>Ga0265327_10002841_pt1 | contig 17461 bp, 21 predicted proteins | sample 41621metaG_FD_202089 | JGI IMG/M metagenome (GOLD analysis project Ga0265327, IMG submission 202089) | Rhizosphere microbial communities from Carex aquatilis grown in University of Washington, Seatle, WA, United States - 4-16-21 metaG | ecosystem: Host-associated > Plants > Roots > Rhizosphere... | reverse complement strand
CCAAATATGGATTATATTTGGTGGTATATGGATGCTAAAAGTACCACTTTAGTATCCATTAGCGCTGATTTACAAACTTAAACCCCCGAAAAATGTTTTGAAACTGTATGTTTGCCTGTGAAAATATGAAGTTTAGTACACTAAACACCATGTTTTACAATGCGAACACCCGAATTTAGAAACATTTTCTGGTATTTGCGCTACCGTGTACCCAAAAAAATGAAACATTATTTTGGTACTTTATAAATTTTGATATTGCCAATTACGCTGGAGGTGGCTACCTTTTCATTATATTGGTTTAAAGTCAAATCTCATCTTAATAACAGATTAAACAAATAAAATGTTTAACAACACAAACGTCAAATTAATACCAAAATATCTTTTTTTTTGCATTTTTTAGTTTTAATTTTGAAAAACTAAATTATAAACATGTCGGTAATATTTATACTCATCACACTTTGTTTAATAGCAGCAGTCAGTTTTCTTGCCGCATTTATCTGGGCTGTTAAAAGTGGGCAATTTGATGACGATTACACTCCTTCTGTACGAATTCTTTTTGATGACAAACCGGACGAAAATCTTTAATTATCTAAATAAATAATCAATAATAGTATGGAACAGCAACAATTTTCTTATGACAACAAAATTGTAAAATACTTTGCCATCGCAACAATATTCTGGGGCGTAATAGGCATGGTAGTTGGCTTGTTGGTGGCTTTGCAATTTTCGTTTCCGGCATTAAACTTCGGACTTCCATTTACTACCTTTGGAAGGATACGCCCAATTCACACGAACGCTGTGATTTTCGCTTTTGTAGGCAACGGTATATTTACCGGTGTCTATTATTCAATGCAACGTTTGCTCAAAACCCGCATGTTTAGTGATATATTAAGCAAATTGCATTTTTGGGGATGGCAAACAATTATTTTACTTGCCGCAGTAACATTAGCATTAGGATACACAGTAGGTAAAGAATATGCCGAACTTGAATGGCCTATTGATATTCTTATAGCTGTTGTATGGTTGATATTTGGCGCAAACTTGCTTGGTACAATTGCAGTGCGTCGCGTAAAACACATGTATGTAGCAATATGGTTTTTTATTGCATCATTTGTAACCGTTGCATTGTTGCACGTTGTCAATTCAATTGAAATTCCGGTTAGTTTTTGGAAAAGTTATACGGTTTATGCGGGCGTTCAGGACGCGCTGGTACAATGGTGGTATGGACACAATGCTGTAGCATTTTTCTTAACGACACCATATCTTGGATTGATGTATTATTTTCTACCAAAAGTTGCAAACCGACCAATTTATTCATACAAATTGTCGATACTTCATTTTTGGTCTTTAATATTTTTATATATTTGGGCAGGACCACACCATTTATTATATCAAGCGTTGCCAGATTGGGCGCAATCACTCGGAACAGTTTTTTCTATAATGCTTTGGGCGCCATCTTGGGGTGGTATGGTTAATGGTTTATTAACGTTGCGTGGAGCTTGGGACAAAGTGCGCGACAGTGCTGTTCTTAAATTTTTCGTCGTTGCAATTACGGCTTACGGAATGTCCACTTTTGAAGGACCGCTTTTATCAATCAAAAGCATCAACGCAATAAGCCACTTTACTGACTGGACAATTGCACACGCCCACATTGGAGCATTAGCATGGAATGGTTTTCTGACGTTTGGTATGTTGTACTGGTTATTCCCGACTTTATTCCGCACAAAATTGTATTCCGAAAAATTAGCAAACGCGCATTTCTGGATTGGTACATTGGGTATTTTACTTTATGCAGTTCCCCTTTACTGGGCAGCATTTACACAAACGTTGATGTGGAAAGAATTTACAAAAGAAGGCGTATTGGCTTATCCAAACTTTCTTGAAACTGTTACGCAAATTATGCCGATGTATCATACCCGTATTTTAGGCGGAATATTATATCTCACCGGCGTTATTTTGATGGTATATAATATTGTAAAAACTGTAAAAACCGGTAAATTTGTCGATAACGAAGCAGCATCAGCTCCTGCATTAGCATTAGTAACTGTCAGCAGAGAAACCGGCGAAAGTGGTCATCGCTGGTTGGAACGTCGCTATGTACGTTTTACATTATTAGTGGTTGTTGCTGTCGCTATTGGCGGATTGGTTCAGATAATTCCAATGTTGGTCGTCAAATCAAATATTCCGACAATTTCGAGCGTCAAACCATATACACCACTCGAATTGCAAGGACGCGATATTTATGTACGCGAAGGTTGTTATTTGTGTCACTCGCAAATGGTGCGACCGTTCCGCAGCGAAACAGAACGTTACGGCGAATATTCCAAGTCTGGCGAATTTGTATATGACCACCCGTTCCAATGGGGTTCCAAACGCACCGGACCAGATTTAGCCCGCGAAGGCGTTGTCGGTGGTAAAATGTACAAAACCGCTGCATGGCATTTCAATCACATGAATCAACCGCAAAGCACAAGTCCGGGTTCAATTATGCCGTCATACAAATGGTTGATTTCAGATAATCTTGATATAAATTCAACTCCGGCAAAAATCAGAGTAATGATTACGTTGGGTGTTCCTTATGAAAAAGATTATGATACAAAAGCAATTGCAGATTTAATGAAGCAGGCAAACGAAATTGCTGCCGATTTAAAAGCAAACGGAATTACGGTCGAACCGCAAAAAGAAATTATTGCAGTAATTGCGTATCTGCAAAAACTTGGACGCGACATTAGCCAAAATCCAGCATCTAACGCAGTGAAAAATTAAGACTATGAAAGGTTTTACAGAATATCTTTTAAACATTTCGGGAATTGATATTTATGCAATTGCGTCGATGTTGATTTTTATAACTTTGTTCGTAGGACTTGGTATTTGGGTATCGCGCAAAGATGCACGTTATATCGACGAAATGAAAAATCTGCCCATAAGCAGCAATTAATAAAACAATTTAAAATTTAAATTTTCAAAAAAAATAAATATATGGAAACTAAAGGAGATAATTTTCTTCACGAAGCTGAATACGATGGTATAAAAGAACTCGATAACCGCGTTCCACCCTGGTTGATGTATATTTTTTATATTACAATTGCTTGGGCAGCGATATATTTGGTTTATTACCATTTGCTTAAAAAAGGACCGTTGCAAGAGCAGGAATATGCCAACGAAGTTGCATTGGCTGCAAAAGACAAACCGGTTTCGACATTCGACGAAAATAACATTCAGTTGATTACCGATACCGTTAAACTTGCAGAAGCAAAAATAATATTTAAACAAAAAAACTGCTTCACTTGTCACGGACCCGATGGTCAGGGAAATGCTGTCGGTCCTAATTTGACAGACAAAAACTGGATACATGGTGGAAAACCGCAAGACGTATTCAAAACTATAAAATATGGTTATCCAACAAAAGGAATGTTGTCTTTTAAAGACCAACTAAGCGACGAAAAAATTGTACTGATGACCAGTTATATATTAGTAAAACTGAAGGGTTCAAATCCGGCAAATCCAAAAGCACCGCAAGGCGACATAATTGTTGAATAAAATATTCATACGTTTTGTTATTAAACCGCAGAGTTTTATGAAAATTTATAAACTTTGCGGTTTTAATTTTTATTGAGTAAAAAAAAACATAATGGAATCAAATTTTAGAGACAAACTTTCTACTGTAACTGAAGACGGAAAAAGAATCTGGTTATATCCTAAAAAACCCAAAGGACATTTTTTCAATTTACGAATTGTTGTCAGCATTGTTCTTATTTGTGTAATGATTGGCGTTCCGTTTATCAAAGTAAACAATCAGTCGTTGTTTCTTTTCGATTTTCTAAACCGTAAATTCATTTTATTCGGAATAGTTTTCTGGCCACAAGATTCATACATTTTCTTTTTGATGTTTATCAGCACCATAATTTTTATCGTCTTGTTTACATCTATCTTCGGGCGATTTTTTTGTGGTTGGGCTTGTCCACAGACTATTTTTATGGAAATGATATTCCGTCGCATAGAATATTGGCTCGAAGGAAATCATGCAAAACAACGTCAATTTGATGCAGCGCCATGGACTACCAAAAAAGTCGCAATAAAAGTTTTGAAACATTTTATATTCTGGTGCATATCATTCGTCATTATAAATATACTTTTGCTCTGGCTGATTGGCGTTGACCAATGGAAAACGTTAATGACAGTTTCAATTTTTACAAGTCCGGTTAAATTAGCGGTGGTTTTATTGTTTAGCACAGCCTTTTATTTAATTTATGCATATTTTCGCGAACAGATTTGTTTGATTGTCTGTCCGTATGGTCGTTTGCAAGGTGTGTTGCTTGATTCGAATTGTTTAATAGTTGCCTATGATTACCGTCGTGGAGAACCGCGCGGCAAACTTAAACCAAAGGAAAATAGAACCGATGCAAACAAAGGCGATTGCGTTGATTGTGATAATTGCGTAAGCGTTTGCCCAACCGGTATTGACATCAGAAATGGAACCCAATTGGAATGTACAAATTGTACCGCCTGCATTGATGCCTGTAATTTTGTAATGAAACGCACCGGTAAACCAAATGGACTTATCAGAATTGCATCGGAGAACGAAATTGCAACCGGACAAAAATTCAGATTTACAGCACGGGTTAAAGCATATTCTTTGGTATTCGGCATTATGCTGACTTTTTTAATTTACCTACTTGTAACACGTACCGAGTTCGAAGCTACAATTCTACACACACCCGGCACGCTTTATCAAATGCAGGATTCAAATAAAATCAGCAATTTGTATAACGTCAAAATTATGAACAAAACCGAAAGAAACATTCCTGTTGTTATAAAAATAATATCACCAAAAGGCGAAATAAAAATGATGGACAGCAGTTTAATTGCAAAACCAAGCGCCCGAACCGAAGCTGTTTTCTTTGCTGTGTTCGACAATAGTTTGATAACCAAAGAACGGAATGATGTTGTATTTGGAATTTATGACGGCGAGCGTCTGATAAAAAAAATAAATTCGACTTTTCTGGGGAAAAATAATAATCAAAACAAATGAAAATCAAAATAAACTGGGGACATGGAATTGTCATTTTTTTCGTCATTTTTTTAGCATCAATTGGCTACCGGGTTTATATCAGTTCCAAAATGAATTACGATTTGGTTTCGAGCGACTATTATCCAAAAGAAATTGAATATCAAAAGCAAATTAATAAAATAAATAATGCTGCAGGGTTTAAAGATCAGATAAAAGTAACACAGACTAAAGATTCTGTACAGATTGAATTTCCAAAAACCGTCGGTGCATCAATAAAAAAAGGGACGATTCAATTTTACAGACCGTCGGATAAAAATTTAGACCGCAGTTTCGAATTGAAAATGGATACAAATTCAATCCGGCATTTATCAAAGCACGATTTTGTGCAAGGGAAATACACTTTGCAAATCGACTGGAGCGACGGAGCTAAGGAATATTTTTGGGAAGCGGAAATTAATTTTTAAAGAAATTATTTCGATTTTTTAATGCAAAAATCCGAAAACGTTTCATAAACAGTGCAACTCAGCGTTTAATTCTAATGTAAAAATATACATTGAGTTGTACGATTTTTGATTTTTGATTGTAAAAAAAGGCAGTATTGCTACTGCCTCCTTAATATTCATTACAAATTTTTTATTAGCCTGCTTTTGTTTCAGTTACAACTGTTCCGACAACAGTTGCCGGCGTTTCTGTGGGTGTAACAACCGGCGTTGTTACATCTTTTACGACAGGCTTATCTGCGACAATTTGTGTATTAGCAACGGGCGGCGAAGCTTTATCAGCCGACGACTGTAATAACACATAGTCGCGGTATTTTGCCGGACTAAGATTTTTCCAGTGTTCTTTACCAATTTCGGCATACTTCAAAGCTAAATCATAAACATTGATATAGTCATTGGTACGACTTTCGGTATTAGCTTTACGAATCTGATGTGCATCTAATTTTTCAGCCATTTTGTTTACAAAAACATTGTAGGCTGTTTTCAGTTCAGTAATCCGTTCGTCAGTAACACCGGCTGCAATAACCAGATCATGGTTAGTATCGAACGTTTCGATTAACGTAGATACTGCGCGTTCAAGTTCAACCTTGTCTAAAGACGCCATGTTTTTGATTTGCATCTGCGCATAAGTTAACTCCGGACTGTTACCATTTAATTTAAGCGTAAAGCCGATAGCTCGGATGTCTTTCACCAAACCATTTCTTGCCGCTTCTAAATCCGAAACTTTAATCGATAACAAAGCACGCCAATCGCTGTCGGGACCGGTGGCGTATAAGTTATTCACCTTTGTTTCGAAATCGGCAATCATTTGCGTGGTTACTCCGTACTTGCACAAATCATTTGCATCGCGTTTAACCGCGTATAAAACTCTTGTCACTGTAGTTTTTAGAGCGGATTGCGACAATTGTACCGCTTTTACTAAATTTTTCATAAAATTTATTTTTTTGATACGTCATTGACTTATTATGCTTTTTAAAATTACATTTAAATATTTAATGTAATAAAATCAACGTATCTGTTTATAATTAAAATTATTATTTATGTGCATAATAAATCAACATTGATTTCGATGCAAATATATAACGTATTTTTTAATTATGCAAATATTTTTTACAAAAATTTAATACATAATATTATTATTAATACATAATATTAATGTAATTTTATTCTATATTCATTTAATTTATGCTTTATTCTATAATATCAAACATGTATTTAAATTGCTGATTTTCAGAAAATAATTTGCTTTGTTTTTAATATGGATGATTGAGTTGATTGATGGTTAATGGGTTTGTAAAAAAAAATACAAAATATGTTGCAGAACATAAAAAATAACTATGGTAATTCTGCCGGATTTCAAAAATCCGGTAGAATTTTTAAACAAAATATTGCAAAACGGATATGACATTATAGGATAAAAACATCAAAAATAAATCGCACCAGACTATTGCTTAATTGCAATAAATTGTTTTAATTTGGATTTAAATAGAATGATTAGATTTTAGTCGCGAAAATAAATTAAACTTAACCTTTAAAGGAGTTCGAATTATTGATACTTTAATTTAGTTAGTATTTCAAATTAAAATTTTAGTTTTGTTTTTTAACAGAATCTCATAAATAAATTACGTATTTTTACCCAAAATCAGAAAATATGGCGAAAAATATTAATGATAAACCATTTGATGATGCAACTAAGTTGAAATTGAATATTTTCGGTGAATGTTTTGAAGAATGGTTACCTGTATTTAATAATGATATTTACACAAATGAAGTTTATATATTTGATTTTTTTGCAGGTAGTGGAACTGATATTGAAAAATATCCGGGTAGTCCACTTGTTTTATTAGAAAAAGCGAAAGGAAAGGATCAACAATATTGTTCCAAAGCGAAAAAAAAGATTACATTTATTTTTAACGAAGGTTTAAAAGATAAAAGTTTAGAACTGGAAGAAAATGTTAATAGGTATATTGAAGAATGTAAACGAAAAAATAATTGTACCGGATGTGTGTATAACTATTCGGTTTTAAATTACGATTTTAAAGATATATTTGAAAATTTTGAAATAAGAAACATTTTAGAAAACAAATCTATTGGAAAATTTGTCCTTTTAGATCAGTATGGATTTAAAGAAATTGATGAAAATATTTTTAGAAAACTGATTTCTTTCCCGAAAACAGATTTTATTTTTTTTATTTCATCATCATTTATTAATAGATTTAAAGAACATCCTAATACTAAGAAATATATAGATACATCTAAAATCAAATTTGAAGACAAAAAACCGAATGAAATTCACAGAGCCATTGCTGAATATTTCAGAGGTCTAATTCATCAAGATTATTTTTTACACCATTTTTCTATAAGAAAAGAAGAAAAAAAAGGCAATTATTATGGACTTATTTTTGGATCGAATCATACTTTGGGAATGGAAAAATTTTTGAAAATATGTTGGCAAATTGATAAATTTGCAGGAGAAGCAAGTTATAACATTGATAATAACCACGAACAGGGCACAATTTTTTACAACCCACAAAATCCTATAAAAATTGATGACGTTAAAAAAGATATAAAAGAAAAAATACTATCGGAAAATATAAAAGATAATATAAATGGTTTAAAATATGCAATGCTAAAAGGTTGTGAACCTAAACTTTTCACACAAGTTGTTCAAGAATTAGAAAAACAAAATTTGATTGAACGAGAAGGTAATATAAATAATAGCTCATCAAATATTCACAAAGTACAGTTATATCAAATAAAAATTATTAACAATGGCAACTAAAATAGAATGGACAGAAGCTACTTGGAATCCATCAGCCGGTTGCACAAAAATTAGCGCCGGTTGCAAAAATTGCTACGCTGAAACGATGGCTATCAGATTACAGGCAATGAATGTAGAAGGTTACGAAAATGGTTTCAATTTCAATATTGTAGAAAGTAGATTAAATGACCCATTGTATAGAAAAAAAGCTACTGTATATTTCGTAAATTCGATGAGTGATATTTTTCATGAAGAAATGCCCAACGAATATTTAGATAAAATATTTGAAGTAATTACGGACACGCCACAGCACATATACCAAATACTTACAAAACGTTCTGATAGAATGTTTGAATATTTTACGAATAAAGCAATACCCAAAAATATTTGGCTTGGTGTTACAGTTGAAAACAAGAAAGATGGATTACCCAGAATTGATAAGTTACGAAGATTAAATGCCACAGTTTTGTTTCTTTCTGTAGAGCCATTATTAGAAGACCTTGGTGTAATAAATCTTAATAATATTGACTGGGTAATTGTTGGTGGAGAAAGCGGAAATAGAGCAAGACCGATGGAAGAAAGCTGGATTTTAAATATTAAAAAGCAATGTGAAGAAAATAATATTGCATTTTTTTTCAAACAATGGGGTACGTGGGGAGCTGATAAAATAAAGCGTAATAAAAAAGAAAACGGTAAAGCCTTAAATGGTAAAATTTGGCAGCAATACCCCGTAAAAATTAAACAAGAACTATTGGTTGCTGTTTAATTTGAAATATATTTGTCGTCATATAAATTCACACTTAATAATTTAAATCAATATAACAACATGACATAAAAACAATTATCAATTGTCAATTATCAATTGACAATGAATTAAAATATTGCATTAATTAATTTGTTTCGTAAATTTGTATTCAAATAAATAAAAAAGATGGAAGCTTATAAATTAATAACTCAATACAATCAGAATTTAACTGTGTGGTTAAATAATCTGCCGATAAAAAAGGACTCAGCAATTGAAATTATTGTTATTTCGCAAAAAGAAAACGAAAAACAATTTTCTTTTACCACCAAAGATATTGACGAGTTGTGCAACCTGCATATTTCCATTGATCCACTTAAATTTCAAAAAAAAATGAGAAATGAATGGTAATAATATTTTACTTGATACGAATGCTTGTCTGTATATTTTGTCTGATAAGAATAAAGCTAAAATACTGGTAGAAAACACTATTTACATTTCTTTTGTAACTGAATTAGAAATATTGTCATATCCTGAAATTTCTGAATATGAACAAAACATTATTCTGAAATTTATTTCTAAGATTGAAATAATTGATATTGACCAAACCATAAAAAAAAATACTATAGAATTAAGAAAAAAATACAAACTAAAATTGCCTGATGCTATTATTTCATCAACAGCACTTGCAATGAATTTAGTTTTAATTACAAACGACAATAAATTACATAAAATTACAGAAATAAAATCACAATCAATATAACAACATGACATAAAAACAATTATCAATTGTCAATTATCAATTGACAATGAATTAAAATATTGCATTAATTAATTTGTTTCTCTTCTGAAAAAATCGCCAAATTTTTAAGAAGCAAGAGAAACAGACGAAGAATGCACCCGAATGGGTGTGTTCTTTTGGCTGTTTATATCTTGCTTCGGGTGTTTGGCGATACCTTTCAGAGGGTATAAACTAAGTCAAAAGTTCACACCTTTTTTTTATGATAATAACTCCACTTTTTAAAGACTTCGATTTTCAACTTCTCAATTCCGGTGAATTTAAGGAAGACGCTGTAAGAGAAGAACTCATAAACCCGATTTTAAAACAATTAGGATACAAAGCTTATGGGCACAATCGGATTGTTTATAGTAAAACACTTTCGCATCCTTTTGTAAAAATTGGTTCGCAAAGACGACAAATCAATATTGTACCCGATTATCTTTTCGAAATCAATGGTAAATATTCTTGGGTGCTCGATGCAAAAGCGCCGAATGAAAATATAATTTCGGGTGAAAACATTGAACAAGTTTATTCTTATTCCATTCACCCCGACATACAGACCGATATTTTTGCGCTTTGCAACGGAAAAGAATTTGCAGCTTATTCAAAGGAAAAACGAGAACCATTGTTGTTTTTTCAACTTTCGGAAATTGATAAACATTGGGACGAAATACTAAAATTACTTAGTCCAGATAAGTTTGTAGAAAAGCAAATTTTAGGCGAAAAAAAACACAACTACGAAAAGAAAGCCGATTTTTCTTATTCCGATTTAAAATTACCAAAATCAATTGTTCCAAAAAAACAAGCAACCCATAGGCATTTTGGCGTTCATGGATATTTTACTCGTCAAAGTTGGGATATATTACAACATTACATTAAAAATTTTACTCAACCAAACGACATTGTTTTAGACCCTTTCGGTGGTACCGGCGTAACAACTATTGAGGCTTTAATGTTAGGTAGAAAAGCAATTCACATTGATTTGAATCCTCTTTCGCCATTTATTGTTAGTAGTTTAATTACCCCAGTTAAGTTTGATGAACTTCAAAATGAATTTGAAATAATTGAAAAGAAATTTAAAAAAGATTGCCCAGTTAATGATGATGATATAGAAAAAGCAAAAACAAAATATCCGCTTCCAAAGGCACATATATGTATGAAAGGTGCAGATGTCGAAACTGTCGAAGATTTATTTTCTGATAAACAACTTGCCCAATTAGCATTTCTAAAACATTTGATTTTAAAAATAAAAAACGATGCAATTAAAAATTCGCTTTTACTTGCATTTTCAAGTACAGTCACAAAAATTAATTTAACATACCATCCTTCAAGTTCAAGGGGAGATAATGCCGGAAATGCAGCAGCTTTTGCATATTACCGTTATAGAATTGCGCAAGAAGATATTGATTTAGATGTATGGTCATCATTTAAAACGAAATACAAAAAAATAGTTAGTGCAAAAAAAGAAATAGCACCTGTAATAAATCAATCAACCATAAATAATGCACAAATATTAAAAGGTACAGCCACCAATTTAAGCCAAATTGAAACGGAAAGTATCGATTATATTTATACTGATCCTCCTTATGGAAATAAAATACCATACCTCGATTTATCTGTTATGTGGAATGCTTGGTTAGACTTGGACGTAACCGACCAAGATAGAAAAGAAGAAGCAATTGAAGGTGGTAGATTAGAAAAAACGAAAACTGAATATAGCGATTTATTGGCTCAGTCAATAAGAGAAATGTATCGCGTTTTAAAATTTGACCGTTGGATGTCATTTGTATTTGCACATAAAGACCCACACTACTGGCATATAATTGTTGATACAGCAGAAAAATGTGGTTTTGAATATGCAGGTACAGTTAGACAAGATAATGGTCAAACAAGTTTTAAAAAGCGACAAAATCCTTTTTCTGTTTTGGCTGGACAGTTGATAATTAATTTTATAAAAAAAGAAACACCAAAAACAATTCAGAAAATTAAGCTTGGTAATGATATTTACGATTTAATAATAGAAACTATAGAAAGCCTTATTGCAAATAATGATGGAGCAACAATTGAAGATATAAATAATGAATTAATGATAAAGGGGATGGAATTGGGATTCCTACATATTTTAAGCAAAGATTATAAAGATTTCACTCCAATATTAGTTAATGAATTTGATTATGACCAAAAATCAAAAAAATTCTATATACGCCAAAATCAGAAATTTAAAACTAAAATTCCGTTAGATATGCGAATAAAATATTTTTTACTTTCATATATGAACCGCAAAGAGTTTGAAAAAGAATATCCGACAACGGATGATATAATTCTTGATATTATGCCTTTACTGAAAAATGGTGTTACACCCGAAAATCAAACAATATTAAAAGTTCTTTCAACAATTGCTGATGAATTTGGTAATAATCAATGGAAATTAAAAAGTAAAGGGCAATTAACAATGGAATTATTTTAGCGATATTAATTCAAGATTGAACAAGTGCGCAGCCAAAGCCGCCAATTAATAGCCCTCGCCAAGCAAGCCGTCGAAGTGGCAATAGAGCAAAACGAAGCGGCGGCGATGGAAATTATAAATATGTAGCTATAAAGATTTCACCGCTAACGCGGCTGATGTTGGTGATGGTTTACGCTTTCTACAAAGATATCGCCGCTAACGCGGCTATATTTTTGATGAATCGTTTTTGCTACAAAGATGCCGCCGCTAACGCGGCTGGAAAAGACGCATCGCGACGACATCTTTGTAGAAAAAAATACAATTCGTAATTTAGCCGCGTTAGCGGCGACATCTTTGTAGCTATCGAAATATATTTAATAACAAAGGCGCGTAGCGCCGAAATCTTTGTATCAATGGCAAACACCTACACCCAAATGTATGTTCAGATTGTTTTCGCTGTTAAAGGACGCGAAAATCTGATAAAAGAAACATTCCGCAACGAACTTGAAAAATATATGTGCGGCATCATTACCAATAATAAGTCAAAACCATTAGCTATATACTGCAATCCAGACCATACACACATATTAATTGGCTTGCACCCTGCAATATCTGTTTCAGTATTAACCGGCGATATTAAAGCCAATTCGTCTAAATGGATGAATGATAAAAAATTGATTGTTAACAAATTTAACTGGCAAGATGGTTTTGGAGCATTTACATATTCCAAATCTCAAATTGATGATGTAGCCAAATACATTTTATATCAACACGAACATCATAGAAAAAGAACATTTAAGGACGAATATTTATCAATTCTACGTAATTTGGAAATCGATTATGACGACAAATATTTATTCGACTGGATAGATTTATAAAAGCTAATAAAAAAACATGTCGGTACTCAAATTATTGTAAAATTGAGCATTAGTTCATTTGAAACAATTAAAGTGAGTGAATATAACGAAGAAATAAGTTTTTAATTATGATACGAATAATAGACCAAACCAAAGATTATTTAAGCGGACAATCGGGCTTACATATAAGATTTGCACATATCCAAAGCTTATGGCGAAATATCAAAAAAGATACAGATGTTTCGCTACGATAATACGAACGTCGAATTTCAAATGCGTCAATTAAACGAAATTATTTTAAATAATTCGGTTTCTTCTGATACTCATAATACAACAGGTAATCAGTCAAATATAAATAATTTTGGAAAAGTTTTATTATGGGGCGCATTGGGGGTTGCCGGTATTTTCTTAATAAATCAAATATTACAAGTGCGTGAAAGAAATTAAGAGTGAAAATAATTTCAGGAAGTTTTTAATAATTTTTGGCAATCATCTCAAAACTATCAACTATTTATCAAAATATCAGGAAATTAATCTAAAACCCCGATAGCTTTATATAATTTTGGTTAGTTTAAAGATAAAACCCTGCTGTTTAAACATAAACTTAGTAAATATTAAGCAAATACCAACATAGTTAACCATAATTTGCGAAAGTATAAATACACTCCGGCAAAGTTAAGCATAAATTGCTGAAGTATATAGTATATTCCGGCAGGTATGATTATAAATTGCTGAAGTATATAGTATATTCCGGTAGGTATGATCATAAATTGCTGAAGTATATAGTATATTCCGGCAGGTATGATCATAAATTGCTGAAGTATATAGTATATTCCGGTAGGTATGATCATAAATTGCTGAAGTATATAGTATATTCCGGCAGGTATGATCATAAATTTTGGAAGTATGCAGCTAAAATTTTTAACTTTGACAAAGTTCTCAGCTTTGTCAAAGTAAATTACATCTTATTAAAAATATAATACATTCCCATTGCAATAAAACCAGTACCGGCGCCAATAACCAGACCTTCTTTAAACGAATGAATAATAAAACCGATACCGATGCCGATTAACACACAAGCCCAGAATAAACTTCCGGCGCCATGCTCCCTGTGTTGATGTTTACGGTATTTTTTACCGTAGTTATTGTTTTCGTAATTTTCGCCCATTACTTCCATGATTGATATGTTTTTAATTATTATTTTTCCTTTCGTTTGACTAAGCGGTTAAGTCTAAAATCTACATCATTATATGCTTTTTCTTTTTCAAATATTACAAAAACGTGTTTATAAAGTAAAGATTTTGGATTTATATTTATTTTTAACTGCTCATTATACACATTTATTTTTACTGACTTAACAATTTCTTTTCGCTTTCGTAAATTTCTATAATATCTATAAAACGAAGATATTAATATAAACGGATATAAAAAAGGAAACAAAAGTAACGAAGCTCTACTAATTCTTAAGTATTTTATTTCTTTAATATTAAAACCTGCAAGCTTTGAAATAATTCTTAATTTTTGCAATCCGATTAAAAATAAATGTCCATAATAATATTCCTTAATATTGAGATCGTTCGGCATCCAAATGTCATTTATTTCATTGGGTGGCATTTGTGTAATTGATTCGCTTTCGAATAATAAATAATTCAACTTGGCTGCCAGATTAGTTAACGAGGGGGTTGTTATGAGAAGATTAGCTCCATTTTTTAAAACTCTGTTAAACTCTTTAAATGCTTTTAACTGGTCGCTAAAATGTTCTATGCCTTCCACACAAATCAACATATCGGCATAGCTATCAATCACCGGAATTTTATCATTAATATCTGCACGTTTGCATGGGATTTCTTTTAAAATAAAAAATTCAGGAAATAAATCATAAGCCTCTACCTTAGCGTCAATTTTGAGCAATATTTCTGAAATAACGCCATCGCCCGCCGGAATATCGAGTACAATTTTATTTTGCAATTCGTCTTTTATACTGTTTAAATAATTTTTAACATGAAATTGTGGATTCTTCGGATTGTTGGCTAATCGACTCATTATAGCTTTTGTTTAAACATTTAAAATTTACCAATTCTTTGTCTGACGGCTTCGTATAGAATAACACCTGCCGCAACACTGACGTTTAACGATTCTATTTTTCCAAGAATTGGAATTTGCACCATTTTATCTGATAGTCGCAAAAATTCGTTGGCAATTCCTTTGTCTTCGGCGCCCATCAAAATTGCTGTCGGCAACTTGTAATCGACCTGATAATATGTTTCGACAGCCTTTTCTGAAGCCGCAATAACTTGCAAACCGCTTTGACGCAAAAAGTGAATGGTTGTTTTCATATTTTTTGTGCGACATACCGGAATCAGATGCAACGCACCGGCTGATGTTTTGACGGCGTCGGCATTGACCGGCGCTGAGCCACGCTCATTCATAATAATTGCATCGACACCGGCACATTCTGCCGTCCGCGCAATTGCTCCGAAATTTCGAATGTCGGTAACACTGTCGAGTAAAATAATTAAAGGAGTTTTGCCATTTTCAAAAAGTCGTTGCACAATTTCTTCTTCGTTCTGAAATTCAACTTCCGAAATAAACGCAACAATTCCTTGATGATTTTTGCGCGTTATGCGTTCTATTTTTTCTATAGGAACAAGTTGAGTCGGCAATTTATATTCTTTTATCAGTTCGAAAAGTTCGCCATACAATTCGCCGGAAAGCCCATGCTTAATTAAAATTTTGTCGATGTCTTTACCGGCTTTTATCGCTTCGATGGTAGAACGGATGCCGAATATAAAATTGCTCATTATTGGGTTTTGATTAAATTAATTTTGATAAACATAAATGTGTCCGCTTCGCCAAGAATCTACAGCTTGATACCAACTGTTTTTGTACGTTAAATTGCGTTCAAGAATAAAATGATTGTCGGAAAAACGGCTGTCAACTTTGTTAAATTTAAAGGTTACGCTTTTATAACTGCGGTTGTCGCCATAAATCCATTTCTCGTAATTGTTGTCTTTGTTGATGGTTTGCGGTGGACCAAAAATAGTATAAATCATTCCGCGATCGGTTCGCCAACCTTCGGTGTATGATGTAAAATAAAGGTTTGCATAAACAATTCGGTTATAAAAAACGCGGATCAATTCTTTCGATTTGTAAACGTCGCCACCGGCTGTCAGCCAAAATTTATCGAGTGTTTCTTTTTTGGTTTTGCTTTTCGCCATTTCGTCATATTCCTTCGATGTTGTCAGGTATTGCAACGGTTCTATCATTTCTTCGGCTGTTTTGTGCTGCGGAAAATGTTCGGTAAAATTCATCAAAGTTAATCCGTCCGAAACGGTTGTGTCAATTTGAAAATGATAAATGCCGTGATATGTCAAACTGAATTTCAAACTGTCATAATTATTGTAAGACCAAACGGTGTCGGCTGTCTGCAAATGTTCGTCAACACTAACCGATGAAAAAGGTGGCGCTGGTAATGGAAATTTTGTTTTGTAATAACTGACGTACATTATTTTTGAAGTTCGTGCAGAACAAGCGATAAAAATATTTTCACTTTTTTTCAGATAATTGTGAAATAACAGATACAGCGTTTTTGTGTCGCGCACAATATAATTCTGCCGGTTATAAACCGACGTCATGTCAATTGGTACATAAGAAATTGTTGACGCTTTCCGTAGCAAATCTGTTGTCGTAATTGCAAGCAGATATTTATTGTTTTGCGGAATTTTAAGCGGTATTTCAAAGTTCATTTCGCGGTGCAGATATTTTTGGTCGATATAATAAATGACGGACGCGCTATCGATAAGTTGATTGTCAGCAAAAGAAGGATACAGCGAATAATGGATTTTCATTTTTGCCTGATAAATTTTTGTAGCGGGCGCTTGATTGTATAAAAGTTCGACAGGATAAAATTTGATATACAATTTGGTTGACGAATCTGACGTATTCTTGACCAGAAAAAATGGATGCAACATCGCACCTGTCGGGTCGTACAAATATGCCAGATTTTTGGTATTGATTGTTAAAGTATAAGTTATGCAAGCCGAAAATATCAGCAAAAGCGAAATTGATATATAACCTTTAATTTTTTTCATAATTTAAATTTGCCAGTTGTTAAAAGCAAACAAGGCATTTTCTAAAAATATTGTTAAATGTTGCAAAGTTCGTAAAGATTATTCTATTTTTCTACTTTCCTCCTTATTTTTTTGTAATTTAGCATTCAGTTTTCAATCCCAAAAATTCATTAATCAAAATTCTTATTATGAAACGCATTTTAAAAATATTAGGTATTCTTATTGGAATAATCGCTTTTGCTTTTATAGCATTATTGGTATTTGCAACAGCAACCAAATATATTCCACACGAG
>Ga0265327_10002839_pt1 | contig 17481 bp, 20 predicted proteins | sample 41621metaG_FD_202089 | JGI IMG/M metagenome (GOLD analysis project Ga0265327, IMG submission 202089) | Rhizosphere microbial communities from Carex aquatilis grown in University of Washington, Seatle, WA, United States - 4-16-21 metaG | ecosystem: Host-associated > Plants > Roots > Rhizosphere... | reverse complement strand
TTTTTCAATTGCGCTTAGATCATCGGGTGTAAAAGGTCTTTCATAGGAAAAGTCATAAAAAAAACCGTTTTCGATGACCGGTCCGATGGTGACTTGCGCGGAAGGAAATAATTGTTTGACGGCTTGGGCCAAGAGATGGGCGGTTGAATGGCGAATAACGCTGATGCCGTCTTCGTCTTTTGCGGTAATTAGTTGTAGTGTGACATCCTGGTCGATTAATGCACTGGCGTCGACCAGATTGCCGTTAACCTTGCCCGCCAACGTTGCTTTGGCTAAGCCCGAACCGATAGATGACGCAACGTCCATCACTGTGACAGCGTGGTCGTATTCTCGCTTGGAGCCATCGGGAAGGGTGATTACCGGCATCGTTTACCTATGTTCAGTGTCTACAATAAAAAAAAGCACTGCGGTGCAGTGCTTTAAATGTTTGGTAGGCACGAGTGGACTCGAACCACCGACCCCCACCATGTCAAGGTGGTGCTCTAACCAACTGAGCTACGCGCCTGAAGTATATCTAACTTCGAGCCAGTCATTATACCTATATATTTTTCTTATGCAAGCCTTCGCGCTTCTTAATATTGCAGAATACGCAAAAAACTGAACTTTGTTTTTGTCGTAAACGAATGCAGAATATTTATTTTTCTATATAAATTATATGGATATGCAGATGGGTATGTCCAAAGAGACGAAATATTTCGATAACATTATCGTCTTAAAAAAACGAGTTCTCCAATTAGCTATCCGCTCAATTCCGAACAAGCCAAGCTGATTCTTTCCGGTATTGCTCCGAGTTTCAATGCGGATAAGTTTCCTTGCCCCGGTAAAGGATAAATGCCGGGGAAGATGTCGTCTTCAAAATTAGCGTCATCCGCAAAAATGATATTCAAATTGGTTGTAAGACGATCGGGTAGTCGATACCAAGGCAGTAAACCTTCGGCTTGGGATTTTATTGCACCGCTGCTGTCAAAATCCAGTCTTCCCGGTTCTTTGTAATATTTCATCAAGGTAAAGGCATTCACGATAAAGCGCAACCGTCTCCAGCCCCTGAGTTTTGCACTCCAGCGCGATTGATCTCGCTGCCTGTTTTCGAGTAAAGCCATGTAATTATTCATGGATAGCACGGACTCAACTTCATAAGAAAAGGTTAATGCTTGACTAAAGCTCCATTCAACAGGAATACCCGCATGGACCAGCGTGAAGTTAAGATTGGCATCATGGTGAATAAAGCTACGGCGACGCAACCATTTTAATAGTTCATCCCGATCCGGGGCATTAAGAATATCATCCAGCGTATCGCCCGCTTCGGCTTGTTCAAAACCTTCCGCTACCGCCAATAAATACAATTCCTGATTGCCCAGCACGGTAACGGCTTTTTTGCCCAAGTCTTTGACAAAGCGGAGTACAGCCAACGATTCCGGGCCTTCATTGATCAAATTACCGGTAAACCATAAACAGTCGTTTTCCGGATCGAACTGTATTTTTTTCAGCAATTTTAATAATAATTGATAATTGCCTTTTACATTACCGATAGCGTAAGTGGTCATAATTTTTAGCGTCCAAGTCAAGAGTGCTTATAAAGCATCAATTATGATGCCAGATAACCGGAGCATGGGGTGGTAATAGACACATTAGTTGTAAGTTATTGATATATTTCAATTAAAGAAGATAACGCGTTAAGGAATAATGCTTGAAAGTGCTCTCCTGAAGCGTGCGTCATTGTCGCGAACTGTTGTTTTGTAACAAAACCATCCACGCTTCGGTCATATTGTTACTAAGATGACCAGGAAAAATCGTAGCTTATTTGATGAATCGCTAGCCTATATTGTTGCTGAAGCAGGCTAACGAGCGTTTTTGCCGGATAAAGCCGGTGTTGGTTTAAATATTGCAGAGCATTAACCGACAATTAACTTGGGGTTCATTATGAACAAGATCGGAATATTTTACGGTACTGAGACAGGCATGACGGAAGCGATGGCTCAGATCATGTACAGGGTTTTAGGCGATGACATTGCCAGTGAACCGGCTAATGTGAATCAGGCAAAAGTGTCGGAATTATTGCACTATAAAGCCCTGATTCTGGGAACGCCCAGTTACGGGGTCGGAGAATTGCCGGGTAGAACGACAGGCAGTGAATATGGCAACTGGGAAGAATTTTTATTCCGGCTGGACGAATCCGACTTGTCCGGGAAACGGATTGCCCTGTTTGGTTTGGGAAATCAACAAAAATATTACGACCGCTTTGCCAGTTCCCTGATTCATTTATATCAGCACTGTGTTGCTTACGGCGCCGAGGTTATCGGCGCCTGGAGCACCGAAGGCTATCATTTCACCCGCTCGCACTCGGTTATCGACAATAAATTTGTCGGCCTGGTGCTGGATCATCATAGCCAACCGGAAATGACCACGACCCGGATTATCGGCTGGCTGGAACAGATTAAGCCGGGCTTGCTGGAGAAATTGAATTAATGTTTCCGCTTTGCCGATGTTAAATCATTCACTTAAAAGCCGGCTATCTTGGCAACAACGGTCAGGGCGGATTATTAGCCGAAGGTATTCATAATGACGAACGAACGGAACAATGCCGACAGTATCGCTCAATTTTGTCGCTATATCGCCGAACAAAAACCGCTGTTGAAAAAACACTACGGACATTTACTCGCCCAAGACCTTTCGCGGCAACAATGGGACGGCTGCTTTCAACGCAATGTGTCGGCCGTTTTGGAACACACTTATAACGACGCGCTGGCTTTTGTGCAAACGCTGCCTTTCGATAGCGCCGCGAGTCCGGTTAACAAAGGGCTATCGGGTTTAACCAAACAAGTACTGAGCGCTTTCGACGGATTCATCGACGATTTTTTATTGTTTGTGGTCGATAAGCATCGTACCTCCTGCGCGTTATCCAATTTTCCAGACGAACATAAGCCGGACAAAGCCTACGTCAATGAAGTGAAGCGGGACATCGCCGGGCTTTGGCAAAACTTTGCTGTAGCCGTTAACAGCCATTTTTTGGAATGCCGGTAGCGCAGACTATTCAAAAATACACAGGAAAATCGAATGAAATTGTATTTAACGCCCGGCTCCTGCACGACCGGCATTCATATTTTAATGGAAGAACTGGACCTGGTTTTTGAAGCGCATCTGGTCAATCTAATGAACGGCGATCACAACAGGCCGGAATATCTGGCGCTGAACCCGAAAGCCACGATCCCGACGCTGGTACGCAACGACGGTACCGCACTGACTGAGTTCCAGGCAATCGCTTATTGGTTGGCGCGAAGCTATCCCAAAGCCAAACTGTTACCCGGCGACCCGGACGGCGACGCGCGCGTGATCGAACTGATGGATTACGCAGTCGGCACGATTCACGGCCAGGGCTTTGCCAGAATCTTCACCACCGACAAGTTCGCGCTGCGCGAAGCCGATTTTGAAGCGGTAAAAGCCCAGGGCATGGACATTGTTAACCGTGCGTTTGCTATTGTTAACGACAGCTTGTCGGCTCAAGGCTATGTCATGGATTCGTTCAGCATCGCCGACGCGGCTTTGTTTTATGTCGAGTTTTGGGCCGACAAAATCGGCATTTTGTTGCCGGAAAACTGCTTAAGACATTATCGCTTAATGCTTGAGCGTCCGGTGGTAAGACGCGTCTTGATGGAAGAAGGTTATCGTTTGGATGAGTTGGTCTAGTGAAATCCGTATTGTAAAAAATAAGGTAAAAATAAAATGGCATTGATTGAAAAAACCGATACTCATAGCGTGGGTTATGACCTGATCGATAACGATCATGATGACTTTATCGACCTGTTAAATCGGCTGGACGCCGCCGATAACAAGGATTTCCCGGTTTTGTTCCAGCAATTATATGAACATACCGAACAGCATTTCGATCGGGAAAACCAGTTGATGAAACAGTTTTCTTATCCGGGAGAAACCGAGCATAAAGGCGAGCATCAACGCGTTCTCGGCGAGTTCAAGCAATTTAAGTCGCGGGTTGATAAAGGTCTGATTGCTTTTGGCCGCTCGTTTGTCAAAGACCGTCTTCCGCAATGGTTTGGCCTGCATGTAAGCACCATGGACAGCGCACTGGCCGCGCATATTAATGCACAGTCTAAATGACTCGATCGATGGCGAGTTGCCCGGAGCTGGAGATCATTGACGGTTTTTACGATACCGCCGAATGCGAACGCATCTATCGGCATTTACGGCACCAGCATCAGTGGCCCGATAATCGCTATACTGTCGCCGGACGGCAGTTCATTCTGCCCCGATTACAAACTTGGCATGCCGATCCGGGAATTCGCTACAGCTACAGTAACAACCTGCTGCAAACCCGACAATGGACGCCTGTGCTGTCTGAGATAAGAAACCAAATCGAGACCTACCTGAATTTTTCCTTTAATTCGGTATTGGTTAATTTGTATCGAAACGGCAACGATTATGTCGGTTGGCATTCGGACAATGAAGCGGAGCTGGGCGAGCAACCATTTATCGCCTCAGTAACGTTCGGCGCGGAACGCCGATTTGAATTCCGGCATAAGAAATCTTCGGAAAATGGCCGGGTCTTGTTGCGTAGCGGCACTCTGTTGATTATGCAGCCGAACTTTCAACATCATTGGCTGCACAGTCTTCCTATCGATCAAAACGTCTCAGAAGGACGCATCAATTTAACTTTCCGCAAAGTCATTACCCCGGCCCTTAACGGTCTATCCCCTTAGACTTGTCGGCGTAACAACTTAGGGATGCCGCAAACCTAAAAATCACATAACTATTCAGCGAAAAAAGAAATGGAACTCGGCAATTGCTCCTCGGTAATTGCTCCTGCATTACCCTACTACAGGCCATCCATGGCCTTATGCATTGCCCTACCTCCTGCATAAACCACAGGGATGTGGCGAATGCAGATATTGCAGGAGCAAATATCTGTCCTTGCAAGTCGACGGATGACACGGATTAAACGGATACTCACTGATTAAGAGCATGGATATAGTTTAAACAATCCGTGTAAAATCAGTTCCATCCGCGTTATCCGTGTTCCACTAAGCATTTCCGGCATACGCTGAATAGTTACAAAGCACATCATAATGGTATTTTTAAAAACGCATTATCCCTAATGGGGCGAAAATGGAATTCGCATCAAAAATAACACTATAAGTCCGTATTAAACGGCGATTTCCACACTTTGGCTAAGTGTTTTAATGGGTTTTCCCTGTCACAGACCGTGTTTTTTAAAATACTCTCCGCCGTTATGTTGTAGAATCACTCGTTTTTTTACCCCAGCTTCCAGATGACCATCAGGCTACCCGTACCGCGCATCGCATTAACTCCCGGAGAACCCGCGGGCATCGGCCCCGATCTTTGCCTTCAACTTGCGCAACAGAATTTACCCTGTCAAATCATTGTCATCGCCGGCCCGAAATTACTGCAACAACGCGCTGAACAATTAGGCCTGTCAATTCAAATAAAAGAATTCGACAGTATGATGCCGACTAAAGCTCAAACTGCCGGGTGTTTAACGATATTGCCGGTAGAACCGGCGGAACCGGTTCAATGCGGACAATTAAATCCGGCCAATAGCCGCTCTGTGTTAAAAGCCATCACCAAGGCGGCCAAAGGTTGCATGGACGGTACTTTTGACGCCATGGTTACCGGACCGGTGCATAAGGGCGTTATCAATGACGCGGGCTTGCCCTTTAGCGGCCATACCGAATTTATTGCAGACATTACCGGCGGCTATCCGGTGATGATGCTGGCGACGCCGGGTTTGCGGGTAGCCTTGGTGACGACGCATCTGCCGCTGGCGAAAGTCAGTCAAGCTATTACTCATACCCGATTGCGCACGGTGATTCGGATACTGAATCAAGAACTGCGTTCGCGTTTCGGTATCGCTACCCCGAAAATACTGGTGTGCGGATTGAATCCGCATGCCGGTGAAAACGGCCATTTGGGCCGGGAAGAAATCGACATTATCGAGCCGGTACTGGATGGTTTTCGCAAGCAGGGACTGAATCTACAGGGACCGTTACCCGCGGATACGCTGTTCACCGCCAAATACCTGGACACGGCGGATGCGGTGTTGGCGATGTATCACGATCAAGGCTTGCCGGTACTTAAGCATATAGGCTTCGGGCAGGCTGTTAATATTACGCTGGGACTGCCGATTATCCGCACCTCGGTTGATCACGGCACCGCTTTGGATTTGGCCGGTACCGGCAAGGCCAATTTGGGCAGTCTACAGTTCGCATTGCAAACCGCATTAACCATGGTTACACACTAAAATGGCACATACTCCGCGCAAACGCTTCGGTCAGAATTTTCTTCATGATCACAGCATTATTTACTCTATCATCTCCAGCATTCAGGCCAAGCCGAATCAGCATTGGGTTGAGATCGGGCCGGGCCAGGGCGCATTGACCGAACCTTTATTAAATCAAGGCCTGCGCTTGGACGTGGTCGAATTGGACCGCGATTTGGTGGTTTTGCTGAAGCAAAAATTCAAGCAATACGCTAACCTGCAAATTCACAGCGCCGATGCCTTAAGGTTCGATTTTTCGGCGCTGGCCGACGGGGACGAAAAACTGCGCATCATCGGCAATCTGCCCTATAACATTTCCACGCCGTTGATGTTCCATTTGCTCGATAACGCCTATTGCATTGAAGACATGCATTTCATGTTGCAAAAGGAAGTGGTTGACCGGATTTGCGCGGCTCCGGGCAGCAAAAAATACGGCAGATTGAGCGTGATGATGCAATATTATTGCGCCGCCGAATTGTTATTCGAGGTGCCGCCGGAAAGCTTCGATCCGGCTCCGCAGGTGATGTCGGCTATCGTCAGGCTGGTGCCGCACAGGCAGCCGCCGGTTGCGGTTAACGAGGTGAGTAAACTCAACCGGGTGGTCACTCAGGCGTTTTCGCAACGGCGCAAAACCTTGAGAAACTCGCTGAAAAAACTGATAGCGGAAGAAGATATTGTGGCTCTGAATATCGATCCGACGCTGAGGGCCGAAAATATATCGTTGGCTGAGTTTGCGAGTTTGAGCAATCTGTTGCAGGAGGAAGCGGCGCTTTTGTGATGAATTTCGATAAAGGGCTGTAGAGCCGGGTGAGCCGCCATTAAGGAACTTGATTGGTGAGTTGGGAGGTCGTTTATGCCAAGCAAGCATTAAAAGATGCGCAGAAACTGGCGGCAAGCGGACTAAAGCAGAAGGCTCAAGCGATATTGGCAATTCTTGCAAATGATCCTTTCCAAAATCCGCCGCCGTATGAAAAGCCGGTCGGGGATCTTACAGGAACCTATTCACGGCGGATCAATATTCGGCACCGTCTCGTCTATGAAGTACACGCCAAGGAAAAAGTCGTCCGTGTGCTGCGAATGTGGACGCATTATCAATGAATCTTCCGGACCGGCATAAGCCGATTCGAGCGGCTACTGGGTAAATATAGAGTCCAGAGCGAATAAAGCGACATCGTTCCCACGCTCCGGCGTGGGAATGCCGAAGTACCGCTCTAGCGGTACGGGACGCAGGAGCGTCCCTCACTGCATTCCCACGCCGGAGCGTGGGAACGATAGCAGACCCTCTCCAGACTTTGTGTCGCTCTATTAATTCCGGCCTCTATACTCTGTTAAACCACAAGCCCTATTTGCTAAAAATTTAAAAAATGGCTCTTACTGGATTCCAGGGGGGTATAGATACACTTTAGATGCTGTTGAATTTGAAGCCTAGGTTCCCAGATAGAGCGGATGATTACGACACATCAGCTATTAGATAATGCCAAATGCTTTGAAACGATTCGTAGCCTGCGTTGGCCTGAAGCCGTTACCTGTCCTCATCGCGGCATTTCTCAAACTTATTTGCCCATTTATTTGGGATTTTTTGAGTTTGTGCATAACGCAAAAAAACGCGGCAAAGTTTTATTAGGTTCGCTGCTGAAATTGATTATAAGCTAGCTCCCTGGAATCCAGTAAGAGCCTTAAACATGATGTGGCAACCTGATCACCTTATAACTCCCTACCGCTTCTACCGCCTGCAAAGGAGGCGGATTCACGCCGGGCAATCCGCCCTAATCGGGGGGATCCAATCCGACAATCCTCGACTTTTTCAAGCGGTTTTTTATGATCGAATGTTTTTCTGATAATGTGTGTCAACTGGCGATTTGCTGAGGCGAAGCCGCCCTACAACTATTTTTCGCCGGTTCCCAATCTCCGGATTGCAAACCTGTGCCCAATATAAGGCCCGTTAATGATCACCGAACTTCCTGTTACCACGATTGCCCATACCATTCAGCTTGCTGTAGCGCCTGTATTTTTAATGACCGGTGTTGCGGCTATCCTATCGGTGCTGACCAACCGTTTAGCTCGTATTATCGATAGATCGAGACTTTTGCATAGCGGATCGTTACCGACGGCTAAAACCAGTCAAGCTATCCTGACGGAGCTAAAATCCTTAAGACGGCGCTCTCGTCTTATTCATTGGGCGATTGGTCTATGCACAGCCTGTTTGCTGTTGATTTGTTCGGTCGTTGCGGTGTTGTTTCTGGGGTCATTCTTCGCTCTCAACATAGAAGTCGTTATAGCCTCATTATTTATCGCAGCGATGTTCTGCTTGATTATGGCCTTGCTCAATTTCATTTGTGAGATTTATCTGGCGACAGCGCATATCCGCGGCATTTCATAACGCAGTAAGGCCCAGCCCCAATCGAACCATCACCCGAACTTTTTCAAGAGGTTTTTATAGTCGAGTATGGGAGCGTTGTGCGTCAAATGGCGATTTTCTATAACTTAAGCAACTATCACGACATTTTTAAACATTTTTAGGAGGATGCATGGCATTCAGTAATTCGGTAACGGCGAAGATAGTGGACTTTATCCGGGAAATCGGTATTGAAGTCATTGAACAACCTATCAACGAACAGACATTCATTCCGGGTATTTATATTGAAAAGGGGACGTTGTTGGTTGATGAAGAAAAATTACTCTATCCCGGCGATTTACTTCATGAAGCGGCGCATATCGCGATGATACCCAGCCACCTAAGAGGTTATGCAAGCGGTAATGTCGGCAAAATCGATGAAATCGGCAATTCCTACGAAATCGAATCGATTGCCTGGTCTTGGGCCGCGGTGCTTGCTCTTGGAATCGATCCTGAAATACTGTTCCACAATAAAGGCTATAAAGGCCAAGCTCAGGGGATTCTGTTTAATTTTCGGATGGGGGTATATATCGGTATTCAGGGCATTGAGGATGCCGGAATGGCTTATGGAAATAATAAGGCCGCAAAATTAGGCGTCGCCCCTTTTCCCATCATGCAAAAATGGCTTCGCGATTGATTACCCACACCATAAAGGCGGATCTAGCGGCTTAATCCCATCTTAAAAACAGCCGCCGTCTGTGTTTATCTCGATTTAGCTTAGGGGCTTTTCCTTGCCGTTGAATGGTCTGTTTCCGGCAATCTATCATCGCGCCTTCTTCGGCGGTTATGCGAAGCTCCGGAAACCGGCGCAGATTGAAATTTTTGTTGGCTCGTTGGCGCCGAAGCGCCGGGTTGATAGCGGGACTTCATTATCCATGCCAGAGGTAAGGCCGTGTATAAAGTGCGCACTGACGTTAAAAGATTGAGAGCGACCTTCAACGGCGAGATTTCGCTACCGCCCACTTTAGCGACAGCGCCGCGCGCTTTGGCGGGTTGACGCTTGGTGATTTCGCCCATGATAAAGCCGATGCCTCCGGCCAGCAGCAACGAAGACGGCTCGGTGATCTGCCGGTATAGTTTTCGAACCAAAGCAGTAGTACGAAAATCAATGACTTGTTGACGAGTCAACACCAGCCACTCGGCGTTTTTGATTTGATCCGTCAGTACCTGGGCTTTATTTTGGTCGACAAGGTTAGGCATATCAAAGCTCCTCTTCTTCATCATTGCGTTGCGGCGAAGGCACGGCCTGAAGACTGCGCACGGTGGCCGGAAATTGTAGATAACGGCTTTTGCTTTTTATCACTCCCACCAGGATGAGCGTCAGCAGAAAATTGACAGCCACGGCAAGCAGAATGGCGGTACTCGCGGTAAAATCATGCTCAATCAGCCAAAGTACGGCGGCGGTTACCAGTCCCAGCCATACGCCGATCAATAACGCAGCAGCCATTACTCCGGCAATGATCATGTAGACCAAATTCTGGCCCGCTCGCCGCGCCTCCAGCGCGACCAGATGGAGGCAATCGTGGCTAAGCTCGCGGAGTTCTTGCCATAATGCTTGGGCGTTTTCCAGTAAGCCGGGCGTCTGCTCGCCGCCCGTTGCCGTTTGTCCAAGTGTCTCGGTATTTACTGCATTGGGGTCCATTACAAGTCACCTATCGATTGATTAGCAAGCGGCTCAGGAAAAAACCGGCCGTTACCGCGATAGCCATCGACGTAATCGGATTGGCGTCAATGTAATGACGACAATCACTGATCATTTGCCGCTCGGCGTCGTTCAGTCGCTGTCCTTTTCCGCCAAACGCTTGTTTTGCAATAGCGGCTATCTTGTCAATAGCCTCATGCGCAAAATCCGCTGCCATGTCTATGCTATCCATCGTGTTTTCCCGCTTATTTGAGTCGCATATCGTTTTTAACCGACTTGACGCCCGGAACATTGCGTGAAAGTTCTATTGCTTTATTCATGTTGGCGCGGGAATTAATAAAACCGCTTAATTGAACCACGCCCTTGAAGGTTTCAACATTGACCTCTGCGGCGCTCACGTTAGGATCATTGACTAAGGCTGCCTTGACTTTGGTCGTGATAACGCTGTCGTCAACATATTCACCGGTTCCTTCGGTTTGTGGCGTCGATGCACAACCTCCGGCTACCATTAACGTCAGGGCTAAAAAAAATGCGGAAAAAACGCTCATAAGATATTTCATGGTTGAACCTCCAGTTAAATGCCTAATAAAGTAGACCGAAGAAATCCTTTAAATCCTCCAACAGGCCTTTAATGCTAAGCGTAGCCGAAGGGGTGGGGCGACAGGTCTACCGAGAAAAACTTTATCTATAAATCCGTTAAGGAACGCGCATGAAATAACTTGAGTATTTGATTCTACTCACCCTCTCCAGCAGGGGAGGGTGGCAGTTGCCGAAGCTATTTCATGCGCGCTCCTAAGATTAGGCTAACGATCGGGTGTTATAGAGTCCGTAGCTAATATAGCGACATTTGCTCCTTCTCCCGCTGGAGAGGACTTTACCTTGCTTTATCAACCGAGGTATCTATATTCATAAACCGATTATAGAAATGACGGATTCGCCGAAAGCCTTAAGGAAACTTTAACGGTAAAATTAATTGCGGTCTGTACGCTAGGGCACATATGAATTTGTAAGGCGGCGATAGGAAATCTATTCGTCCCGCCTACACGTTATAGGTAGGTATGCAGAGCCGCACCGTTCGCGCTTGTGCATTCTATTTTTATAGTTCCCACGCCGGAGCGCTCGTCTTTATACACAAGTCTGTTCAAGACCTGATGTAGGCCGGAATAAGCCCGACTGGCGATAGCCAGGATGGGCGTTTCCGGCGCTTTTGAGTCTCGGAATACCGGAAACGCCTGTCCTGCGCTAAAGCGCGGACAGGCTTATTCCGGCCTACAGCGAGATGTGTATAACGATGAGCGCTCCGGCGTGGGAATTCAGTCTGCAACGCTCCAGCGTTGCGGGACGCTGGAGCGTCTACCACTGCGTTCCCACGCCGGAGAGACTGTGAAAGTATTCGTTTTAGAACAAAATCAAAAGCATTCACCACGAAGGACACGAAGGACACGAAATTGAGTTTAAATAATTATTTTTCCTTCGTGATCTTCGTGTCCTTCGTGGTGAAGAGGTTTTTTAAACTCATTTTGATAATACTTTCACAGTCTCAGGAGCGTGGGAACGATAGCGAATATGGGCGTGTTCTATTTAGCGCTTATTTTTTGCGAGTTATCTTATTTTGTGCATATTTCTTATTAAACGCCAGCGGCGGAAGACGATCTTCGAGCAGAGTGTCAACGATAGTTGACGAGGCATTGGGTCTGGCAAAACGCAAGGCATTGAATTTCATCCGGGTCAATCGGTCCGGGTCTTCCAGCAAGCGTTCCAGTTTGAATGGGAAGGTCGTTAAGTCATTGCACTTGACGGCAATGCCTTCTTCCAACAAATGATCGCTGTTTCTTTCCTCTTGACCGGGGATCGGCGACACCACGCACATCGGCAGGCCGCAGGCTATAGCTTCGGAGGTGGTGATGCCGCCGGGCTTGCCGATGAAAATATCGGCCATTTTCATCAGTTTGTGCATTTCGTCGGTATAGCCCAAAACTTTAAACCGGTCGCTGCGGCTATCGGTTAATTGCTGGATGCGTTGTTTCAATCCGTCGTTACGCCCGCAAATAACCACGGTTTGCGCGTCGCCGCTCAGGTCCAGTAGCCGCTCAACCATGTACTCGGTGGGGCCTAGGCCCAAGGCTCCAGCCGACAACAGCAGAACCGTTTTTTCAGGATTCAAGCCCAGCCGCAGCCGTTCTTCCAAGCGATTAACGGGGCGTTGAAATACCGGATCGATGGGGATGCCGGACACGGTGATTCTTTCTCCGGGAATGCCGAGCATTTCCAGATGAGCCCTGGTTTCATCGATTGCGACAAAATAGCGATGAAACGCACGCGACAGCCACATCGCATGAAAATCGAAATCGGTAACCACAATGGACAGGCGCGCTTGCAACTGCCGGGTTGCAATCAGGTGAGAGATAATGCCGGCCGGCATGAAATGGGTGCAAACGGTAATATCCGGGTCGAATTCCCGGATAAACCGAACCAGCGGCTTGGTGTTGAGCCGGTCTATCATGTGCCGCATTCTGTCGGTATGCCAAGGCTCGTCGCTGGTTTTATACCACCAGCCGAGGAAATTCGGCGCCGACCGTACCAGTGAGGTATAAAAGCTGGAATAAAAATCCCGGAACAATTTATTGGTGTATTGCAGTGCATCGTTATTGACCACTTCAGCGACCCGGCCGTCAGCGGCAAAAGAAAGCTCTAAGGCTGCAGCGGCTTTAATATGGCCGGTTCCGGCTCCCGCCGACATAATTAAAACTCGTTTTTTCATTAATGTAGTAACAGAAAGACAATGAAACGCGGATGGCGCGGATAGTGCTGATAAACGCGGATTTTTTTATGAGCTATCCAGGTTGATCATGACGATCCGCGCCATCCGCGTTCCATTTGGGGATGATTCGCCGCGTAGATGACCGATTGCAAGTTGCCTTAATCCTGATCGTGACCGTGTTTTCTGAATAGCAAGCCCATTGTCCCCGATATAAACAGCCCAAATACAATCACAATGGTATGCACCGAAAACCCGGCATCAATCATTAATGCATAGGCGCCCAGCATCACTAAAATGCTGAGATTTTCGTTGAAGTTTTGCACCGCGATGGAATGCCCGGAGCCCATCAGCAGGTGTCCCCGGTGTTGCAGCAATGCGTTCATCGGAATTAAAAAGCTGCCCGCCAATGCGCCGACCAGCACCAGCATTAGCGCGGCAGGCCGCCAATCGGTCACTAAGGCCATGGCTAACACCACGAAACCCATGGCAATGCCCAAAGGCAACACCTTTACCGCATGTTCCAAGGGCACTGCCTTGGCCGCCACCACGGAACCGATGGCAAGGCCCACTGCAACCAATGCGGTCAGTTGCGTGGCTTGCTCCAGATCGAGCTTGAGCGCTACCGCCGCCCAAGCCAGGATAATAAAACGTAAAGTGGTGCCCGCGCCCCAAAACAGCGAGGTTACCGCGAGCGACACTTGGCCCAGGGGATCTTTCCACAACTGCAAAAAACCGCGCCAGAAATCGGCCAAAAGAAAGCGGGGGGATCGATTGGACAAGCTGTGTTCGATGGCGAGTTTGGGAATAAAGTAATTCAGTACCGCCGCTATCAGATAAAGCCCCAGAATGACAAAAATAGCGAATTTGGGCGCGGTATCGATGCCTGCATTGAACTCAAGTCCGCCCAGTTGCTGAACGACATGATCCTCGACGCGATGGCCGATCAATAAGCCGCCGAAGATAGCGCCGAAAATAATAGCCGCAACGGTCAAACCCTCCATCCAGCCGTTGGCCCATACCAACCTATCGGACGGTAGATATTCGGTCAAAATGCCGTATTTAGCCGGCGAGTACAAAGCCGCGCCGACGCCGACAAAGCCGTAGGCGAGTAGCGGATGCAGGCCTAGTAACATCGCCGCGCAACCGGCTATTTTGATGCTGTTGCTGATGAACATAACCTGGCCCTTCGGCAACGCATCGGAGAAGGCGCCGACAAAGGGGGCGAGCACGATAAAGGCGAATACGAAAAATTGCTGCAACACCGGTGTTTGCCAAGAAGGGGCATTCAGGGTTTGCAGCAGTGCGATAGCCGCGAACAGCAATGCGTTGTCGGCCAGCGATGAAAAAAATTGTGCCGCAAGAATAGTGTTGAAACCGCGATTCATAGGCTTACTGTCCTGTGCGACTCGGCAAAAGCCGGAATCATTGCACGCTAAAGGGTTAAATGGGGAGTATCGGTTCGATTATTAATGTATGTTAACTTCCAGTGCCTCATCATCGGCAACAACCGTTTCGGTTTTACGCCATTTTACGAGTTCCAATTTTCCATTGGCAAGTTCTACGATGGCTGTGCAACTTTCCACGAAATCTCCTGTATTAATGTATAAAAAATCGTTGATTCGCTTAATTTCGGCATGGTGGATATGTCCGCAAATAACGCCATCCAAGTCCTGGTCTTTAAGGGTGTTAACGATGCTCTCTTCATAATCGGAAATGAATTGAACCGCATTTTTGACTTTGAATTTGACAAAGGCGGCCAGGGAAAAGTTGGTTTGTACGCCGAACCAACGCCTGACGATGCGCAACAAGCGATTCATTTCAATTAAAAAGTCATAGCCTTCGCTGCCCAACTTGGCAAGCCATTTGTGGCAAGTTGCAATGGTATCGTATTCGTCGCCGTGGACAATCAGGAATTTTTCTCCTGCGGAGGTGGTATGGATGTCTGAGTTTTTGACGATGATGTCGCCAAAGACATAATTGTCGTAATGCCGGACGTTTTCGTCATGATTGCCCGGAATATAGATGACTTGGCAACCATGCCGGGCTTTGCGCAGGACTTTTTGAATGACGGTGTTATGGTCTCTGGGCCAATACATTTTTTTCGACAGCGACCAAAAATCGATAATATCGCCGACCAGGTACAGCTTGTCGCTCTCGTTGTATTTTAAAAAATCGAGTAAAACATCGGCTTGGCATTGGGTGGAGCCCAAATGTAAATCCGAGATCCAGATGGTTCGGTAGGAGTTAGTATTCATAGCCGGACTGTTAAGTGTATTACACGCATAAGAAAAGTTGTCGATGATAGCTTAACTGCTATTTTATAGAGTTCTCGCGGCTTGCCGGAGATTTAGCATGATCATGGGAATCACCGAAAGCCTGCAAACTTTTAATGTTAACAGACGCAAGTGAAGGTTATGTGACAAGTTGGCAAAGGGGCAGTGCTGAAAGTCTTCGGTCTGTACGATGTGCTTATAGAATCCGAAGTGAATAAAGCGACATCGTTCCCACGCTCCGGCGCACTGCCGTTAAGTTATACTCAACGCGGGCATGGATTGCGGCTTTTGTCCCCCTCTCCCTTCGGGAGAGGGCTGGGGTGAGGGGATTCAACAAAACGCAAATCGTGACCGTTCGCAGTATAAGCTTTGTAGGAGCGGGCCATGCCCGCGACGGGGGCGCGACAACTCAGCCATGCCGGTTAAATGTCGCGGGCATGGCCCGCTCCTACGGGTATCGTTATGCTTAACTTAACGACAGTGACGTAGCACGTGGGAACGAGGTGGACTTGAGTATTTGTGTATAACGATGAGCGCTGGAGCGTGGGAACGATAGTCTGCCCTCCCGCATCGAAAGGACAGACTTTGTGCGCGTTATCAACTTTGGATTCTATAACAACTTTTGAATGGCGTTGTGTCTAACGATCGGAGCATCGGCTTGGAAGAGAGCCGAATTTTATATCCCGTCCTCAACAGCCCTCATCATGCGTAAACCTGACCCGTTCCTCGGCTGAACGGCCCAAGGCTTTAGCAAACCAAGGCGGCGGCGCATCGAATACTTTTTGGAACTCCTTCAATTGATCGACCGCTTCGGTGACATCGGGAATCTTGATCGGGTAAATATCGGCGCGTATCACTTTAGCCGCCGCAGGTCCCCCGATCGATTGCACGAACATCACATGACAGTCTTTAATCAAATTGGCGCGGAACAGATTTCTGTCGTCGCTGCTGTCGGCCTCAATGGTCGAGCGTATATCGACCAAGCGATAATCGTCCCGTGATAACTGATAAACCAAAAACCGGATGCAAGAACCGAAATGGCCGTTAATCAGCGCACCGCTGTTCGAACCGATGGCGACCCGGATGGAATCGGGCATATCGCCGTCTTTATAAGGCATTATTTCCGGCAGGTCTTCATCTTCAGCTTCATCGCCCCAAAGATAACGCACCGCTAATTTAATATTCGCCAGACCGATGCCGATGTCCTCACCGTCTTCTTCGCCATCCAAACTGCCTAAGCCGGTTTTAAGATTAGTGACGGTGATGGATTTTAATTTTTCATCATCCAGCGGCGGCCCCAGCTTCTCATGTAATATTTCCAACAGTCTGGGTACGTCGATACCGGGCAAGATGCGCGATGCCAAGGCAATACGCAAGGCGAGTTCACGGGGCAATGCTTCCATTTTAATCTCCTGATTTAACAAGCTTGGATAAGAGTTTGAGTATTTTTTGGGTTGAAGCTAAATCCAACGCAGTGAAATCGTCATGCGATTTAAGTGTCGGGTCGGCGCCGGCGCTTAGCAATTGTTCGACAATTTTTTCCCGCCCGCTGGAGGCCGCATAAATCAACGCAGTGGCGCCGGAGGCTGAGTTTTGATGATTTATATCGATGCCGGCATCAATCAAGGCGTCGATACAGTCGCTGTTTTCGGCATAGCACGCCGCCCATAATGCGTTATTGCCGTATTGATCGACAACATCCAACGCGGCCTGCTGCTCGATTAAAAACTCGACTACATCGCTACGGCCCTGTTGACAGGCTAAAATCAACGGGTAAATACCGGCGCCGTTCTTTAAAATCGGTTGGGCTACTGAGAAATAGTTATTCTGTAGCCAATCCCGTATCGGCTGCTGCATCATACTGCCGACTGTTTTTCTTTCCAGCCGGAATAACCGCCTTCCAGACTGTAAACATCTTTAAAGCCGAAGTCGCTGAAAAATTCGGCAAGGTGCTCGCTGGCATGGCCGTAATAACAATAAATCAGCAAACTACGTTGCTTATCGCCGCGTTTAACTAAGGAATCTTTCAAGCCTTCATGCACATGCAGCGCGTCTTCCAGATGGCCGGCCCGGTAATCTTTGAGGTCACGGCAGTCCAGGATCATAGGGCCGGATTCTTTA
>Ga0265327_10002838_pt1 | contig 17482 bp, 15 predicted proteins | sample 41621metaG_FD_202089 | JGI IMG/M metagenome (GOLD analysis project Ga0265327, IMG submission 202089) | Rhizosphere microbial communities from Carex aquatilis grown in University of Washington, Seatle, WA, United States - 4-16-21 metaG | ecosystem: Host-associated > Plants > Roots > Rhizosphere... | reverse complement strand
TTTTATCGCTATATTCGGGATACAGCAATTTAAATTTTGGAAGTTTACGCGCATAAAAATCTTCTACATCAGAAGGATGAAGTTTATATTTAACTTCAAGCACAATCATTTTATCGCCGTTGTATAAAACTATATCGTATTCGCCTTGCAAGTTTCCTTTATGACGGGTCATTCTATCAACATGCTCGTATTCGATGCCAAAAATTTCTTTGCGATTTTCTAATCCACGAAAGAAAAATTCTTCAGCAACGTCTTTGCTATTGTTTGAGACACCACCGTAAAGTTTTGCAAGTTTATCTATTTTTTCAGATAAGTTTCTATCTGTTTCCTTAATTTGATGGACGGTTTCCTGAAACTTGCGATCTAATTCTTTATTACGTTCCTGTGCTTCATTGGCAAAGGTGGCTAAAAGACCTTCAAGCCGCTCAAAATTAAAATTGTATGTTGTTGTGCTTACTTCCATTTTACTTCTTTTTTTTTGCAAATATACGACTTTCACAACTAAAATCAAAAAAACAAAACCTGCCGGACTATTCAATATTCCGGCAGGTTTAAAACGTAAATAAAAATAATCTCGGTTATTGTTTTACAAATTTTTTCGTTAGAACACCTTTACTTGTTTCGACTTTAATGGTGTAAATGCCGCTTTGGAAATTGCTCAAATCAATTTGACTTCTTACCATTGGTTTGCTGAATAAAAGTTGACCGCTTAAAATGTAAATGAATATTTTTTCATGAATAAAACGCAGCCGCTCCACAATTTTATTTGCTTTGCGGCTGCATGTCCGTTTCATATCAAGGTATAAGTTTAAATATCGTAAAGCGTATTTATCTATATGATGTACAAAAATATTACTTCCAATTGGTACGAGAAAGCTTTTTAAGTCTTGTTAATTGAATAGCCAAAATTTGGGGTTGAAACGGAAAAAAAGGGGCGCGAAATGGAAAAAGGGATAATTACAAAACATTGACAAAGTTTGGAACTTTGTCAATGTTCATTCAATAATAATTCAAAATATATCAATCCAAGTTCAAAAAAAAGCGTTCCAAGTTCAAAAAAAAGCGTTCCAAGTTCAAAAAAAAGCGTTCCAAGTTCAAAATTATTCGATCCAAATTCAAAAAAAAGCAATATAAATTCAAAAATATTCAAAAATATTTTCAAATAGACAGAAAATAACTTCACAATGCCCGTTAATAGTATAAAATATAATAAAATTGATTGTAAATTATTAATTATTAGTTGTTTATATTACTATAAATTACATAATTAAAACTAATTATTTTATATATAATATATTAAAAAGTCTAATATTTTAAATATTTTTTTAATAAAAACAAAAAATAATTGCAAAAAAATTTGGTGGTTTAGAAAATAGTTTTTACATTTGCGTCAGATTTAGAACGATAGGTTAATAAAATAATTAATTTTTTAATATTAACCGATGTGGAAATCTGATTTAACAAAAAATGTTAACCGTCGTTCAACCGCATCAAAATTTTTTATTGTATGTTTAATAAAAATGATCAAATCACCGGCTACAAAAAAGCCGATGTCGTTGCAAAAGCGAATGAAGTAAAGTCGAACCTGCTTCGCGACGCTGATGAACTGAAGAAACAAAATGTTACTCCAGATGACATCAACAAATTAGGTACGCTGGCTGAAGCTGCAGGCAACAGCCATACCGACGAAATAGCGCTGGCTAAACAGGTTTTCGCTACTACAACCAAAAACAATGCTAAAAACGCATTGATTGACGGTCTGGAGGAAACGCAAAACATGCTGACAGGCTATTTTAAAGGGAACACCGACGAGCTGCAGTTGTATAAACTAACCAACCTGAGTGGTATGAGCGATGCTCAACTTACCATATCGGCAGGTAATTTTATCAACTTGCTTAACGCAAATCCCGACATGCTTAAAGCTGCAAACATCGACTCCGCTTTTATGGACGACTTGTCGGCAAAGCTGACCGCTTTCGTAACAAGTCAATCGAATTGCGTAGAAGCAAAGCGCGAACGGAAAGAAGCAGCCATAACCGGTAGTCAAGCCTTTACAGACTTGATACAACACATGGGTACTTTGTGTCTGGTAGCCAAAAATTATTGGTTACAGAAATCGGACAATCGTTACACAGACTATGTGTTACACCGGTCGTCGAAAAGTGCGGCGTCGCCTCCGGCACCCGTTACACCACCGGCAACAACTCCGGCAAGCGCAACTGATAATAGCGCTGCATAAACAAAAAACCCCGTCAGCATAAGGCGGGGTTTTTGTTTTAACTGTAAACTTTGACAAAGTTATATTATTTTAAGATTAGTATTCCTGTTTCGGATTGATGTTCAAACAAATCTATTTCATTTTTATTCCTTTGTGATAAAAGAAATTAACCACAAAGGCACTCTAAGGGTTTTCACAAAGTAGCCCAAAGATATATTTTATCATTATTTAGTAAACTTCGTGCGCCTTTGTGATAAATTATTAATTAAACTTCGTGCGCCTTTGTGAAAATCCTTCGAGCGCCTTTGTGGTTCAAATTTTATTTTAGATTATTAAGTTGCAATTTTCGGTTACAAATTTTAACTTCGCTGTGTTTCATTTTTCTATCGTTTCTTTATTTTCTTTTTTATGAAAAAATTAAATCCAATTATAAAAATAAGAGGTATAACCACAATAATGACGAAACGAATATATCTGTTTGAAATGGTATTATTTGAATAATCGGTTGTGGTTATAATTGCCGCCAAAACACTGATTATGGTTAAAGCCGTAAGAAAAAATAAAGTACGATTTAAAATATTATCTCTTTTTGCTTGTTCTATATTTACAAAATCAGATTGTATATTTGCGAAAATCTCAAATGTAGCCAACAATTTTTCCTGCTTTGAAGTTAATTTATGAAAACTTTCAAAATATTCAAAAAACTGCATATCAGTTACGTGGATTGAACTTGTAGCAGAATAATTACCGATATTTAAAATGGCAGTAAGAAAAGTTTTCTGTTGATTAATTTCAGCAATATCATCAATTGTAACATTATTTTGTATTTTCTTCTTGGTAAGCACAACTAATTTTTCAGCAATAAATTTTTCGAAACTTAAAGCAATTTGTTGATATAAATTAAGAATCTGAATTAAATAAATTATCGCAATTTTTTCAGATTGTTTTGGGACAGTGGTAATGAGTAAGCTATCCACATAACCCCAATAAAGATAATCATATTCCCAATATAATTGCTCACTTATTTTCAAATTATTCATTTGCTTTATTTGCTCTAACAAAATTTCAGTATCAACTTCATTTTCTTTACAAACAAATATATGACTGAAATATAACTCTTTGTAAACTGTATTTCGTTTAGTAATTTTATGGAAATTATTATTTCCAATGATTTCCTTTTTTTCTAAACACAATATCAAAAGATTTAATTTATCTTTCACATATTTATCATAGTCATAATCACAGGAATTAATAATATCAGCTAAATCAGGATAATCAATATTTTTATCAAAATTACATTCGATATTAAGCTGTAATGTAACAAAACCGATAGAATAAAAAATACAATAAAATTCTTTAAAGTTAATACTTTCAATAAATCCGATTAGATTTTTTTTATCAGCATATTCTTTTAGGGCATACAAAACTGCTCCCTTTTTCCATTCTATAAATAAATTTTTATTACTTAAATTAATTCTAATACCATAACCTAACGGGAAAGAACGAAAAGAAAACAAATCTTCATTTTGATATTGATTACCTTCAAATTTTTCATATAAAAATTCAATCGGATTACTTTTGAATATCGTACTATTTAAAGTTTGCAAATGAGTTTGATTTGATTTAAAAAAATCATCATCAATACCAAATGAAATACCTAAATCACATTCTTCTATAAATGAAATAATCATTGCATTATTTTTATTGATTAATTTTTCGAATAAAAAGTTTTAACCTATTGCGGACAAGTTATTGCTGTTCTGACAATATTACCAGTATTATCAATAGTTATTCGCCAACAATTACCATTTGGCGATTTTAAAATTACACCATTTGATGAATTGGTTAGATAAACATCGCTAGAAAGCAATTTTAAATTACCATTTGATGTAATACTTACACTTGTGCTGGGTGCACCTAAATCTATATCAAAAATATTATTTATACCGTTAGCGCCAAATAGTAAATGGTCAGTTGATTGGTGAATCGCTGCACTTTTAGTTGCGGAAGCATTTGGTGTAAATATAATTAATGGATTTGAATTTCCATAAATAGTAAGACCACCAGATGCACCAGAAATTGATACGGTTGAAGCATTAATTCCACCACCAACTGCAACATCATAATTATAGGAAATATTACCTGTACCATTTGATGTCCATTGGCTCTGATTTATATTTACACTACCACCACCATTTGATAAACTCAAAGCATTACCAGTTAAAGATAAACTTGGTATATTTGTTAAATCGGTATAACTGCCGCTTGTAGCAACAGTTGCAAATGAAGGTTTGCCTGTTAAACTTGTCCAAGTTCCGTTAAACAAATTAGGTAAATTTATTAAATCATTATAACTGCCACTTGTGGCAACCGCAGCAAAAGTTGGTTTACCAGTTAAGCTTGTCCAAGTACCGTCGAACAATGTAGGCTTGTTAGTTAAATCTGAATAATTACCGCTAAAAAGTAATGGTTTATTTGTTAAATCATTGTAACTGCCACTAAAGAGAGAAGGCTTATTTGTTAAATCATTGTAACTACCGCTAAAACCGTTTCCGGCATTTTTAGCATACAAGGCATAAGGTACGCTCAATAATTGGCTTGTACCCATTACAACACCGTCAACCGTAATTTCAATAAAATAGGTATTCGCACTCCAATTAATTGATGTTATTCCAGAAGTATTTACACTTCCAATATTTAAATTTATTAAACCTTGTGCAGTTGTAGTTACGCTTTGTGTTTCAGTGAAAACACTTGTTCCAGTTGTGCTACCTTGCAAAATGTTAATTATAATTGTTTTTGGTTTATTTGCTAAAATACCACCACTTGCATCGCGCAAAACAGCTTGGTATTTAAACTGCATCGGCGTTTGGGTAAACGCAATATTTGTTGCGATAATCGCAATGAATAAAATTATGATTCGTTTCATAACATTTAGTTTTTAATAATTTTAAATAATTTAATTGATTTATTATTTTGGTAAACATTAATAAAGTATGTTCCGACTGAAAAATTAGAAAAATTAATTTGTTGATTACTTGTTGTTAAATTTTCGGTTTGTAAAACCTTGCCACTAATATCTGAAATAATGTATTTCAAATTTCCAAATTGTGTACTTTCAATTTTTAAGTTTATAAAATTATTTACAGGATTCGGATATGCGACAATTTCAAATTGAGATTCATTTACCTGTTGTATCGCAGTAATAATATAACTGCTTTGTTGAAATCCCTGAGTAATTATCGAATTTTGTGAAACCAAAGTTTCTGTAATACATTCGCCGATTGTCCAACTGAGCGAACCATTTGTATTTATAAAATTATCGCCCGATGTAGTAATTATATCAGGTTTATTGGTTTGGCAAAATGCTGTTCCAAAACCAAATACACAAAAAGCAATTAAGATAAATTTTTTCATATTTAATTTGTTTAAATTGGTGAATATTATTAATCATTATATTATTATCATTGTTATACATCTCGCGGAATAACTCCTAACATGGGTTATACGTTCACGGTCTGCATCATATTGCAGGCAAGCCATAATGTCATCTTTGGTTTAATACGGAAAATCTTCAAGTATTTCGTCAATACTCATACCCGATGCTAAATATTCTAAAATGTCGTAAACTGTAATACGCATTCCGCGTATGCAGGGTTTTCCACTACGTTTACCATCTTCGATAGTTATTATATCTTTATATGTCATTGCGAGCAAATATTATATATGCAAAATTAGAACAATTTATATGAATATCAAAATAGATAGCAGGAATCATTGTTATAAACTTTGACAAAGTTCTTAAACGTTGTCAATGTTAAAATAAGTTTATTTTAATTTTGCCTCGTAAAGAAATTTATTTTTTAATATTTCGATTGCTTTATTCATGGTTGCATCGTTTTCGTTTAGTATTTCGAAATATTCATTTGTTTTCCATAAATCTTTTGCAATAAGCGCTTTTATTTGTTTGCGTATTTCGTCTTTCGAAAGTGTAAAATCGTCGTCGAAATTATTTGGTTTATTTAATGCCAAACGATTATCGTTATCAAGAATTATTTCCTGATTGGAACGATAACCAGAATAATTTTTTGCTTTTGTTATCGAGAACTCAGGACGGTTAGCAAATTTCTTCAAATCGGTTAAAACATTATCGGTTACAGTAAAATAGCGTTTGAACTGATTGAAGTGCGGATAATTGGTTTGCAAATTTTTACGGTTCGACTCGATGTAATCTATCACAAAAGCGTTTAAAATTCCTTTGCGAACAATGTCTTTATAATAACCTGTAAATCCGGTTGTGTCCATTGGTACAAAATAGTCGGGCATTATTCCGCCGCCGCCGTAAACAACGCGCTTTTTTACTTTTGTTATATAGCGTGTTGTGTCTGCAAAATGTATCGAATCTAAACTTGTCATTTGTCCGGTTCTATAGCGGTTTTCAATTTCTTTTTTGTAATCTTTGTTTTCCATATTATACGATTTTTGTATCAACCGTCCTGATGGCGTGTAATAGCGTGCAGTTGTCAGTCTAATTAGTGAACCATCTTGTAAAGAAAAAGGTCGTTGCACCAAACCTTTTCCAAACGAACGTCGTCCGACAACTACTCCTCTGTCCCAGTCCTGAATGGCGCCGGTTAAAATTTCGCTTGCCGAAGCTGTTCCCTCGTCGATTAGGATAACCAGATTTCCATCTTCGAAACTGCCCATGTTTGTAGAAAAATATTCGCTTCGCGGGCTGTTTGCGCCTTGTGTGTAAACTATTAATTTATTATCGCTCAGAAATTCGTCTGTCAAATCGATGGCGGTTTGCAGGTAGCCACCGCCATTGTCGCGTAAATCGAGAATCAGATTTTCAAGTCCTTTGGATTTAAGTTTTGTCAACGCGTCGTTAAATTCTTTTACACTGGTTGCTGCAAAACGGTTTAGCCTGATATATCCGATGTTTTTGTCAACCATGTACGCAGATTCGATACTATAAATAGGAATCTTTTCGCGCATCAGATTTAATTCGACAAGGTTATTTTGTCCGGGTCGTTTTATTGTTAATTTTATGGTCGAACCAAGTGCTCCACGAATGAGTTTCTGTATTTGCTTGTCTTTCAATTTGCGTTCAATTATCGGAATTGAGTCAATTTTAATCAACCGGTCTCCATTTATTAAATTCGCTTTTTGTGCCGGACTGTTTTCAATTGTCGATACTATTACAATTGTGTCTTTGATAACAAAATATTGTATGCCGATTCCGGGAAAAAATCCTTCCAAGTTTTCGTTTGTTTCCTGCACTTCGTCGGGCGTTAAATAGGTGGAGTGTGGATCAAGGTTTTTCAACATTTCGATAATTGCTTTGTCGATTAGTTTAGACTCATTTACAGAATCGACATAATACGCATGTATTACGCGAAATGCACGCGTAAGTTTAAATATTTGATCTTCGATTTCCTGAGAATAAGCCTTACTGCTAAAACTATTAGTAATTAATACCAATAGCAATGATTTGAATATATGTATATAAAATTTTTTCATAAAATTATCATTCAACATTTAAACTTTTTTTAAGCATCTCCAGACACAAATTGCCCGTTGACGCTATATCAGCCGACATAGCAAGGAATCCGTGTTCTTTGATGACAATAAAATTTTGATGGTCCAAAATTTCTAAAACACTATTAACTAAATCTATCGAACCATATTGCGACACTCGGTTTGTTACCATCACATTTAACTTTTGCGCATTATTTAAAATTTCTGTGCAATGTCCATGAAAAACAGCATGTACATCACTTCTATTCTGATAAATTGCTGCATGGAGCATTGTCTCTGATGATGGTTTGCAAACGCCGCTACAATTTACAATTTTTTTTTCAAAATCGACATTATTAATCAAAACAAATTGGCGTTTTGTAAGTTTGCTATTCAAACCAACTTGCGTACCTGAAATAAAAAATTCGTTACTACCTGTTTTATTTCTAAAACTTAAATTGCCTGCAGAAATACTTTTTGTTGCAGGCGCTAAATTACTTAGATGAAAAATGTATGCCCAATAAATCAATGCCTCGAGTCGAATATCTGTTGGTATAATATGGTTTACATTTATATAATTGAATTTAATTCCTTTGTAAATTTCGTTCGACATGAGTTATTTTTAATTTGAAAACAAAAATAATATATCTTAACGATTTAATATATTTTTTACTAATTTTAGAATGAGTCAGCGTTTTATCAATAAAATCGAAATAACAATTTAGACGAATTATCGTGTAAAATCAGAAATTTTTATAGTTTAACACAACTTGTTTTTGAAAACGAAAAAAATGCCGTTGTATTGCATTTTCTGGTCAAATGGGTGCAGGTAAAACAACATTTATCAAGGAACTTTATAAATATTAGGGCGTTGCTGAATATGCTACCAGTCCAACGTTTGCAATTAATTATAGTCTGTACACCACGTTTGAGAAAATTAAATTTTAAAAATAGCAGCCGCAGATTCACATATTTAAAATTGAAAAAATCTGTGAATCTATGTCGAATATTAATTATAAATAGATACTATTTACAAGTTATTGTCTAAATTGATTTCAAGACCAATTACTAAAATGTCATCAACTTGTTCTAATTTTCCCATCCAGCTATCGAGCAACGAATTTAGAGAATTATATTGCTCAGTCATAGGCTGCAATTGAACTTCAAGCAATGCGTCTTTTAAACGTGATATTTTTAATTTATCGTTTTTCGGTCCACCGGATTGCGAAACATAACCATCTGAAAAAATGTACAATCTATCTTTTGGTTTTAGTTCGACTTCAATATTTGTAAAACTTTCATAATCTTTTGGGTGAATACCTATTGGCATCCGGTTAGCTTTAACTTCTCTCAAAATAAATCCATCCTTACAAATATCAGTTTCTAAAACTTCGTCACACTGTCGTAATATTATTAGCGGATTGTAAGCGCCAGCAAAATTGACCTTATGGTTTTTAAAATCAAAAATACAAAGTGCGATATCCATGCCATCCTGTGTTTCATTTTTCATGCCGGTTTGATGTAATGATTCCTTAATGCGAGAGCGTAATTGATTTAGTACAAGGTGTGCACGGTTGTATTCGTTCTTCAAAATGATTTCGTTTAAAAGCGAAATACCAAGCATACTCATAAATGCACCGGGAACGCCGTGTCCGGTGCAATCGGCAGCGACAACATACAGTAAATCATTTGCATATTTCATCCAGTAAAAATCGCCGCTAACAATATCGCGTGGTCTGAATAAAATGAAATGGTTTTTAATGTGTTCGTCTAAAACTGTAGCTGATGGTAACATAGCGTCCTGTATTCTTTTGGCGTACCGAATACTATCGGTTATATTTTTATTTTTATTTTCGATTATTTTTTTCTTTTCATTTATATCATCACGTTGAGCAGTAATTTCTTCATTGAGTTTTTGCAACTCTGTATTCTTTCTTAAAATTTCAGCTTTTTGAGCTATGAGTTGAAAATTTGCCCTGTGTGCCTGTTGTCTGCTTCGGAAAATTACGAACACCAGTAAAAATAATAAAGCAAAACCTACAGCAAAAAACATTGTATAAAGTCTTTGGGTACGTTCATTTTGCAAAGCAATTTTTTTATCTTTTTCTAATATCTCAATTTCATTTTTCTTCTTATCTATTTCGTAGCCAAATTGCAACTTTTCCAATTTTTTATTTTTTTCGACAGAAACCATACTGTCATTTGCGGCTTTAGCTTCTTCGTGATAGAAAAGTGCATCTTTAAAATTATTTTGAATTTTATATATATTGTACAACATATCAGCAGATTGATTGACTAAATCATAAGAATTCAGTCCTTTTGAAATTTCGAATGATTTTTTTGCGTATCTTAAAGCATCGGTTAAGTTTTCTTGCTTGAAAAAAGCACGCGAAATCGATTGGCATGTAGTTGCTATTCCATCTTGATCGTTTAATTCCTCGGTAATTTTCAGCGATTTGAAAAGGTATTCTAAAGCAACTGTGTAATTTTGACGTTTTTGATAAATTTCAGCAATATTTTGATAACTATTTGCAATACCAGATTGGTCATTGATTTTTCGCTTTAAGTTTAAAGATTTCAAATTATATTCCAGTGCTAAAGAATCTTTATCTTGGTCTAAATAAATTTGAGCTATATTGTTGTAACAAAATGAAATCATCTTAATGTTTTTCATATTTTCATAAACGTTCAAAGCTTTCAGACAATAATCAAGCGCTTCGGATAATTTATACTGATGCAAATAGATTGCTGCAATATTATTATAACATGCCGCGATATTTATTGAATCGTTTAATTTTTCGCTAATTCGTAACGATTTTAAGTAATAGTCCAAACTGTTAGTATAATTTCCTTGATTGGCATAAATAATTGCAATATTATTGTAACTCGCTGTCATTCCTTTGCTATCCTGTATTTCTGTTCTTATTCCTAAAGCTCTGAAATGATATTCGAGCGCAAGTGCGTTATTTCCATTGGCAGAGTAACAAAGAGCAAGTAAATTAAGATTTCGTGCAATTAAAAATTTAAATTGAATTTCTTCTGATATTTTTAATGACTTATTACAAAAAATAATTGCTGTATCAAAGTTGTTGTATTGGTTTTTAATTGCACCAATCATAAATAAGTTTAGCGCTTCACCTTTTTTAAATTTTATTTTTTGAGAAAGGCTTAATCCTTTTTGCGACAGTGTAAGCGCTGTATCAGGGTCCATATAGCGCAATATATCTGCCATTTCAGACAAAATTATTGCTTTTGATGTATCAATTCCAGATGATTTATATGCTTTATCAAGGCTGTCAAGTTTTTTACCAGGTTGAGCCATTAATTGCTGCGGATAAGCGAAGTACAATAAAATTGTAATGACAAAATAAATATAATTACACAGATTCAATTTATTGCATTTCATTGTTGAACGTTTTTATAAATTAATACGCAACGAATATTTTGTCAATCTGATAAATTTGTCGATCAGAAAAATATTCTTTACTATTTACCATTTTTGATTAAGTTGGCTCTACGAAGTTACGAAATAAACAATAATTATACCTAAAAATCTAAAAGGAAATTTGAAAACTCTGCGGTTCTCTGCGCATCCTTAGATGTTCTCCGCATTTATTTTTTTACCGCAGTGAGCCTCGGAGAAAATCGCAGAGAGCCGCATTGTAACTGGAACACAACTCTGTTTATAAATTTCATTATAGATTTTTAGGTTATAAATAAAACTGCTAAAGTATTTTAATTTTTTCTCATTTTTATGACACATTGAGCAAAATATTTGGTCAATAGAAACAATTTTATTTTTTTAACGTCAATTTTGTTATATTTGCTTATTGAACGTATAAAATGTAAGATATAACTTATGCCAAAATATTTAATTTTGACTTGTGTTAGTTTATTGATTTATTGTAATATCCGGGCAGCCGAATCTGATTCTTTAAAGAAGCAGCTAATTTCAAAAGGATTTAATAATGTGGCAATTGTTGTTGATAATAATGATTTATTGGTAACATTCGAGAATTCAATTTACCGGTTCGAGCCAGCAGCAATTAAAGAAGTAATGAATCTTTCGTTGCCTTTCTGCATATATAAATCGCGACTGATAATTGTAGTGCAAAAAAATAAATTACCGGTTGTGGCAATCGAAATAAATCTTTTTGATTATCAAAAGGCGATTTCAGATTCACTTGGGATGTCATTTAATTACATCAAAGCATCGTATAATTGCGATGAGTTTTGGAGTAAATTTAAAAACGCATCAAAATCAAATTCGTCATCACTAAAAACAGATGTTGTGGTTGGCGTCGATATGTTATTGATACTTGGAATCTGGTCTAATCCTATCATGCCGCAATTTAATCTGGGCGCAAGTTTTAATACCAGCTTATGGCAAGGAATGACTATTACCGTACAACCTGTTTATGAAATTTATAACGAAATTGTAACCGTATATCCTGTATTGGATGTCTTTAGACCGGGATTAATTACAGCAAATCAAATTATTAAATTACCGGCAAATATTTTTGTCTCTGCAACAATTGGTACTTTTTTGAAATACAGGTACGGATTTGATTTGGAAACAAAGAAATTCTCATCAAAAGGAAACTGGGCAGTGGGGTTACGATGCGGATATACTGGAGCGTGGCTTTTCGAAGATAAATATTTAGACTATTGGACCCTTGATGAAATCAATGTTACGATGAGTGGCGAATATCGTTTTCAATCTGTCGATTTTACAACTCGCGTAACGGTTGGTAAATTTGTGTATGACAAAGGCGTTCGGATTGATTTTTTCAGACAATTCGGCGAAATAAATATTGGATTTTTTGTAGAAAAAACTACTACCACCAAAAATGTTGGGTTTAACTTTAGTCTTCCGATATTTCCATCAAAATATTACAAATATCCATATATCAGAGTTCGTCCATCTGAAAATTTTTCATGGGAATATGTTACTCCGTATATTCCAATTACAAATGCTGTTATTTATCAAACAGGGCGAGAAATTGATAATGTCTTTAAAAACTTGAATCCCGGATTTATTGTGAAATATTTGAGAATTGAGAACTGAAATATTTTTCAACTTCTGATATTTTGATTCTATCTTCGTACTTATCAGATGTTAAATTACGGCTTTATAAAAATTATTTTTTTAAGGTTGTTAGGAATTATTTCTGGCATAAAATTGGCAGTTACTTTTATGAAAAATATTTGGTTTGAACTTTTTTGAGTTCAAAAAAATGGTTTTACTTTGATAAAAATATGTATATTTGAATATCTAACATTTTGTAAAATTAAAATTTACATTGTCATGGGAATAATAAAATATTTAGGCTTTTATTTTTTGTTTATAATACTTATAGGATTCAATAATTCTGGTTTTGCACAGAATCCTGACACAAAAACGAAAACGAAAGATAAAAAGGAAACAGAAACTAAAATTTCTCCTGAATTAGTGTCAATTAGCATTCGGGATGTCGGTGTAAATTTAGGTTATTATAAACCTGTTATGACTGACTGGTCAGATAGTCCGGTTACCTGGATTGAAAAAGGAGTAAGCTACACAAACAAAAGCGCATTTTTAGAAGCGAATTTGAATAGCAGCATTGGTGCACGCGTAGAGTTTGGCATTTGGGAACATTCATATTATAAACCTATTACTAATTTCGGTAGTAATTCGTTGGATTATAAAATAATGCCATTTACAATTGGTTTTTTTTATAATATTTTGCCAGATGCACCAATAACTTTATTAGCCGGAATTGGTGGAGGAGTCAATTTTGTTACAGTTAAATATGGCGTTGAGCCTACTGTCGGTATTGACACATATCAGCAAATAAAAGGGCAGGATATGATTTATTATTTACAAACTGAGTGCGAATTTCCAATCTTTGATCATAATTTTACAATTGGGTTTGAAGCAAAATATATGTTGGGCAACTATTTTCAGGATTTTGAATTTAATAAAGTAGCAATGCAGCAAAAAATTTCCTTAAATGGATTTGCATTTGGTATTAAATTTAAACATATTTTATAAATTATTGATGTTTATCATCAATTTATTCAGTTATTAATCGTTTTATTATTCATATATTTGTAAATTCTGAGCAAATAAAATAAATTGATTAAAAAATTGAGTACACTTCCATGATTTTTAATATAAAATTTTTTATTTATGAAAACCGCGACTAAATTAATGCTACTGATAGCATCCATTGGATGCATAACTATTTTGATGAATTGCAGAAAAAATGTTGGCTCACCAAATTTTATTTCTGACAAACAACCGGCGCCTTTAGTTAGCCGCTTATATGCAAATGTTATTAATTTGGCTGATAAAACGCCTCTTTTAGGTTCGACAGTTGTTATTACTGCTCCGGGAGGAGCTATTACAAATTTAACTGTTGCAAACGATACTTTTTCAATGGCTATTGTATCAGGCACATACACCGTAGTAATAAATAAAACCAACTTTATTTCGGACCAACGAACGTTTAATGTATCTATTCCAGCAAATACTGATAGTGCACGCGATTATCATCTTCAATTTTACCTGATAAAATCGCAACCAACGGTTCTAATTACTGCCCTTGGCGGAGGTTCTGTTAATGTTACAACCGACGCTACAGTTGGTGTGCCAACAACTGCAACCATTTCGATACCGCCTAATGCAATATCTGCTGATGCGCAGATGTCAGTTACAAATGTACCACCTCTTCAAACAGTTGGTGTAATTATACCAATTGGTTCCGATACAACATCAACAATGCCGATTTCATCAATGGTGATAAATACCGGAGGAGCTAATATAACTTTACCCATAACAGTTACTTTTCCAACTAAAGGCGGTGGTTCTAAGGGGGCAGCCACTGCTTTACAACTTAAAAACAAGCAAGGGAAATGGGAATATATTCCATCATCCACAAAAGGAGTATTAACTTTTACAATTGACCCAACTTTTTTTACTTCAAGCTTATTAGATGTTTATTTGGTTGATGCTACGAAGCAGGTAACAATAAATCAAAACCCAACTTATTTAAAGCTAATTGGCTCTGTAGTGGGAGAATGTAGTTTGCCGGTTACAATTACGGCTACAAACACAATTCCTACTTGTACGACTATATCTCTTAATCAAATGAATGAATTAAATGCGCTTATTACTACTGTGTGTATTTATCCAACATTCAGTAAAACCTTTGAATCGGTGACATCATGGAAGATTCAGGCTTCTGCCTATTATCAGGAAGTAGAAATAGTTGTTTATGACAAAATTTTAAAAATAGAAGTTGATAGATTCAGACTGCCTGATCCAAATGTAATTATTACATTTAATTGGCAAAAATACGAATACTGTCATAACCAGTAATATAAGCTGATCGTTAAAAATAGAATGATGAGAACTTCAAAATATTTAGTAAGAATTGCATTCAGTTTTTTAATTTTGTGGCAAACAACACAAACTACTTTTGCGCAATCTGATGGCAATGGTAGTTTTGGAATGCACTCTGTAGGATTTTCTTTAGGCGCTTATGAACCAACTTTAGGTAATTGGTCAAATAGTCCAATAGTTTGGATGAAAGCCAATAGTAATTTTTTCTTTCCTACAATTTTTGCTGAGGCAAGGGTATATTCTTTTATTTATGCAAGAATTGAAGCTGGTTACAATCAGGAAAAAGTATGGAAACCAATTACAAATTTCGGTGATCAATCTTTAAATTATAGTTTTATTCCAATAAGTGGAGCATTATTTTTTAATGTGAACCCAGAATCAAATGATGTTAAGTTTTATTTAGGCGGTGGCGGAGGAACCTGTTTAATTAACAGAACTTACAGTTATAACGACTTAGTAAATAAAACAAGCGGCTCGGATAAAGCAAGTGGTGCAGATGTGATTTATTTCCTTTCTGCAGAAGTCGAAGTTCCTATGTTTATTGAATTTTTCAGCATGAGTTTGGAATTTCGTTATAGCTTTGGAACTTTTAATCAGCAATTTATGTTTAACAATATTTTAAATAATGAGAAAGTATCATTTGACGGTCCCGGTCTTGGTATTAAATTCAAATATCTTTTTGGAAATTAATTATTAATTATTTAAATATTAAGTCATTAGGTTTTAATCTAATGACTTTTTTTGTTTATCGTTTTGAATAAGGGGAAACCTTTTAAGCTGTATATCCGGAGTATATAATAAACAATAAGAAACATGAAAGATTTTAAGTATTTGATTTTGATAGTTCTTGTTTTTTCTATTGCTGTACCAAGAATTTCGGCAAATACGAAAACTAAATCACACAAAAAATCGACAAATTTTTTAAGCATCCACTCGATAGGGATATCTTTGGCTTATTATAAACCATATTTAAGTAATTGGAATAATAGCCCTATTTCCTGGATAAGGGCTGACAGAAACAATTTATATCCGGCATTTTCAGCAGAAATAAACTTATTTTCGTTTCTATTAGCCAGAATTGAAGCGGGCAACAATCAACAAAGTGTTTGGAAACCAATTACTAATTTCGGTGAAAATTCAATAAATTATAATTTATTTCCTATATTGGGATCATTATTTATCGACTTACTCCCAGATTCAAAAGATGCAAAAATTTATCTTGGAGCTGGTGCTGGTAATTGTTTTATTAGACAAACGTATAGTTTTTTCGATCAGTCAACCGGATTAAATGGTTCGAGTATAACAAGTGGTTCCGATTTTTTATATTTTATTTCAGGCGAAATTGAAGATCCTGTTTTTTTAAATTTTTTTAGTATGGGCTTCGAAATTCGATATAATTTCGGAAGTTTTAATCAGGAATATACTTTCAACAATATTTTAACAAGCGATAAAATATCATTTAACGGAATAAGTGTGGGACTTAAATTTAAGTATCTTTTTAATAAATCAAAATATAGATCAAAGTAATTATAAATTTTTCGATGAAAATATTTTTACTGTTTTTTTTTCTATTCGGTACCTGCGAAATTTATTCGCAATCAATTGTTGGTACAGATGGACTGCTATATGTACCAACAGCTGATTTTATGAACGACAAAGAAATTTGGTTCGGTACATCAGTCATCAATAAAAAATACTTGGATTACAATAATCATCAATACAATATTATTGCGCCATATATTACCTTGGCATTTTTACCTTTTCTCGAAGTTAGTGCGCGCATAAACAGAATGCTAAGTTATCCACATTATGATAGTCATTCTTGGGATAGGATGCCATCATTCAGAATTAAATTACTTAAAGAACAAGAAAATTTACCGGGAATTATTTTTGGAATGCACGATTTTTTAAGATCAACTGATGCGCCAACTAATTATTTTAATGCAACCTATTTAGTCGCTACAAAACATTACGAATTTCAATCGTTTATCCGAGTTATTGGACTTCATATCGGATATTCAGCACCGATAATTAAATCAAATAGTTATCAACTAAATGGTTTGTTCTGTGGTGTAAATATTTCGCCGGTAGATTTTATGCAATTAATTACTGAATATGATACGTATAAAGTAAATTGTGGTATAAAAATTTTATTGTTAAAGCACTTGCAGCTAACAGCAGCACTTGAAAATTTTAATGCTATTTCTGTTAATATGAACGTAAAATTAAATCTTCCATAATTAAAAATCGGCTTATTTACATTGATAATACTATCTGTTTCCAACCCCAGTGTTGATGGGCTACTAACCTTTTAAACAAGTTATCAAAAATTGAGTCTTTAAAAATAGACCTATTTA
>Ga0265327_10002837_pt1 | contig 17483 bp, 11 predicted proteins | sample 41621metaG_FD_202089 | JGI IMG/M metagenome (GOLD analysis project Ga0265327, IMG submission 202089) | Rhizosphere microbial communities from Carex aquatilis grown in University of Washington, Seatle, WA, United States - 4-16-21 metaG | ecosystem: Host-associated > Plants > Roots > Rhizosphere... | reverse complement strand
TCCAGGCCGGCAAAAGGAGGAAGCGAACTGACCAGCCCCGTGGTATCGGTCAATCCTTTGCGTAAAGCGCAAAGACCAACCACAACCGTTGTTGCGACACCGCCCCATGCTCCGACCAGCCAGACTCCAACCTTCCGCTTCGCCATCCCGGTCCCTTCCCCTGCTGCAATTCGTGATGCGTCTTCATGCGAATCGTCTTGAGCATCGCGAGTCTAGCAGAGGCCAGAACACATCGCGAGCGACTGATTCCTGTGGATTGATCAAGTGGGCGGCAGCAAGGACTGACAAATCGCAATTGCCGCGGACAACACCAGGGAAGTCATTGCCGACGGCAAAGGCGCATGCCGACGCGACCAGCACCCTTCCCTGGAAGATTTGACCAGATTCTTTCCGAACCGAACTCACTTCTTGACGATCGTTGCCGTCTTGATCGAATCCAAATTCGGGTAGGTCGCTTCCAGGAACTTGTTTCCTTCCTTCTGAATGCGCCCCTGTTGAGCACTCGGCGCCTCGCCGTAAGTGCTGTACAGGCTCTCGACAACGTCCATTCCCTCGATCACTTCACCGAAGGGAGCAAATCCCTTGTTGTCGAGGAACGAATTGTTTTTGTAGTTCACGAAGACTTGAGTCGTACGGGAATTGGGCCCCGATGTCGCAAACGTGACATAGCCCTTTTTGTTCGGGCGGCGAACTGGATCGTCCTGAATCTTTTCTTCGCGCCACTTGTCCATCACTGCCGGGTCACCGTTGATCCCGAACTGAACCATGAATGGCTCGGGCTTTTGCACCACGCGGAAGAATTTGCAGTTGTCGTAGAATCCGGCTTCAACCAATTCGCGAAATCGCTCAGCGCCAATCGGAGCCCAATCGGGATGGACTTCGACGACAAAGTTCCCTGCCGTCGTTTCAAACTTCACGCGGTAGTTTCCGCCAGCCCCTTCCGCCGAAGCCAGTTTGATATCGTCTTCATCCTTGGCCAGCGCGGGCGCCTTATTGAGCGGGGGATCCCCTTTGACCTGGGCTGCAGGTCCTGATCCACATCCCGCCAGCGTGCCCAACATCAAAACGAAGAACCAGTCCCGGCGCCGCATATCGTGACTCCTCGATTGTCGTTTGAATTCTCAAGTCGACGGGAAATTGTGGGGTTTGCCGACCAAATAACAGTCGGCACGAGAACCTGTCGGCGTGATTTTAGTAAACGACTGCCCCACAATGAAGTCTGCGTCGTTCGAACCGCTTCCATACCGGAAATGTCGTCCCGCTCTGGCGGTCCGCCAATTGAGATTACGAATGCCCCACCTCATCCCCGCTCGCACAGCCTCCACGACGTTGACCGGGGACGGTGGTACGGGTCCGCAAAACGGAGTCTTCCAGGGCCGCCGATTCTGGTTGGCTGTGGCAGCCTGCCTGATCCTGCAGCAGGTGCTTGCCATCGATTGCGCCCGTCAGTGGACGCCAACGCACGACGAATTCTGGCACCTGCCCATTGGCCTGCGGATGTGGAAGTCGGGAAAGTTTGACGACGACGTGATCAACCCGCCCCCCATCCGGCTTTGGGCGGCCATTCCCCTGGCGGTCGGCGGTGCGAACGCCGGTGACCTGAACGCGAAACTGGATGTCGGGGAAATCGGTGACGCCTTCTGGGCCGCCAATCCCGAGCATGTCCGGTTCTGGTTCCTGATGGGCCGCTTGATGATTATTCCGTTGTTGGCGATCACGGGCCTGTGCATCGTCGTCTGGTCACGGCACTGGTACGGGCAGCGGGCCGCACTCATCACAGCACTCCTTTGGTGTTGTTGCCCGACAGTCCTGGCGAATGCCGCGATCGTGACTCATGATCTACCCCTGGCCGCCGCCTGGTCGTTGACGCTGTATGCGCTCGTTCGCTTTGCCGAACAGCCGTCCTGGACGCGTGCCCTGTCGTTTGGCGCCATGATCGGCATCGCGGCCGTCACCAAATTGACGGGATTGATCCTGTTTCCCCTGTGTGTTGGGCTCTGGTGGGTGCTTCGAATTCTTCCTGCACAGGCAAGTTCCCAAAGCACCACGACGTCCGCGGAAACGAAGTCGCCAACGACCGTGTCGCGACCGAAAATCATGGCCTTCTGGATTGCTGCCATCGGATTGTCGATTGTGATGATCAACGCTGCGTACCTGTTCCGTAACACAGGCGAGTCGCTCGCCTCGTTGCCACTTTCCAGCAGCCGATTGAAGGCGATTCAATCGCTGTGGGGAATCGGCAAAGTGCCGGTGCCACTGCCACGGGAGTTCGTCGCCGCCCTGGATCGACTCGCTCAAGACCTTGAACGCCGGCATCCGGTTTACCTGGACGGAGAATGGAGCGACCAGCCGTTTCTGCGTTACTATGCCGCCGCGCTCAGTTATAAGCTGCCGCTCAGCACATTGATCCTGCTCGGCTTTGGACTGGCCGGGATCGCCTGGCCGCGACCTGGAACGCAAGATCGGCGATACGGTCTGTTCCTGATAACCGCTGCACTGGTCTTGCCGATCATGGCTAGCGGCTCATCCAATCAGATTGGAATTCGCTACGTCCTGCCAACCCTTCCGATTCTGTTCGTCCTGGCAGGACAGTCGGCACGCTGGATCGACTTTCGCTCACATCGATGGCCATCGCGGATCGTCCTGGCGGCGCTATTGATCGCACCCTTATCCTTGCGCTTTCATCCACATCACCTTGCCTATTTCAATCTGTTGGCTGGAGGGCCGGCGGGAGGTCGCTGGCACCTGGTGGACTCCAATATCGACTGGGGTCAGGACCTGCATGGGCTGAAGCAGTACCTCGATCAACACGGCATCCAGGACGTGGGACTTGCCTACTTCGGAACCGTGGTTCCGACTCAAATTGGAATCCAGTCCCACCAGCCGCCGTCGCGATTTCCGCAGCCGGGCTGGTACGCCGTCAGCGTCAATTTCGTCCAGGGACGACCGCACGCGCTGCGGGACGCCAACGGCAACCGTGTTCAAGTGGGAATCGACGAATTCGGGTACTTCCGCTTCTTCGAGCCCGTCGCCAGGATCGGCTATTCGATTTATGTCTACCGGCTGTCTCAACAGGACATTCGACGATTCGCTGCGGCCATGCAGCAATCAGCGCTGGCTCCGACGAGCACACAGGATCCGGGCCTTGCCATTGATCCGGACGAAGAAAACGACCCCGGGTTCGTTCCCCGGAAGCGGCAACCGGCGACGTAGCGTCTGTGCCTGAACGGGAATATGCCGGCATTTGATTTCGACCTGTCCGAAATCTGAATTCCTCAACCAGCCACGAAGATCGTTTTCATTGTTCGGCAATTCCGCCAGGATCTCAAACGGATGCACGAAGGCGCTCGTGACAAGATTCTCCCCGGTCAGGTATTCCTCCGCGCCGTCAAGACGATTGAGCTGAAGTGTCTCAGCAACAACATCAATCAATCCTGAGCGAACCACGGCGGGATCGGGGTCGTAGATATAACGCCCCGGCGGCGTCACCAGTGCGACGGAATCGAGTGGGTGGCCCGAGATGGTTTCCCCTGCGGGAAGGACTGTTGCTCGAAATGGCTTATCGCCAGCCAGTTCCCCAAACCAGACAGTGGCCTCTTTGCATTCCCCTGCCAGACTGATCAATTCAATCTCGGCCTCGGGAAACTTGCCTCCAAAATTCGTGGCTGGCCCGATCTTGATCGCGCCGCCGCGACAGCGAGTCATCAATTCCCGCAACGCCACTGGATCCGGTACATAGTCTTCAATGCGCGAGGCCTTTCCTTCGGATCCGACGCGACGGTCAGGATCGATATGCAGCAAACCCGGGATCTGCCCAAGTCCCTGAACATCCGCACAACTCGTTTCCAATCGGGACGAGACGCCATAAACCTCGGCATTCCACGCTGTCCGCAGGCAGGCGGCCGGATTCAAATCGACGGCCGTCAAATGGCCATGTTCGGCCAGGGCGATGGCATCCCCCCCGATCCCGCAGCAGAGATCCCAGATGTCCCCATGAAACCGAACTGCCTTGTGTCGCGCCACCAGTTCCGACGTGGATTGTTCCAGGCCGCGGCGGTCGAACCACATCATTCCAGCTCGTGCGAACTTATTGGCCCCCTTCTTCCGTAGTTCGTGCAGCAGCAAGCCAGAGCGAACCAGTTCATCGGGAAACTGACGCCGCAATCGCGACTGCAGCCCCAACTCGTTGCCAGTCCACTCTCCGATTAATTCCATGACCTGCGGAGTCTGACGCAGGAGATTCAACACCCGACATTCTTCGTTCGCGGCATCGGTCGCCGGGATGTCGGCGCGATCATTCGGTGGCAGCGGTGATTCCAACGACATCAGCAATCTTTCTCCCACAAACTCTCGACAGCAATTCGCCCTGGTCGGGGTTCGGAGAATGGGTGACTCGGGCGGCGTGCGTTCCGATTTGACTCAACGGCGCCAGATCACAAGATCCACCAGTTGACGTAGGTATTGACGAGCCAACTGAGGGGCGAGAATCGGTCGCACAGCCATAACAGCGGCGCATAGAACTTCACAATCCACTTTGGCCCGTTGACATACATCGCCTCGAACCAGTACCAGAAACAGGGACCGATCGTCAGGATCGAAATCCCAAGGTAGACCGCCAGATAGATCAGGATGCGTCCAGCCAGTTGGCGAAGGTACCGTCGGAAACGGAGCCAGGTTGAAAGGGGGGCCGGGGTGACGTCAGGTTCATTCATGTCAGCAGGATACCGCGCCGCGACGCATGTCGAAACAGTCTGATCGTTCATGCCATTTCTGTTACTTTATGGATCAAGGCACTTCAGGCGCACGAATTGCCTGCGCTGACCATACGGATTACGATCAGGGGAGACTGAATTCGCGCTCAGACCCAGTCCAAGCCGGGTTGATGAAGGAGTTTCCGATGCCCCATTTCGTTTCCGCCAGTTCGGAAATCACCCGACGACATTTTTTCCGTGACTGCCAGTTGGGTGTCGGCAAGATGGCACTGGCCTCTTTGCTGACATCCGGACTGTCTCGGTCGGCGGCGGGGAATGAAACCAGTGTCCGTCGAGCAGCGCCCAACCCGCTGGCTCCCAAATCACCTCAATACGGCCCCAAGGCTCGCTCCGTCATCCATCTGTTCATGGCTGGGGCGCCCAGTCAGCTTGACCTGTTTGATAACAAGCCGAAACTCACCGAATACGCGGGAAAGCCGATTCCTCCAGAGGTGGTCGGAGGGCAGCGGTATGCGTTCATTCGGCCCGACGCCAATTGCCTTGGACCGCAATTCAAATTCGCCCGACACGGCGAATCGGGTATGGAACTCTCCGAAGTCCTGCCCCATCTGAGCAAAATTGTTGACGAGATCACTCTGGTGAAATCGGTTCACACTGATCAGTTCAATCATGCTCCCGCCCAGATCTTCTTCAATACCGGCTTCTCTCAGCCCGGGCGCCCTTCGATCGGATCCTGGGTGACGTATGGACTTGGCGCCGAAGCCGATGACCTTCCGGCCTTCGTCGTCATGTCGACCGGCGCGGGAATCAGTGGCGGCGCCGCCAACTGGTCCAGCGGTTTTCTGCCAACGATCTATTCGGGAGTGCGGTTGAGAAACCAGGGAGATCCCATCGTTGATGTCTCCAGCCCGCCCGGCGTGGATGCCAAATTGCAACGAGATTCCCTGGACCTGATCGGGTCACTCAACCGGCGGCGTCTGGAATTGGACGGCGATCCCGAGATCGCCACGCGCATCGCCAGCTATGAAATGGCCTACCGCCTGCAGACGTCCGCTCCGGAACTCATGGATCTGAGCAGTGAATCCAAAGAGACACTGGAACTCTACGGCTGCGAACCAGACAAGCCCTCATTCGCCCGGGCCTGTCTTCTGGCGCGGCGAATGGTGGAACGAGGCGTCCGCTTCATCAACATTTACAACGAAGGCTGGGATGCTCATTCCGATGTCGTTGGGAACTTGAAGAACAACTGCGGCAAGACGGACCGTGCCTCGGCAGCCCTGGTAACTGATCTGAAACGGCGCGGCCTGCTGGACGAGACACTTGTCGTCTGGGGCGGAGAATTCGGCCGTACGCCCATGGTGGAGAACAACCCGGCACTGGGGCGCAGTCTTGGCCGCGATCATCATCCCCAGGCCTATACGATGTGGATGGCGGGCGGAGGAATGAAGAAGGGGCTGGTCTATGGTTCGACCGATGACCTCGGTTTTCACATCGTCGACAACCCCGTTCACGTCCATGACCTGCAGGCAACCATCCTGCACCTGCTGGGGATCGATCACGAACGACTGACCTATTTCCATGCCGGTCGTCAATTCCGCCTGACCGACGTCCACGGGCGGGTTGTCCAAGAAATCCTGGCCTAGTCGCGGTCAGCCAAAGAACTTGTGCAGTTCCTCGTTTTGAGGAACCCCCAGCGGAAACTGCCGGGAAAAGGCGTGATCCTGTATCCCGGCAAGGCGCCGCAATTCGGCATGGACATGCTCGGGACGAACACGAATTCCGTGGTCCTTGTCCAATTCCAGGGTCTTCGGATTCAGCGGAACAAGCTGCTGTTTCTCGTCGGTCAACCCCAGCGTGCGATTGCCAGCAATTCCTGGCCCGAGAAACATGATGGATCCGACCGACCAATGGTCCTTGCCATTGCCATTATTGTAGTTGGGGGTCCGCCCCATCTCGCTCTGAATGATCACCACCAGCTTTTCTCGGATTTTCAGTTCTTCCGCCTTGCGCAGCATGTCATCGATTCCTGCGAGGAACTCGGGAATCAGCTTCATCTGGTCGACGTCATTGTTGTTGTGACTGTCAAACTGCCCGATGGAAAGATTGGCCGAGACACAGACCCCGGCCTTGAACGAGGCCAGGGCGATGTCCGTCTGCTGCGCCAGTCGTTCCTTCGCGGCCTGTTTCGGCACGAAGGGGACGACGCGTTCCAGCGCCTTGGAATTGGCCTGAGCCGAATAGAGCATGCTCTGGCTTCGTTCCACCCGGGGTAGTCGCGCTGTCGCGACACGGGACTGGAACTGCTCCTCCAAAGCCTGTTCGATGCGGTCCGAAACAAATGGATCGTGATAGGGTGCTCGCGCGTTCCCTTCCACCGAGTCCGCTTTGGCCAGCAGGTTCAGCGACTGCAGGTAGGGGACACGGGACATGGGAACGAGGTTGCCGGTGGCGGAATAGTTTCCGAACGTCAGAAAGGCGAGCGGCGCTTCCGCGCCAAAGCAGGCTGCGACCAGTGCGGGAAATGTCGGATACGCCAGGCTGTCGAGCTTCCCGGTTGCCATGTACCGCGCACAGGGGGAATGGTTGTTGACGGAATAATCCAGGCCGTTCAAGATCCGCAGTTCCGGCCCATACTTGACAAAGAAATCCTCGTTGCTCATCCCTTTTTCGAACTGTCGCGCCGTCGGTGCGATGCGATGACCGCCAACGGCAACGATGTCATCGTGCTTGTACAGGCGATTGATCCCGTCAATCCCCTTGGGATCCATCATGTACGTCGTGTCCCATCCCCCCGACGCATTGAAGACCACGTAGTAGGGCCCCGGATAGCCAGAAGGCTCAGCAGGTTCTTTCGCTCGAAGCAATGAAGAGATGCCAATCGGTGTCGCGAATCCCAGCCCGGCCAGGCTGCACAGTTTGAGAAAACTTCGACGCGACATGACGTGGGGTCCAACTCAGGGATTCAGGAGGGTTTTGTTCTGTCAGGCGAGGTCGAGACGGTTACTCGTAGAGAAACTCGTGCTGTCGCAGCAAGTAGGTGATGACACCGCGCCAGGCACGATGGGTGTAGTGAGGATCTTCGGTTTTGAAGTCTTCACGTCCTCCACAGTAGTACGTTTCACGCGTCTCGTAGCGACCTTTTTCCTTTGCATCCGCCAGGATTGCCGTGAAGAGCTTGAACGTTCGATCCACTTCGGGATGCGTGGGAGAATCCTCGCGGCCAAGCAATCGCTGGTGCAGATGAACGATTGCCAGTCGGACCTTCTGATCCGCCGCCTCATCGCCGGGAACGACATCCGGCTCAATCTGGGGAAACAGTACACGATTCGAGGGCTCCAGCCGAAAATCGCGAGCAACGTGATAGCATGCGACGTCGTTGGCCATGAGCCGCTGGATGGCGCCCATCGCACCGCTGGGGTCACCATTCCGCTCGGTCACGGTAATGGAATCGATTCCACCATACAAAACGTGAAAGGCGTCGTTCAGACGTCCCCACCGCTTGCCAAACACGGCGCCAATCTTTCGCTCCAATTGTTCGGGGCTGAGCAACCGGACGATGCCGACATCATCGAGTTCCACTTTTCGCCCCGGATCCTGAGTAAGCATGGCCAATCCATCGGCCTGATAGAAATCCGACGCGATCATCGCCTTGATGGCAATTTTGAGATTGAATTTGGATTCAGCGAACCTGTGCGCAATCTGTTCGATCATCCATCGCTGAGCAAGGTACGCGCGACGTCGCGCCCCGAAATGGGGATCATCAATGTCATCCGGAGCCTGCAGCACCTTCCGGCCCATCAGGATGTAATAGACATGCTCCACCATCGCCACGGAATACCGTGGATTCTTCACAACACGTTCCCCCAGCCATTGAGGGGCTCGCCAACGTTCGTCGGCAGGCATCGACTCCCCCTCAAACCCGGCCTGAAACATGTCCTGGTACCAGCCCCCCTTGCGTGGTCCGACATGCCCTTCAAAGTTGAAATCCTGAAAGAGTCCCGCCACGGGATCAATGGTCTTGTGGCAAACGACGCAATCGGCCGCTTCCATCGTGGGCACCTTGTACTTGGCGGCAACCGCCGCGGCGTCCGAGACCCGCGGCGCAAGCTGCATGATGTCGATCCCCAGGAAGTGCTGATAGAACATCCGAGCGCGCAGCCGGTTCCGATTTGTTTCGGTCGATGGATACCGGCGCAGGTAATGGAACATGCTCAGGAATCCGGCGTGCGGATACATTCCTGTCGTCGAATCCTGAACACGACCATCCCGCCCCTTGAGCGCCTTCAACTTGGCGGGAACATATTCGAAGGGATCTTCGACGTTCTTGAATTGCCCCTTGATCTCGTCAAAGATCCCGTACCCCCGTGAGGTATACGGAGAGACCATGATGTAGTCTGCCGTCGCCAGTTCCGTGAACGGCCGGTCGTTCCGAACGATATGGACGATCAACTCCAGGGGCTCGCGCAGCAATGCTTCACGATAAACGTCGGCCAGCTTCCAGCGTGCCTTCTGGCGATCGGCCTCCGGAATATGGCTCAAGTCATGTCGATCGTACCAGAGGCGCGTCTTTTCGAAGTGATCGTACGACAAAAGAGTCTCGGCGTTGTCTTCGATGCCAATTGTCAGAAAGATGTCATTGAACCCCTCCTTCAAGCGGGCATAGAACGCATCCTCGTTCAGGATTCGATTCAGGATCGCATCCAGCGCCGACTCTGATCCCGACGCCATTGCCGCCCGCTCCTCCGTGGTGGGCAGACGTCCGGCCAGTGAGAGAGTGACTCGCCGAAGCAACCGCTGAAGCGATTGCCTGATGACGCCGTCCAGCAGTGGAGGCCCGGGTTCGTCTGTGACTGAAGTCGTCGCGGCACTGGTCGGGTTCACGAATCGTTCCAGAATCCGGTAGGCCGTCGAATCCGGTTTGAGAATCTGTCCGCCACCGTGTTCCAGTCCTCCCGTCGCCTTCAGCAGCAAGCGAAACTGGTCCCCTTCCCGCCTGGCAGCCATCTCATGAAATATCTGGCAGTTCTTTTGAATCCAACTTGCTTCCAATGCCCGGTCCGTCGTCCGGGCCGACAAAACGAACTGAGTCTCTGCCGCGTCCCCTTTCGAATTGTGACACCGCAGGCAGTTCCGTTCGATCACCTTGGCCCAGACTTCGTCTTCAAATCGTTGATTCTGTCCGGGACACGCCACGGCCGCAGGCGGGTTCGATTCCGATTCGCCAACTGCCGTGTGGCAGAATGCGATTGCGAATAGCGCCCACATCAAGGCCAGTCGTGCCATGTCAGATCGGGATTTCGTCCCGTTCAATCCCGGATGGAAAGCGACGTGAACCATTCTCATGTTCCCGATCGAGTTCACTGACATCTTCGCCTTCAGGTCGCGCGGCCTGCGTTTCAATCGACATAGATGGCCGCATTGCCAATTAACAGAGTCTGACACAAGTCGCACCAGGCGCGGATCTCGGCATCCGGTTGACCACGGTACCCGGCCACCTGTTCCTGCAGAAACTTCAGGCTCGCCGCCAGTTCATCGTCCGCGGCGGCAGTTCCCGTTGTTCGCAGGAACAGATTTGAAACGCGATCTGTCTCACTTTCGAATTGCCTCTGGAGCAGTTCCGCCAGGCGTCTGGCTCGTGCGTTGGCAAAATCCGAATTGAGCAGACTCAGCGACTGCAGCGGCATGGTGGAACTGGATCGCCGGGTACTGTTGAAGACAATGCTCGGCGCGTCGAAAACCTGCAGCAGACTGACGATCTGTGTCCGCCGCTGCTGCAGATAGATTGATCGACGACGTGATCCGGGATTCTCTTCCGCGACAATCGTTTCTCCCGCTCCGTTTCGCGACGTTGCGATATACGGACCGTAAAGCCGATCATCCAGATCTCCCGCGGCGAACAGCAGGCCATCACGAATTGCCTCGGCATCCAGGCGGCGAATCGGGAATCGCGAAAGCCGTCGCCCGTCATGATCCAACGCGATTCGTCGTTCATCCGCGGCGGCGGATTGGCGATAGGTTGATGAACAGACGATTTGGCGCATGACCCGTTTCGAACTCCAGTCCGATTGAATGAGCGTCCGGGCGAGCCATTCGAGCAGTTCCGGATGAGATGGCGGAGCACCGCTCAATCCGAAGTTGTCTGGCGTCGGCACGATTCCCGTCCCGAAATGATGCTGCCAGAGTCGATTCACGTGAACTCGAGACAAAAGCGCGGCGCGGGGGGAATCCGGTTCTGTGATCCATTCCGCATACGCACGGCGGCGGCCCGTCCCGCGCGAGGAGGCTGCATCGACGGCTGTCGGCGTCGACTTCCGGGGACCGAGAATCGCGAAGCCATTGGGTTCCACGGGCTCACCCGGAGAATCGTAGTTGCCACGCGCCAGGACATGCACGGAGGGCGGGGCATCGACGACGTCAGTCGTCCAGGCAATTTTGCCGGGCCGCGCCCCTCCCAGCGAGGCACGCTGCTTTTGTGCGTCCTCAAGCGGCTGTCTGCGTTTCGCCAGCTGCGTCAGGAATTCTTCCAGAGGATTCCCTGTTTCCGAGGTCGCAGCCGAAAACGATTCGACAACGACATTGTCAACGACGTAGCTGCGTCCGCAACAGAATTCAAAGCCAAATCCACCGTTTGGCAGATCCGCATCCGCCAGGGTGATTGTCTTGTCTTCGGCCTGCCAGTCCACCAGTTGCTGCAGCAGATACTGACCCTTGCCCTTGTTGGTAATCCGCACGCCATAATTTCGACCGGGAACATAACCTGTGGTCCCCAAGACCCCTGCCTGTCGCGAATCCGAACCGGGGTAATCGACAAAAACCGCAGTGCTAGACGAGGGATGTCCGTCCACCAGGATGTTTCCTCCTGCTGTGGGACCATTGTCATTGAAATCGTGCAGCGCCAGAAAATATCCGATTCGCTCCGCAGGCTTGGATTCCCCAATATGGTGATCAACAAGATCAAACGTCACCTGGATCACGTCGCCGATCTGATCTGGTGTCCAGTCAAACGCCGTGCGAGTTGAAAGCCACTTGTCCCCTCCGGGGCCTCCTTCAATCAGGTTGAGCCGCCCATCGACGACAATCGCGGCAGGGGCTTCTCGCGAATTCAGATTCACGGCCGCCGTTCCCCCCGGCGCATCATCAGTCGGCGCGGTATTGCTCCAGCGAGTCGCCAGCGATTCAGGCGGGTCGTCGAACGAATCGGAGAAGAGGATTGTCCCGCGAGGACGATGCTGCCTGGTCCATTCCGAGATCTCGCCTGCCAGTCGATTCACGCTCGCGTCGGCCATTGCCACAGCCGACTGCCAGGCTTCCACTTCGCCGGGCAGGCTGGCATGAACAAATCGATCATTTGGTTTCACCCATTGTCCGGGCGGAAACGCAGGAATCAGCACCGCCTGGAAGCTGTAGTAATCTCGTTGAGTCAGCGGCTCGAACTTATGGTCGTGGCATTTCGCGCACTGGATCGTCAGTCCCAACAGCCCGGTCGAAACATTCTGCATGGCAGTTTCCAGCACCGTATAGCGATCGACGCGGACTTCGTCGGGATTCCCGTCACTTTCCCCCGTGCCATCCTGCCCGCATCTCAGGTAATGCGTCGCCTCCAGAAGTTCAATCTGGCGAGGCGAGATCTCGACCGTCCCTCCATTGGTCACGGTGATTCCAGCCAACTCGTCGCCCGCGATCTGCTCGCGGATGAATTCATCAAAGGGCCGGTCCGCGTTCAGTGACCGGATCACGTAATCACGGTAACGATAGGCCAGCGGTCGATCCGAGTCGGCACTGAAGTAACCGTTGGAATCGGCGTAGCCGGCCGCGTCGAGCCAACCTTTCCCCATGCGTTCACCAAAATGAGGTGAAGCGAGGTAGCGATCCACCATCCGTTCATAAGCATCGGGTCGCGAATCTGACAGGAATTCCGCGATGGACTCCGGGTCAGGTGGAAGCCCCGTCAGATCCAGGCCGAGTCGCCGAATCAATCTGGCCCGATCTGCCGTCGGTGACAGAGTCAGATTGTCGCGACTCAATTCGGCAGCGATGAATTCGTCGATCGGCGAATTCATTGCGACACCTGCCACTGCGACGCGCGGCGGTACGATCGGCTGGCCAGAGCCCGGCAGCCGACGAAACGACCAATGTTCCGCCGGATCCCCGCTCACCTGTTTCTGCAAACCTGCCGCACCGGCAACAATCCACTCCCTCACCAAACGCTTCTCCACTGCCGACAGAGGCGCCTCCGGAGGCATTTCGTCAGCCGACACGCGCTGCCAGAGGGGACTTGCCCCGGCATCATGTGGGATGATCACCGCGCCGGATTGCCCTCCCCGAACGATCGCATCGGGGACAGCCAGATTCAGCTTTCCCTCTTGTTTCGCCGGTCCATGGCATTTCACGCAGTGGCGTTTCAGCAGTGGGGCAATCTGACGCTCGAAATCGGGAACGTCCCCATCAGCGCCGTGCGCGAATGACATCAGCGCCAACCAGGCCAGCGACCAAAGTGCGCAAAACCGCATGGGTGCCCTTGATGACAGGGAGTGGGGTCGAATGAGTGATATTCCCGCTCTCCATGATTACCATCTGCCCTGCTCGATGCGAGGTTACCTCGCCAGATTTCCTTCTCAAAGGCATCGGAACATGTACTGCAAATCTCTGCTGATCGCCTGTTTGCTGGTGGTGCCCGTGAGTGCCGCGGATCCGATCGATCTGGGTGGCGTCACCGAAACGCACGAAATGATTCCGATGCGGGATGGGATTCGGTTGTCCGCGTATATTTACACGCCCCCGGGAAAAGGTCCCTGGCCGGTCATCCTGGAACAGCGCTATGCGAATGCCAACGATCCCAACACCCGGAAATCGTTTGCGAAACTGGCGTCCGGTGGCTACGTCAGTGTGCTGGCCAATTTTCGAGGTTCACAGCAGTCGGAAGGGGTCTGGCGCGGGTATCGGCATCTGGCCTGGGGCGAGCAAAAGGATGGATATGACCTGGTCGAATGGCTCGCAAAACAGCCGTGGTCGACCGGGAAAATCGGAACCTTCGGAAGTTCGCAGGCGGGATTCGCTCAGAACTTTCTGGCGGTGACTCAACCCCCGCACCTGGTCGCGCAATACATGATCGATACGGGATTGAGTCTGTATCACGAAGGGTATCGGATTGGGGGCGTCACCCGCCCCGAGCGATTCAAGGGGATGGACAAGGTCGCGCGAGTTCCCGAGCACAATCGGGAATTGATGGCCGAGTGGTTCAAGCATCCGAAATACGACAGCTATTGGGCCGCTGAGGACTGTACTCGATACTTTGACAAGATGAATGTTCCCTGCTTCACCATCGGCAGTTGGTACGACTTCATGTGCGTCGGCTCGGTCGACAGCTATGTCGGACGTCAGCACCGCGGTGGCCTCGGCTCGATTGGGACGCAGCAATTGCTGATCGGGCCCTGGCTGCATGGCCGGTTCAAGGAGACAAACAAGTCCAATGAGATGGAGTATCCCGAGAACGCCAAATTTGCGATGGAAGCGCACATGCTGCGCTGGTTTGATCATTACCTGAAGGGGATCGACAACGGTGTCACAACGGAACCGACCGTCCGCTACTACGTCATGGGTGCCGTCGGTGAAGCGGGAGCACCTGGCAACGAATGGAGGACCGCCGCCGATTGGCCGATCCCCAGCCAGTCAACCCCCTATTACCTGCATGCAGACAAGCGACTTGGAATCACTGTTCCCGAATCCGCTGATGCCAAAGTCACCTGGCTGGCCGATCCGTTGCGTCCCGCATCCATTCCGACGATCGCGTTTCCGGGCGCCAAGGATGCACGCGAATTTGAAGCTCACGCCGAGGTCCGAACATTTACCACGGACGTGCTGCAGGAACCCGTCGAATGGACCGGAAAAGTTCAGGCAGAACTGTATGTCTCTTCTGATGCCCGCGATACTGATTTCATCGTTCGCGTCAGTGACGTCTACCCCGATGGTCGCTCGATCCTGATCATGGACTATGTCCGCCGGGCGCGATATCGCGATGGATATGAGCGGGAAGTCTTTATGGAACCCGGGGAAATCTACAAGGTCGCTTTCGACGTGGGCTGGTTGAGCCAGGTGTTCAACGCCGGACACCGGATCCGCGTGACCGTCGCCAGTACCGGGGCCCCGTTTTATGAGCCGAATCCCAATACGGATGAAGACCTGACGATCGACTTCCCTGCCAATACCGTCGTCGCGAAGAATACTCTGCACGTCAATCGCAACAACTCTTCACGCGTGTTGGCCCCGGTGATCAAGGGGGCCTCGGCCTTCAAATGACGGTGACTGCCACGAACGGATCAAGTTGCCCAGGAAAATCTCAGGAAAGTCATCATGCCCACGTTGATCGCATCGCCCACGAGAATTACCGCTGCGGGAAACAAGCCGAAAGTAATTCGCGAATATGTCGGCCGCGTCAATTCGAAAACGGAAGCCGCAAGCATCGCGCACATGACCAGTCCCTCAGGTTGGGTGGAACCGGGACAAAAGCCCGAGTTTGATGAATACACGCTTGTGCTGCAGGGGATGTTGCAGGTGGAACATGCGGCAGGAGTGATCGAAGTCCACGCGGGACAGGCCATCATTACCCATGCGGGAGAATGGGTTCGTTATTCAACACCCGGGCCGGACGGGGCCGATTACATCGCCGTCTGTCTTCCCGCGTTTTCCCCTGACACGGTTCATCGAGATGCGGACAATTGAAGGCCCTCTCCGTTCAAAGCCCCGTTCGTTTATTGAGACGATGATCACCCCGCCGAATTCACTGGACCATCTGGGCTCGAAAGACAGGAATGAAAAATGGCCGCTGCCGATTTTCGCGATCAACTGCTGCGATGCCTGGGGGGAGACTGGCCAGGCCCCTGCCCCTTGAATGTTCGGTTGCGGGAAAAGATTGAGAAGCCCGGCTACACGATCGAATCGATTTACTACGATGCCGAACCGGGAGACTCCATCCCCGCGATGCTGCTGATCCCAGACGGTGTCACTGCCGCAAAGCCTGCGCCGGCCGTCTGCGTCTGGCATCAGCATGCCGGGAATTATGCCAAGGGAAAGTCCGAGCCCGCGGGACTGATGGCCGACCCAATGCATCACACTGGGGCCGCGTTGGCGCGGGAGGGGTACGTCGTCCTTTGTCCGGATGCGCTCTGCTTCGAAGAACGCCGCGATCCGACCGGCAAGTTGAAAGACGGGAATTTCGAACGGTTCGAATTCCTGAGATACGTCGTCGCGGGGAAGTCCCTGGCCTGGAAAAACATCCTCGATATGAAGCGGGCGGTGGATTTTCTGCAGAGTCGACCGGAAGTCCAGCGCGACCGGATTGGATGCTACGGCCATTCGATGGGATCGACTCATACCTGGCTGGTCGGGCCGTGGGAACCAAGGCTGAAGTGCCTGGTCGGAAACTGTTGCCTGCCGACCTACAAGGCGATTCATCGTGAACATATGCTGCACTGTTTTCCGAATTTCATTCCGGGGATCTTTGCCTACGGCGACACTCCGGATATTGCCGCGCTGATCGCCCCCCGGCCCCTCATGTTGAACTTTGGTGACACTGACGGTGGAAGCCCGATTGACGAAGTGCGGGCCGGTATTGAAATCATTCAACGTTCGTATGACAGCATGCACGCCGGAGACCGGTTTTCGCCGTTTGTGGAAGCGAACACGGGGCATGTCCTGTCAGACGCCATGTGGCAACGCACCAGGACCTGGTTTGCGAAGCATTTGCGAGAAGGTGCATGACACATCCTTACAGCCAGATTCCGGAACTGTTTGATCTTCAGGCGGGTGGCCCCATCATCCGGATTCCGACCGGCCAGGACGTCCCTTTCACGTCCCGCGTCCGGTCCATCGTTGATACCGCGGAATTTCAGCGTCTGCGAAACATCACTCAGTTGGGGCTTGCCGCCCGGATCTATCCTGGGGCCACGCACACGCGGTTCGAACACGCGCTGGGGGTCTTTCACAATGCGCTGCGATATCTCTGGCAGTTGGGAAAGGACGAGCGGTTTGCCGCGTCCGTCAGCCCTCACCAGGCCGAAGTGCTGATGGTAGCAGCGCTCCTGCATGACCTGGGTCACTGGCCATTCTGCCATCCGATCGAGGACATGGCGCTGGCCGACCTGCCACCTCACGAAGCGTTTGCCGCCGAGTTCCTGGCGCCGTCACGCGAACTGGGCGAAGTACTTCGGAACGAGTGGAAGATTGATCCGGCAGAAGTGCTGGACGTCCTGGTTGCCAGGACCGATTCCAAGTCACTTCGACTGATGCGGTCGATTCTGTCGGGCCCGATCGACATCGACAAGATGGACTACCTGGAACGCGACAGCCTGCATGCGGGCGTCCCCTATGGTCGAAACTTCGACCGAAATCGTTTGATTCAGTCACTGCTGGTCAACGAGGCGGGAGATGGTCTGGCAATCACATCGAAGGGGAAGACCGCGGCAGAGCTTATGGTCTTTGCCCGTTACGTCATGTTCAGCGAAGTCTACTGGCATCATGCGGTCCGTTCGGCCACCAGCATGTTTGCCCGCAGTTTCTTCGAGCTCCATCGATCGCTGGATGTTCGAGTCCTGTTTCAGCAAAGTGAATTTGAAGTCATTGCGGAACTGCGCCGGGCTGCCGCCGTCGGTTCCCCTATCGCGTCCCTGTTGGACGGACTGTTTGGTTCCAAGCGAAAACTTCACAAGCGAATTGTGGAATTCAGCCTGTACCAGACTCCGGATCTGTATCGGGCTCTGGCGGGGCGACCGTATG
>Ga0265327_10002836_pt1 | contig 17487 bp, 22 predicted proteins | sample 41621metaG_FD_202089 | JGI IMG/M metagenome (GOLD analysis project Ga0265327, IMG submission 202089) | Rhizosphere microbial communities from Carex aquatilis grown in University of Washington, Seatle, WA, United States - 4-16-21 metaG | ecosystem: Host-associated > Plants > Roots > Rhizosphere... | reverse complement strand
GTCAAGACCATCTACGTCGAGCAAGGCGCCACGCTCAAGCGCTTCACCGCGCGCGCCAAGGGTCGCGGCAATCGCATCAGCAAGCCCACGTGCCATGTGTACGTGACGGTTGGCAACTAAGGCTGGAAGAAATATGGGACAGAAAATCCATCCGACCGGCTTCCGCCTCGCGGTCAGCCGCAACTGGTCCAGCCGCTGGTACGCAAGCAACAAGGACTTCGCCGGCATGCTGGCGGAGGACATCAAGGTTCGCGAGTACCTGAAGAAGAAGCTCAAGAACGCTTCGGTTTCGCGCGTGCTCATCGAGCGCCCCGCCAAGAACGCCCGCATCACGATCTACTCGGCTCGTCCCGGCGTCGTGATCGGCAAGAAGGGCGAGGACATCGAGAACCTCAAGCGCGAACTTGGCAAGCAGCTCGGCGTGCCGGTCGCTGTCAACATCGAGGAAGTGCGCAAGCCCGAAATCGATGCACAGCTGATCGCCGACAGCATCACGCAGCAGCTCGAGAAGCGCATCATGTTCCGCCGCGCCATGAAGCGCGCGATGCAGAACGCCATGCGCCTGGGTGCCCTGGGCATCAAGATCATGTCCTCGGGCCGCCTGAACGGCATCGAAATCGCTCGTTGCGAGTGGTATCGCGAAGGCCGCGTGCCGCTTCACACGCTGCGCGCCGACATCGACTACGGCACCTCGGAAGCCAAGACCACCTACGGCGTCATCGGCGTCAAGGTCTGGGTCTACAAGGGCGACACCCTGGGCCGCAACGACCTGCCGGCTGTCGAGACCCCGCGTCCCGACGACGAGCGTCGTCCCCGCGGTCCGCGTCGCGATGGCCGTCCGGGCGGTGACCGTCCGGGTTCGGACCGTCGCGGTCCTGGCCCGCGCGCCGGTGCCCGCGGCCCGATCGGCGGCAACGTCGCTCCGGCCGATGGCAGCGACAAGCCCGCAGAAGCCACCGGTGCAGCCCCCGCTGCCCCGGGTGCAGACTCGAAACCCGCCGTTAAGCGCGTACGCAAAGCCGCGCCAGCTGCAGCAGCTGACGGTGCCAAGACCGAGTGATCGGTCTTAGAACTACGGAGTAACAAAAATGCTGCAACCTGCACGCAGAAAGTTCCGAAAGGAACAAAAGGGCCGCAACACCGGCATCGCGACCCGCGGCAACGCGGTGTCGTTCGGTGACTTCGGCCTGAAGTCGATCGACCGCGGCCGTCTCACGGCCCGCCAGATCGAAGCCGCACGTCGCGCGATCTCGCGTCACGTCAAGCGCGGTGGCCGCATCTGGATTCGCGTGTTCCCCGACAAGCCGATCTCCCACAAGCCCGCTGAAGTGCGGATGGGTAACGGCAAGGGCAACCCCGAGTACTACGTCGCTGAAATCCAGCCTGGCAAGGTGATCTACGAGATCGTCGGCGTGCCTGAAGAGCTCGCCCGTGAAGCCTTCCGTCTGGCCGCTGCCAAGTTGCCGCTGCGCACGACTTTCGTCGCACGCCAGCTCGGCGCCTGATCGAGGACATCACCATGGCAACACGCAAGAAGAAGGAAGTCGCGGCCCCCGCCAAGACTTCGAAGGCTGCGGCACTGCGCGACAAGGACGTCGCCGGCCTGCAGACCGAGATCAAGGATCTGCAGAAGGCTCATTTCGGCCTGCGCATGCAGAAAGCCACGCAACAACTGTCGAACACGTCGACGCTGCGCGTCACGCGCCGCGACATCGCCCGTGCGAAGACCATCCTTGCTCAGAAGCAGCAGGATGCCCAAGCCGCCAAGTAAGGAGTGAACATGACGGAAGTTAAAAAGTCCCTCAAGCGCACCTTGATCGGCAAGGTGGTCAGCGACAAGCGCCAGAAGACCGTGACCGTGCTGGTCGAGCGTCGTGTCAAGCACGAGCTCTACGGCAAGATCGTGGCCAAGACGAGCAAGTACCACGCCCATGACGAAAAGGGCGAGTACAAGCTCGGCGACACCATCGAGATCACCGAGAGCCGGCCGATCTCCAAGTCGAAGAACTGGGTCGTGACCCGCCTGGTGCAGAAGGCCGTCCTGGTCTGAAGCCCGCGGATGCACTCCGGTGCACGCCCGACACGAAAGCGGCCCACAATGTGGGCCGTTTTTCATTTTCAGGAGCATTCATGATCAAAGTCGGCGACACCCTTCCTTCGGCCACCCTGCAGGAATACTCGGAAGTCGAGGGCGAAGGCTGCAGCATCGGGCCGAACCCGGTGGACGTGACCAAGGCGTCGGCTGGCAAGACCATTGCGCTGTTCGCGCTGCCGGGTGCCTTCACCCCCACCTGCTCGGCCAAGCATGTGCCGGGCTACGTGCAGCATGCCGATGACTTCAAGGCGGCCGGCGTCGACGAGATCTGGTGCGTCAGCGTCAACGACGCCTTCGTGATGGGCGCCTGGGCGCGCGACCAGAAGACCGGCACCAAGGTGCGCATGCTGGCCGACGGCAGCGCAGATTTCGCCAAGGCCACCGGCCTGACGCTGGACCTGACCGGCCGCGGCATGGGCCTGCGCAGCAACCGCTATTCGATGCTGGTCAAGGATGGCAAGGTTGCCAAGCTGAATGTCGAAGCGCCCGGCAAGTTCGAGGTCAGCGACGCCGACACGCTGCTGGCCCAGGCCAAGGCCTGAATCGGGGCTCGAGCGAGCGCTCGACCTCGGGCCTGTCTCCACGAGAAATCCCGCGCAACCGGCTTTGCCGGGCCGCAGGGATTGCCCCCGGCAGGGGGTTGGCGGCTACACGAAGTGAGCGAGCCTGGGGGCGAGCTAAAGCTCCACCTTGAGGTAGTGCGAGCCCGCGATCGGGTTGTGATAGTAGGGTGGCACCTCGACGAAGCCGAGGTCCTCGTAGAGGGCCCGTGCCGATTCCATGTCGTCGAGCGTGTCGAGCAGCACGCAGCCGTAGCCGGCGCCGCGGGCCAGGTCGAGGATGGCCTCTGCCAGCTGGCGCCCGAGGCCGATGCCGCGGAATGCCGGCCGCACGTACAGGCGCTTCATTTCAGCGGCGTTCGGGTAGTCGGCCGTATCCAGCGGCCGCAGCGCACAGCATCCCGCCACATGCGCCAGCCGGCCGTCCGGACGCCGCAATGGCGCCGCATCGACGCCTTGCCGTGGGGCCTGCTCCACATCGACCAGCGCCAGCAGCAATGAGCCGCGCGGCTGCGCGTAGTCGCCGGGCAGGCCGGCCAGTTCCTCTTCGAAATTCTGGAAGCCGAGATCGACGCTGAGCGAGCCGGCATAGTCGCGAAAGATGGCCCGCGCGGCATCGAGCTCATGCGGCTCGTCGGGCAGGTACATCACCACGTCGGGGGCGCCGGCCAAGGGCAGCGGGCGCGAAGGCGAGTCGCTCACTGCGCTGCCTCCGCGCAGAACCGCTCCGGTGCTCGCCTGCGGCTCATGGTGCGCGCTGCAGGCCTCAGGCTTCGGCCAGCAGTTGCTCGATCAGCTTCTGCAGCTCGGCGAAGTCGGGTTCGCCGACATAGCGCTTGACGATCTCTCCGCGCTTGTTGACCACGTAGCTGGTCGGCGTGAGCTGCACGTCGCCCCAGGACTTGGCCACCGCGCCGGTGTTGTCGATCGCCACCTTGAAGGGCAGCTTGCGGGTCTCGGCGTAGTTGATGACGTAGGCCGGCGGGTCGTAGCTCATGGCCACGGCCAGCGTGTCGAAGCCGCGGTCCTTGTACTTGTCGTAGGTGGCGATCACCTTGGGCATCTCGCCGACGCAGGTGACGCAGCTGGTCGCCCAGAAATTGACCAGCGTCACCTTGCCCTTGAGGTCCTCGGTCGTCTTCTTGCTGCCGTCGAGCAGCACGAAGGTCGAGGCCGGCGCCGCGGCCGAAGCGGTGCCGACATAGACACCGACGCCGGCAGCCAGGACGAGCGCGGTGGCGGCGGCGATGACGAGTTTTTTCATGGCGGGTGCGGGTAGGGGGGCGAGGGCAGGACAGCATTTTAGGCGCCAACCGCGAATCCTGCCGAGGCGCCCGGCCTGGAGCCCCGCCACCGCCCCGAAGAGTCCCCGAAGAGGCCCGGCCGCCAGCCCGTGGGCGCCCATAATCGGTCCCCCGATGCTCCAGACCTGCCGCTCCTGCCTCCCGGGCCTTGCCCTGGCCGCCCTGGCCGCTTGCAGCCCGACCTTCAACTGGCGCGAAGTGCCGGTCGGCGATGCCGGGCTGGTCGCATTGCTGCCCTGCAAACCCGACCGGGCCAGTCGCCAATTGCCGCTCGGCGCCGAATCGGTCGCGGTCGAGATGGTCGGCTGCGAGGCCGGCGATGCCACCTTCGCGGTCGCCAGTGCGCATGCGGCGGACGCCACCCAGGCCGGCAGCTGGATGCACGCCTGGCAGGCGGCGACGCGAAGCCAGCTCGCGGGCATCCGCATCACGGAAAGCGCGGCTACGCTGCCGCGGGCGGCCGCCAGTCCCACCGCGGCGCGCCTCGATACGCCCGACCCGGCCCCGCCCAAGCGCGACGGCAGCAGCCCCTCGACGGCCGAGTCCGCCACCGCACCCATGCATGTGCTGTGGTTCGCCCAGCGCGACTCGGATGGCTCGGTCACCCTCTACCAGGCCACGGTGCTCGGCAAGCCGTCCTCGGCAGAGGCCCGCAGCACCTTCTTCGAGGGCCTGCGCCTGCCTTGAGTACCGCGCGAGCGGCTGTTGTGCACGAAGCCGTGCGCCCGCCCGGCGATTGCGTGGCGCTTCCGTGCGGTCCTTCCTCCATATCGGCTGGGCAGACTTGCATAATCGCCGGACAGTCCCGACGCCCAATGAACAGCATCTTCATCATCGCCCACTCGCCGCTGGCCCAGGCCCTGCGGCAGTGCGCGCTGCATGTGTTTCCGGACAGCGAGTCGTCGATCGTCGCGCTGGACGTGCTGCCCAATGTCTCGCCCGACGAGACCCTGGCGGCCGCGCGCATCATGCTGGCGCGCCTGCAGCATGCGCCGCGCGACCAGGTGCTGGTGCTGGCCGACGTGTTCGGCGCCACGCCGTGCAACGTGGCGCAGAAGCTGGTCGACGGCGTGCGCTCGCGCCTGGTGGCCGGGGTCAACCTGCCCATGCTGCTGCGCGCGGTGAGCTACCGCAACGAGCCGCTCGACACGCTGGTGCAGCGCGCGGTGACCGGCGGCACCGCGGGGGTCATGCAAGTGGCGGTGGCGGCTCCCCAGAACCAGGCAAGAAGAAAGCACAGTGACCAAGACATCCGTGACCATCAGCAATAAGCTGGGCCTGCATGCACGCGCATCCGCCAAGCTCACCAAGCTCGCCGGCAGCTTTCCCTGCGAGGTCTGGCTCTCGCGCGGCGATCGCCGGGTCAATGCCAAGAGCATCATGGGCGTGATGATGCTGGCCGCCGGCCTGGGCGTGACGGTCGAGATCGAGACCATCGGCGAGCGCGAGGACGAAGCGCTCGCCGCGCTGGTCGGCCTCATGAACGACAAGTTCGGCGAGGGCGAGTGACCTTCGTCGTCCACGGCCTCCCGGTCGCCCGAGGCATTGCCATCGGACGGGCGGTGCTGGTGGTCTCGAGCCGCATCGACGTGGCTCACTACTTCATCAAGCCCGAGCAGGTCGAGCACGAGATCGACCGTGTCCGCATCGCGCGCAACGCGGTCGCCGAGGAACTCCACAAGCTGCAGGCCAACGTGGCGCTGATGGGCCCTAACGACGCGCCGCACGAGCTCGCCGCGCTGCTCGAGGTGCACCAGATGCTGCTGCAGGACGAGGTGCTGACCAACGGCGTCAAGCACTGGATCGTCGAGCGCCTCTACAACGCCGAATGGGCGCTGACGACCCAGCTCGAGATCGTGGCGCGCCAGTTCGACGAGATGGAGGACGAATACCTGCGCGAGCGCAAGGCCGACCTCGAACAGGTGGTCGAGCGGCTCCTGCATCGCATGAAGGGCACCGCCGCGGTGCTGGCACCGATGCCGCCGCGGCGCAAGCGCAACGCCGAGGAGGACGAGCAGCAGGAGATGTTCGCCGGCGACGCCTTCGACGCGCCGCTGGTGCTGATCGCGCACGACCTGTCGCCGGCCGACATGCTGCAGTTCAAGAAGAGCGTCTTCGCCGGCTTCGTGACCGACGTCGGCGGGCGCACCTCGCACACCGCGATCATCGCGCGCAGCATGGACATCCCGGCGGTGGTCGGCGCGCGCAGCGCCAGCCAGCTGGTGCGCCAGGACGACTGGGTCATCATCGACGGCGATGCCGGCGTGATGATCGTCGACCCCTCGCCGATCATCCTGGCCGAATACGGCTTCAAGCAGCGCCAGGGCGACCTGGAGCGCGGCCGGCTCTCGCGCCTGCGCCACAAGCCGGCGGTCACGCTCGACGGCGAGAAGGTCGAGCTGCTGGCCAACATCGAAGGGCCGGACGACACCGTCGGTGCGGTCAAGGCCGGCGCGGTCGGCGTCGGGCTGTTCCGCAGCGAGTTCCTGTTCATGGGACGCGATTCGCAGCACCTGACCCGGCTGCCCGACGAGGAAGAGCAGTTCCAGGCCTATCGCGCGGCGGTCGAGGGCATGAAGGGCATGCCGGTGACGATCCGAACCATCGACGTCGGCGCCGACAAGCCGCTGGACAACAAGTCGGCGCGCGAGGATTCGCATCTCAACCCGGCGCTGGGCCTGCGCGCGATCCGCTGGAGCCTGGCCGATCCGGCGATGTTCCTGACCCAGCTTCGCGCCATCCTGCGCGCCGCCGCGCATGGCGAGGTGCACCTGCTGATCCCGATGCTCGCGCATGCCAGCGAGATCCGCCAGACGCTGTCGCTGATCGACTTCGCGCGCGCCGAGCTGGACAACCGCGGCGCGGTGCACGGCCCGGTCAAGCTGGGCGCGATGATCGAGATCCCGGCCGCGGCGCTCACGCTGAAGACCTTCCTGAAGCACTTCGATTTCCTGTCGATCGGCACCAACGACCTGATCCAGTACACGCTGGCGATCGACCGCGCCGACGAGTCGGTGGCCCATCTCTACGACCCGGCGCATCCGGCGGTGCTCAAGCTGGTCGCCGACACCATTGCCGAATGCCGGCGCCAGCGCAAGGGCGTCAGCGTCTGCGGCGAGATGGCCGGCGACGTGGCCTTCACCCGGCTGCTGCTGGGCCTGGGCCTGCGCAGCTTCTCGATGCATCCGTCGCAGATCCTGGCGGTCAAGCAGGAGGTGCTGCGCGCCGATACCGGCAAGCTGGAAGCCTGGGCGCAGGAAGTGCTGGAGGCCGACAGCCCGGCAGCGGCGATGGCGCGGCCCCTGCAATAAAGCGAAACACGCCGAAACCGCGCCGAAAGGACCGCGCGGCGTGCCGCAAGCACCATCGAGTCTTCCCGATCGCCTTCGATCGACAAGCAAAGGAAAGACTCATGAAACGCTGGTTCAAACGTTCGATCTTCGGTATTGCCGGTGCCGCCCTGGTCGCCGGCAGCCTGGCCGGCTGCGCCGGTCAACGCCATGGCTGGAGCGGTTCCGCCTCCGAGCAGGACCAGGCCGCCTTCCGCGCCAGGGTGGTCGAGCGGGTCGGCAGCCGGCTCGACCTCGACGCCATGCAGAAGCAGAAGCTGGCTGTGCTGACCGAGAAGCTCCAGGCGCAGCGCGCCGTCTTCAGGAACGCCGGCGGCGATGGCGGACCGCGCTCGCAGTTCCAGGCCCTGTTCGCCAACGGCAAGCTCGACCAGGAGCGCGCGCGCAAGCTGGTAGACGAGAAGACTGCCGCGATCCAGGCCGGCAGCCCCGAACTCATTGCCGCGGCGGCGGATTTCTTCGACAACCTGAATCCGTCGCAGCAGCAGAAGGTGCGCGACTTCATGGACCGCGGCCGTCGCTGGGGCCGGGGTTGAGCCGGATGCGGGGGTCGGTGCGGCGCAAGCCCGGCCCGAACCCACGCCTATGCACAATCGCGCCATGCCCCGCATCCTGCTGATCGACGACGACGCCTACCTGGCGGCGCCGCTCGCGAGCTACTTCGCGCGCTTCGACTGCGTGCTCGACAGCGCCAGCCGGCCCAGCGAAGGCCTGGCGATGCTGCGTTCGCGCCATTACGACGCCGCCATCCTCGACGTGATGCTGCCCGAGATGGACGGCTTCGCGCTGTGCCGCGAGATCCGCCGCGAGAGCGACATCCCGATCGTGATGCTGACCGCGCGCGGCGACGTGACGGACAGGGTGGTCGGCCTCGAGCTGGGGGCCGACGACTACCTGCCCAAGCCCTTCGAGCCGCGCGAACTGGTGGCGCGGGTGCAGACCATCCTGCGCCGCCAGCGCGCCGCGGCGCCGGCCTCGGTCGCGCCGGCACCGCAGCAGCGGGTCTTCGAGGGACTGCTGATCGACCTGGACCGGCGCGAGGTGCTGCGCCTGGGCGAGCGGGTCGAGCTGACCGGCACCGAGTTCGATCTGCTGGCGCTGCTGGCCGATCCGCCGCTCCGGGTCTGGAACCGCGACGACATCCTCAACCGTCTGCGCGGCCACGAGGCCGATCTCTACACCCGCGCCGTGGACATCGTGGTGAGCCGGCTGCGCAAGAAGCTCGAGCCGCTCGATTGCATCAAGACCCTGCGCAACGCGGGCTACGCGCTGGCCGTCGGGCGGAGCAACGCGACATGAAACGAAGGCGCGCGCCCGTCGCAGCGCGCGCCGCGCCGGGAGGCCGCTGGCGCCACAGCCTGAGCCATTCGCTGCGCATGCGGCTGATCGTCGTCTTCGTGCTGCTGGCGCTGGCGATGACGGCGGTGTTCCTCAGCGGCATGGAACGCGCTTTTTCCACCGGCTGGCGCGATGCGGCCCGGCCGCTGGTCGGCGACTACATCGACCGCATGGTGGCCGAGCTCGGCACGCCGCCCGACGTGGCGCGGGCGCAGGCGCTGGTGGCGCGCCTGCCGATCTCCATCCGCATCGAGGGGCCGGTCGTCAACTGGGATTCGCAACCCGAGCACCCCTGGCACGGGCCCGGCCCGCGCGGCGCCGACTGGTTCAGCCGCAGCACCGCCGACGGCCACCGGGTGAGCTTCGGCCTCGGCAGCCCGGCCTGGCAGCGCGGGCCGCAGGGCATCGGCTGGATCACGCTGGCGCTGCTGCTGGGCCTGATCCTGCTCGCCTATGCCTACCTGCGCCGGCTGCTGCGCCCGCTCGACGACATCCGCGCCGGTGCCGAGCGCTTCGGCAGCGGCGCCTTCGACCGGCCCATCCCGCTGCGCCGGCGCGACGAGCTGGGCGAACTGGCCCAGCGCATCAACACCATGGCACGCGAGATCCAGGGCATGCTGGATGCCAAGCGCGAGCTGCTGCTGGCACTGAGCCATGAATTGCGCTCGCCGCTGACTCGGGCCCGCCTCAATGCCGAGCTTCTGCCCGCCACCGCCGAGGGCGCGGCCGAACGCGAGGCGCTGCTGCGCGACCTGGCCGAGATGCGCGACCTGATCAGCGACCTGCTCGAAAGCGAGCGGCTCGCCAGCCCCCATGCGGCGCTGCACCGCGAGCCGGTCGACCTGGCGCTGCTGGTGCGCGAGGTGCTGGCCGAGCATGCGCAGGGCGAGCGGGTGCGGCTGGAGATGCCGGAGGGCCTGCCGCCGGTCGCGCTCGACCGGACGCGCGTGCGGCTGCTGCTGCGCAACCTGCTCGACAACGCGTTGCGCCACGGCGCCGGCGCCGCGGAACCGCCGCGCCTGAGCCTGCGCGCGACCGGCCAGGGCATCGAGATCGAGGTGCGCGATTTCGGGCCCGGCGTGGATCCGGCCCAGCTGGAACACCTCACCGAACCCTTCTACCGGACCGACAGCGCGCGCCAGCGCGCCACCGGCGGGGTCGGCCTCGGCATGTACCTGTGCCGGCTGGTCGCCGAGGCCCATGGCGGGGCGCTCGAACTGCGCAATGCAGAGCCGGGGCTGTCGGTCACCGCGCGGCTGGCGGCCTGACGAGGGTTGGTCAAAGGCTCAGCGCGCCCGCGTGCCCAACACCGCCGCGGCGATGATCATGGCCGCCGCCAGTGCGATGCTCCAGCTCAACGGGCGGCCGGTCACCAGCAGCAGCAAGGCGGTCGATGCCAGCGGCGTGATGTAGCTCAGGATGCCGATCTGCCGCGCATCGCCGCGCTTGAGCGCCATGTCCCAGAAGAAGAAGGCGGCGCCGAGCGGCCCCAGGCCGCAGAGCACGACCAGGAGCCAGTCGCGTGCCGACAGCGCCGCGGCCGGCTCGAGCAGCGCATGGCAAAGCAGCGCCAGCGCGCCCGACACCAGCCCGAACAGCCCGATCGCCGATGTCGGAAAGGCCGCGACCCGTTTCGTCCACAGCGAATAGCTGGCCCAGATGAAGGCCGAGCCGGCGGCCGGCAGGAAGCCCCAGTAGCCGGTCTCGGCGCCACCGCCGGTGCCCGAGCGCGCCCCGAGGATCGCCACCGCGGCGCCCGCGAAGCCCAGCAGCGCCGCCAGCACATGCCGAGGCCGCAGCGACACACCCGGCAGCCAGACCGGCGCCAGCACCACCATCAGCAGCGGCCACAGGTAGTTCACCAGGTTGGCCTCCACCGGCGGCGCATGGCGCAGCGCGATGAAGAGCAGGAAGTGAAAGCCGAAGAGCCCGTAGATGCCGAGCGCCAGCGTGCGCGGCGGCACCGCCCAGGCGCGCCGGTCGCGCAGCACCAGCGGCCAGCTCATCACGCTGCCGATGACGAGGGCCAGGCCGGTCAGGAGGAAAGGGGGCAGGTGCGCGAGCGAGGTGCCGAGCGAGGCGAGGGTGGCCCAGAGGGCAATGGCTGCAAGAGCATGGAAGATGGCGGGCATGGCCGGCGAGCTTAGCGGCCCCCAGGGCACGGTCGATGGCGCAGCAGCCGCTATCCGAGCCGCAGCAACAGCGCCGTCGCCCCGCATGCCAGCAGGAAGGGCACCGACAGCTTGTGGAATTCGCGCAGCCCATTCGGCAGCTTCGCCAGCCGCAGCGCGATCAGGTTGGCCAGCGAGCCCAGCACGCAGCCGAAGCCGCCGACGCTGACGCCGGCCGCCAGCGCCGGCAGGTCGTGCACGAAGCGGTCGAGCAGGATGGTCGCCGGCACGTTGCTGATCAATTGCGAGGCCGCGATGGCCGCGAGATAGGCGCGCCAGCCTTCGCCGATCGGCAGGGCGTTCAGCAGCCCCGACACCCAGGGCAGGTCCGCCAACTGGCGCAGGTCGACGAACATCAGCGCGATGATCGCCAGAAGCGCCCAGTCGACGCCCAGCAGCACTCGCGGGCGCAGCAGCAGGAAGGCGCCGAATACCACCGCCAGGCCCGGCAGCAGCCAGTGGCGGTCGAGCGCGATCACGAAGCCGATGAAGAGCAGCCCCGACAGGGCCAGCAGGCGCGGCTCGACCTCGGCGGCATCCTGCGAGGCCTTGAGCGAGACTGGCGTGCGCGGCATCAGCAAGCGCACCGTGACGAAGAGCCAGGCCAGCATGACCGCGACGGTGGGCGCCATCATCCACATGAAGCCGGCGAAGCTCTGGCCCGAGCGATGCCACAGGAAGAGGTTCTGCGGATTGCCGATCGGGGTCAGCGCCGACCCGGCGTTGACCGCCAGCGCCTGCAGCACCACCAGTCGTGCCAGCGGCAGGTGGGCCTGCGCGGCCAGCACCCGGGTCAGCGGCACCAGCAGGAACAGGCTCACGTCGTTGGTCACCAGCGCCGACAGCAGTGCCGCGCTGGCGGTCAGCAGATAGGCCAGGGCGCGCAGGTTGCCGGTGCGCGCCAGCAGCCGGGTCGCGGCGACCTGCAGCATGCCGCTGCGCTCGACCCCCTGGGTGATCGCCAGCAGGCCGGCCAGCGCGCCGATGGTCTGCCAGTCGACCAGGCCGATGAAGTCGAGCGGTGCGCGCGGCCGCAGCAGCGCGAAGGCCGCCGCCGCGGCCAGCAGGATCCACAGCAGCCCGTTGCCGCCGCCGTCCTTCTCGCGTTCGCCCGCGGGCGGTTCAGCCGATGTCGCGCTCACGCAGTTCGCGCTTGAGCACTTTGCCGATCGGGCTGCGCGGAAGCTCGTCGATGACGAGCAGCCGGGCCAGGCGCTGGGTCTTGCCGACCCTTGAATTGCACCACTGCAGCAAGGCATCGGCTTCGGTGGCATCGCCGGCGCGGCGCACCACGAAGGCCACCGGCGTCTCGCCCCATTGCTCGGACGGCACGCCGATCACCGCCGCTTCGGCCACTGCCGGATGCTCGCGCAGCACCGCCTCCAGGTCGCTCGGGTAGATGTTGAAGCCGCCGCTGATGATCATGTCCTTCTTGCGGTCGAACAGCGTCAGGAAGCCATCGGCATCGAAGCGCCCGATGTCGCCGGTGCGGATGAAACGCTTGCCGGTCGGATCGAACCATTCGGCCTCGCGCGTCTTCGCCGGCTGGCGGTGGTAGCCGACCATCATGCCGGCCGAATGGCCGACCACCTCGCCGGATTCGCCCGGCGCGACCTCGCGGCCTTCGTCGTCGATCAGCCGGATGTCGCTGCCCTCGGCGGGCTGGCCGACCGTGTGCAGCTTGTCCGGATGCAGGTGGGCGTCGAGGATGCAGGTACCGCCGCCCTCGGTCATGCCGTAGAACTCGATCAGGCCGCCCGGCCAGCGGGCCAGCACGTCGGCCTTGAGCGCCGCATGGAAGGGAGCGCTGGTGCTGAACTTGAACCTGAAGCTGGCCAGGTCGTGGGCATCGAAGTCGGGACGTGCCATCACCCGCTGGTACTGCACCGGCACCAGCATGGTGTGGGTCACGCGGCGCGCCTCGGCCAGCTTCAGGTAGGCGGCGGCATCGAACTTCGGCATCAGGATCACGCAGCCGCCGAAGGCCATGGTCGGGAAGAACACCACCAGCGTGGTGTTGGAATACAGCGGCGTCGACAGCAGCGTGACGGTGTCGGGCCCGTATTCGTAGCGGGCGCCGCGGCGCACATGCGACCAGCGCATGCCGTGGCCTTGCACGATGCCCTTGGGCTCGCCGGTGGTGCCGGACGAATAGATGATGTTGAAAGGCCAGGCGGCCTCGGGCGCGACCCTCGCCGGCGCGACCCCGGGCGCGGCGAGCCAGTCGTCGAATGCGCCGCCGGCGGCCGAATCGTCGAGCGCGATGCGCGCCATGGCGCCGCCGGCCGCCGCACCGATGGTGGCCGCGGCGGCCTCGTCGACGAACAGGATGCGGGCGCCCGCGTCCTCGATCATCCGCGCCAGGCTGGCCGGCGTGGAGCCCGGCGCCAGCGGCGCGACCGCGATGCCCGCCCGCAGCGCGCCGAGGAAGACCGCCGCGTAGCGCACGCTCGAAGCGGCGCAGATGGCGATCGCATCGCCGGCCGCGAGGCCGTCGCGCTGCAGCGCGGCCGCGATCCGGTCCATCAGCGCATCGAGCGCGCCGTAGTCAAGCGAGCGCTGCGGATCGACCAGCGCGGTCCGATTCGGCGCCTCTCGGGCATGGATGTGGATCAGCTCGGCGATCACGCCGAAGTCGCGATCGATGGCTGCTGAGAATTCGTTCATGTGTGCGGGCCGCTCCGTTGCCGGAGCATAAGCGCCTTCCGTGGGCGCGAGCCTGGGCGCACGATGCCTGCCGGCGTTCTAACGGGCTGCCCGCTTGGCGCGCTGCTTCAGACCCCGGCCGCGTGCGCCTGCTGGTCGGCGTGGTAGCTGCTGCGCACCATCGCGCCCACCGCCGCATGGCTGAAGCCCATCTTCTTCGCCTCTTCCTCGAACATCTTGAAGGTGTCGGGATGCACGTAGCGGCGCACCGGCAGGTGGCTGCCGCTCGGCGACAGGTACTGGCCGATGGTCAGCATGTCGATGTCGTGGGCGCGCATGTCGCGCATCACCTGCAGGATCTCCTCGTCGGTCTCGCCGAGTCCGACCATGATGCCGCTCTTGGTCGGCACCGCCGGATGCAGCGCCTTGAACTTCTTCAGCAGGTTGAGGCTGAACTGGTAGTCGCTGCCCGGGCGCGCTTCCTTGTAGAGGCGCGGCGCGGTCTCGAGGTTGTGGTTCATCACGTCGGGCGGCGCGGCCTTGAGGATCTCGAGCGCGCGGTCGTCGCGACCGCGGAAGTCGGGCACCAGGATCTCGATCTGGGTGGCCGGCGACAGCTCGCGGATGTTGCGGATGCAATCGACGAAATGCTGGCTGCCGCCGTCGCGCAGGTCGTCGCGGTCGACGCTGGTGATCACCACGTACTTGAGACGCAGCTTCGCGATGGTCTTCGCGAGGTTGAGCGGCTCGTCCTTGTCGAGCGGATCGGGCCGGCCGTGGCCCACATCGCAGAAGGGGCAGCGCCGGGTGCACTTGTCGCCCATGATCATGAAGGTGGCGGTGCCGTTGCCGAAGCATTCGCCGATGTTCGGGCAGGAGGCCTCTTCGCAGACGGTGTGCAGGTTGCTCTCGCGCAGGATCTGCTTGATCTCGTAGAAGCGGGTGGTGGGCGATCCGGCCTTGACGCGGATCCAATCCGGCTTCTTGAGCACTTCGGCCTGCACCACCTTCACCGGGATGCGCGACAGCTTGGCCGCGGCCTTCTGCTTGGCCAGCGGGTTGTAATCGGCGGGACCCTGGGCGTCGCGTACGACTTCGGCGCTGCTCATGACTTGTCTTCGGAGGGGGCTCGCGGTGCGAGGTAGATGGCCAGCTTGCTGGCCAGCACCTGCGCGGCTTCGTCCCAGGTTGTTCGGACGCCGATTGTAGAAAGATCGACGGTTTCGAGCCCCGCATAGCCGCAAGGGTTGATGCGCGAGAAGGGTTCCAGGTCCATCGCCACGTTGAGCGAGACGCCGTGGTAGGTGCAGTGCCGGCTGATCTTGATGCCCAGCGCGGCGATCTTGCCGAGGCCGCGAAACGGGTCCTCGGGGTGCGCCGGCCCGCTCAGCGCCGCATGCGAGAAAGGGTCGTCGAGGCGCACGTAGATGCCCGGCGCGCCGCCCACCCGGTGCCCGGTGACGCCGAAATGCGCCAGGCTGCGAATCACCGATTCCTCGATGCGGAAGACGTATTCCTTCACGTAGTAGCCGGCGCGCTTCAGGTCGATCAGCGGATAGGCCACCACCTGGCCCGGGCCGTGGAAGGTCACCTGGCCGCCGCGGTCGGTCTGCACCACCGGGATGTCGCCCGGCGCCAGCAGGTGATCGGGCTTGCCGGCCAAGCCCTGGGTGAAGACCGGCGGATGCTCGCAGAGCCACAGCTGGTCGGGCGTCTCGGGCGTGCGCGTGGCCGTGGCCTCGCGCATCGCATCGAAGGTGATCGCGTAGTCGACGCGGCCCAGTCGCCGGATCTCGAGCGGCGACAGGTTCAGATCACCACCTTGACCATCGGGTGGCTGGACAGCGCGCGATAGAGCTCGTCGAGCTGTTCGCGGCTGGTCGCCGTCACGGTGATGGTCACGCCGAGGTAGTTGCCGGCCTTGCTGTTGCGCAGCTCGATGGTGCCGGCATCGAAGCCCGGGTCGAAGCGCTCGGCGATCTGCGTCACCGCATGCACGAAGCCGTCCGCCTTCGCGCCCATCACCTTGATCGGGAACTGGGACGGATACTCGATCAGCGAGTCCTTGCGGGCGTCCGGGGTGGCATCTGGCTCTGGCGTGTTGCTCATGGGAAGGCTTCCGATCGGTGGCAAATTATGGTGGGGTCGCCGGGCTGCTTTCCAAGCGGCAGCGCGATGTGCCTGCGCGCGTCAGGTTCATTTAAGGAAGCGTGTGCACCGAGTCGGGCGGAACCCTGTCGCTTTTTACCTATAATCAATGGCTTTGTAGAGATTTCCTGGTTGTCATCGGGGTGCATCATTTCAATGGAAACAATCACCCGCGACCTCAAGAAAGGCCGGCCGGAAGGCTGGCACGGGAATCCTGCAGAAGACGATGCGGGTCCCGAGACCGACTTCAAGCCGCTGAGCGCCGATGAGGCACGAAAGCTGCGAGAAACCAAGCCGTCGATCTCGCCTTGGCGCGTGATCGCGATCCAGGTCGTCGGAGGACTGGTGGCGGCCTTGGCCGCCTGGGGCCTGACTGGGAGGCAAGATCTGGGTTGGTCCGCCGGCTACGGCGCGCTTGCGGTGGTTGTTCCCTCCGCGGTGTTCGCCCGGGGGCTGACCGGACGGTTTTCGTCCCTGAATCCGGGCACTGCGGTGTTCGGATTCTTTTTGTGGGAAATGGTCAAGATGGCCTTGACGGTGGCGATGCTGATCGCCGCGCCGAGGCTGGTGACGGGACTGAGCTGGCCGGCGATGCTGGTCGGCTTGGTGGTGACAATGAAGGCGGCCTGGGTGGCAGTGATGCTGGCTCCCAGGCGGTCGAAACTTTGAGACGAGTAACGGATGGCTGCTGAAAACGCTGCGGAACAAGGTCAGACCGCTGGTGAATACATCGTTCACCATTTGACCCATTTTCAGAGCTCCAAGCCCGGGGGCGTCGCCGATCTCTCCGTCTTCAATTTCGACTCGCTGTTCTTCTCGATCCTGCTCGGCGTGCTGGGCTGCTGGATCCTCTGGCTGGCCGCGCGCAAGGCCACCTCGGGCGTGCCGGGCCGCTTCCAGGCCGCGGTCGAGATTCTGGTCGAGGTGGTCGACCAGCAGGCCAAGGGCATCGTGCACAACGCCACCAGCCGCAAGTTCGTCGCGCCGCTGGCGCTCACGATCTTCGTCTGGATCTTCATGCTGAACGCGATGGACCTGTTCCCGGTCGATCTGTTCCCCTTCATCTGGGGCAAGATCTTCGGCGCCGCCGGTGGCGATCCGCACCATGCGTACCTGCGCGTCGTGCCTACCGCCGACCTCTCGATCGCAATGGGCATGTCGGTCTCGGTGCTGCTGATCTGCCTCTACTACAACATCAAGATCAAGGGCCTGGGCGGCTGGATCCACGAGCTGTTCACCGCGCCCTTCGGCAACCACTGGGCGCTGTACCCCTTCAATTTCGCGATGCAGATGATCGAGTTCATCGCCAAGACCGTCTCGCACGGCATGCGGCTGTTCGGCAACATGTATGCCGGCGAACTGATCTTCCTGCTGATCGCGCTGATGGGCGGCGCCTGGTCGCTGTCGGCCACCGGCGTCTTCCTGGCGATCGGCCACATCATCGCGGGTACCGCCTGGGCCATCTTCCACATCCTGATCATCACGCTGCAGGCCTTCGTGTTCATGATGCTGGCGCTGGTGTACATCGGGCAGGCACACGATCACCACTGATCGCCGGCGCACGCGTTTTCGGTTTCGTTTTTCCTTTTCTCTTCAACCAAAGTCCCCTAGGAGTCATCATGGAAGTTATCAGCTTTGTCGCACTGGCCGCCGGCCTGATCATCGGTCTGGGCGCTGTCGGCGCTTGTATCGGCATCGGCATCATGGGCAGCAAGTACCTCGAATCGGCTGCCCGTCAGCCGGAGCTGATGGGTGAACTGCAAACCAAGATGTTCCTGCTGGCCGGTCTGATCGACGCCGCGTTCATCATCGGTACCGGTATCGCCCTGTGGTTCGCAACGGCCAACCCGTTCCTCTCGCAAATCGCCAACCTGC
>Ga0265327_10002835_pt1 | contig 17489 bp, 15 predicted proteins | sample 41621metaG_FD_202089 | JGI IMG/M metagenome (GOLD analysis project Ga0265327, IMG submission 202089) | Rhizosphere microbial communities from Carex aquatilis grown in University of Washington, Seatle, WA, United States - 4-16-21 metaG | ecosystem: Host-associated > Plants > Roots > Rhizosphere... | reverse complement strand
AGCCGCTTCAATCACTTCGACACTACCGTCAACATGAGCCGGATCGGGCAAGCCCCAGTGCGCCCGGACCGTATTATTCAGGTAAATCGGACAGACTTCCCCGGCCGCGCTGTCGCAAACGGTAATCGCAATATCGATGTCTTTGTCGTCGAACTCATCCCAGGATTGACTGGAAAAACCCTCGGTTGAAAGGCCGTGACGGGCTAATGTCGCCAACGCGTTGGCGTTCACTTTGCCGGTCGGGTGACTGCCGGCCGAAAAAGCCCGAAACCGGTCGCCGGCCAAATGATTAATCAAGGCCTCGCCCAATACACTGCGGCAAGAATTCCCGGTACATAAAATCAAAACGTTTAACATGGTTTGCCCTTTATATTTATATATTCGAATAAACGAATATTATAAGGCAAAAAAATTCAGCCGCAAGGCTTGTTCATCTCGGGACGGTCGCCCATGGTCTGCAAACGGCTCGTGTCATTTTGCTGTTTGGCATGGGTCGCGAACTGGTCGGCGGCGACGTCTAAAATGTCAAAGACCCAAGCCGGTAACTCGGGATTAATTTGGTAATACACCCACTGCCCTTCGCGGCTGTCCAGCAGCAGCTTGCTATGGCGCAATTGCGCAAGGTGGCGCGATATTTTGGGTTGTAATAAATCCAGCGCATGGGTTAACTCGCAAACGCAGAGTTTGCCTTGTTTATGCAGCAAAACCACGCAACGTAAACGGGTTTCATCGGACAAACATTTAAACAGGGTGGTGGGTGTAATCATGTTGATAAATTAGGAGTGTAGCTGTTGAAACTAGCCTAGTTTAAATCCGACAAAAAAGCCGCCGACGCCGCTGGCGCCTTTGCTGGTAATGCCGGTCAAGCGATCCACCAAAAACCCGCCGGAGCTTTTCGCGGCTTCGGTAGCGGCCGTGGCGGCGTGTTGCAGCTTTTCATCGGTGATATCGATAATGTCGTAATATTCCGCAACAAACAGCAGAGTGATCGCCGCTCCCCCCAGAAACAAGGCTGTGCGCAACATTTTTTTGGCGAAATAACCGACCGCCAACCCGATAACAAACGGTGCGCCGACATTGCCCATTAAAAAAGTCGAAGAAAAGATGTCCTCAGAAGGCGCTACATCGAGTGGAGAGGTACTCATGATTCTGAATTTCTGCTGTTAAGTGATAAGGAATAATGTTTAGCTAAAAAACGAGCTTACGCTTTGATTTGTTCATTTTATCACTAAACGCAAACGTATCAGAAAACAAAGCGATAACGGCAATGCACATGCGCCTTTAGTTTAAAAGGCCGCGGCAAAAATCAGCTTTTATAAAACCCCATCCGTTAAAACCTATATAATCGTGTCATCTTAATTTCCCCCTAAAATCCAACCAAGTCTCTAGGTTGGGCGAGAGCATTATGTATTCAGTTGAAGTTTTTCCTTGGAATAAAAATTTCGAGACCGGAGTGCCTCAGATTGATGTACAGCATCAACGCTTGGTTGAGTTGCTAAATGTACTGGCCGGTCATTTGGCCTATCAGTCCGACGTACCCACCTTGAATAATGTTTTCAACGACTTGGCGGAATACGCTATTTACCATTTTCAGGAAGAAGAAGCTATTTGGCATGCGTACTTTCCGGAAGATACTTGGGAAACCAAACATAAAAACGATCATCGGCGATTTTTGACGACTGTAAACAGGATTATGGGGGGAAAAACCCTCAGACCGCTGGATCAAGTTATCGAAGAAATTCTCACCTTTCTCACCCAATGGTTGGCCTTTCATATTCTGGATACCGATATGCGCATGGCCAAGGTCGTGCTGGCGGTGCAATCCGGCATACCGTTAGTCGAAGCAAAGGAGCAAGCCGATCAGGAAATGAGCGGCGCGATGAAGGTGCTGATCGAAACCATGCTGTCGATGTTCGACGCTCTGTCTTCACGCACGATGCAACTGGCAAAAGAGGTCATTGAACGCCAAAAAGCCGAGCAATCCAGCCAGGAGGCTCTGGATCGGCTTCAGAAAATCGCCAGTCAAGTGCCGGGACTGGTGTTCCAGTTTCAGCTGTTTCCCGACGGCAGTTCGCGCATCCCTTACGCTAATGAAGCCATTCAAACTATCTACCGGGTCAGTCCGGAAGAAGTCAGCGAAGACGCCGGCAAAGTACTCGCGGCCTTGCACCCGGATGACCTGGAGCGGTTCAAAACGTCTTTTAAAGTCTCGGCGCAACACTTAACGCCCTGGCGTCAGGAATATCGCTTAAAGTTCGACGATGCCCCGGTGTGTTGGCTGTTCGGCAATGCGCTGCCGCAGCGGCAGGCCGACGGTTCGGTGCTTTGGCACGGCTTCATCACCGACATCACCAAGCAAAAGCAGGATGAAGTAGACCTTCATATCGCCGCCACCGCCTTTGAGTTGCAGGACGCCATGCTGGTCACCGATGCCGATAATGTCATCCTCAAAGTCAACCGGGCCTTTACCCGGATCACCGGCTACAGCGCTCAGGAAGTCATCGGTAAAACCCCTAATTTGCTCAGTTCCGGGCTACACGACAAATCTTTTTACAGCGCCATGTGGGAGAGCATCAATAGTCACAACGCCTGGCAAGGTGAAATATGGAACCGGCGCAAAAACGGCGAGATTTATCCGGAATGGCTCATTATCACAGCGGTGAAAGAATCCGACGATCCGAACGAACAAGTCAATCACTATGTAGCGTCCTTCTCCGACATCACTTCCCGCAAAGCCGCCGAGGAAGAAATCAAGCAATTGGCCTTTTATGATCCGCTGACCAAGTTGCCCAACCGCCGTTTGTTGTTGGAGCGCTTGAAACACAGCATCGAAGTGGAACGACGTGAAGGCAATCGACTGGCATTACTGATGCTTGACCTGGATCGCTTTAAAGCGGTCAACGACAGTTTGGGCCATGCCGCCGGCGACGAATTGCTGCAACAAGTCGCGGCCCGCATTCTGGCAAGGCTGCGCGATGTCGACATGGTCGCGCGTCTGGGCGGCGATGAATTTGTGGTCTTGCTGGAAGATATTGCCCATCCTGAAGATGCCGCACGGGTGGCTGAAGACATTATCCTGGTGTTAAGCAAACCTTTTCAGCTCAGTCAAAGCAACGACGTCCAAATCGGCGCCAGCATCGGCATCAGCCTGTATCCCGAACACGGGGCCAGCTATGAAATGCTGATGGATCACGCCGATGCCGCTTTGTATCAGGCCAAAGATCAAGGACGCGGCTGCTATGCTTACTTTTCCGAAGACCAAACCATCGCAGCCCGCGAGCGCATCGCGTTGGAAACGCGGTTGCGGCGGGCGATTGAGCAAGGAGAACTACGAGTGTTTTACCAGCCGCAGGTGGATATTGCCGACGGTCGCATCGTTGGCGCCGAGGCTTTGGTGCGCTGGCAAGATCCGCAGGAAGGCTTGATTCCGCCGCTCCGCTTTATCCCGATCGCTGAAGAAACCGGGCTGATTTTGGAAATCGGCGAATGGGTCTTGCGGGAAACCTGTCGGCAAGGCCGTCGGTGGTTGGATGCCGGGCTAATGCCGCTCACCTTGGCGGTCAACGTCTCTCCTCAGCAATTCCGCCGCGGCGATATCAGCAGCTTAGTGGCTACCGTGTTGCACGAAACAGGATTTCCGGCCGAGTATCTGGAACTGGAAATGACCGAAAGCGGACTGATGGAAAACCAAGATCATGTCATGGAACTTTTGAACAAACTGCGTGCGCAGGGCATTCGTCTAGCCATTGACGACTTCGGCACCGGTTTTTCGTCATTGGCTTATCTAAAGCACTTTCCGTTGGATGTGCTGAAAATCGACAAAAGCTTTATCGATGACATTCCCCACTTGCGGGACGATATGGAAATTGCCGCGACGATTATCGCGATGGGGCATATTCTGGGCTTTAAAGTGCTGGCCGAAGGCGTGGAAACGCCGGAACAACTGGCGTTCTTACGGGAAAAAAAATGCGACACCTATCAAGGCTATATCAAAAGCCCGCCGGTACCGGCTGACGCGTTTGTTAAGCTGTTGCAGGATCAGGGGCTTGATTGATTCCCGACAATCGATGCATTTATTAAAAGCTTCATCACGAAGGCACGAAGATCACGAAGCTTATAAAACTTCGTGTTCTTCGTGCCTTCGTGATGAATTCTTTACGATCAGCCTTACGAACTAAACGGCTGCACATCGCCCGGTTTTCGCAGCATTTTATTCACTTCATCAAGATGCAGCTCTTCTCCGGCAATCATCTCTCGCGCGTATTCTTCCAACAGCACTGAAACGCCCTCCGAAACTTTCAGCAAATCAAAATAACACGCTATCGCGGTTTTCTCATGCTCCAGGCTTTCTCTTAGAATATCGCCGATATCATGTTTGGCCGTTTCCAATAACGGACCGATTTTAAGCGACGGATGTCCACCCAATAAAGTAACCAACTCGCCGGCTTATGCGCATGAATCAAACTTTCATCGGCATTGCTCTTAAGCCAGGACACAATAGGAATGCGATTATAGCCGTAAACCATCAGCGAGTAATGCGTGTAGCGCACAACGCCCGCCAACTCAAGCTCCATAATAAGATTAAGAATATCTACAGCCCGTTGTTTTTCTTGATCGTTCATGTCGATTCTCCTTTTATTAAAAAAGTACGCCATTTAACGTTAAGTAAACCCTTGTTCGGATAGTCATCAAAATCCCGATAACGGTGTAAAGCGCCGTTTCCGGCTTTGATGACGTTCGAGTATAAACAATTTCGTTTTGGATAGATAACTGATCAGGCAAAATCAGCCGTACTTGTGCGCGGCCAACTAACGATATGCCTGATACCGGTTTATCAGTTATAATCCCCGACTTTTTATTGCCCAAGAGCATTAAACCGTGTCCAGCATAAACAACGACTTATCTACTTTTCAAGGACTCATCCTGGCCTTACAGGAATACTGGTCAGATCAAGGCTGCATTTTATTGCAACCCTTGGATCAGGAAGTGGGCGCGGGGACGTTTCATCCCGCCACCTTTTTACGCGCCATAGGCCCCGAGCCTTGGAATACCGCCTATGTGCAACCTTCACGCCGACCGACCGACGGCCGTTTCGGTGAAAATCCCAACCGCTTGCAGCATTACTACCAATATCAAGTGGTGTTAAAACCGTCGCCGGACAATATCCAGGACTTGTATCTGGGATCGTTGCGCCATTTGGGTTTGGATTTGCTCGAGCACGATGTGCGCTTTGTCGAAGACAATTGGGAATCGCCGACCTTGGGCGCCTGGGGTTTGGGCTGGGAAGTCTGGCTGAACGGCATGGAAGTGACCCAGTTTACTTATTTCCAGCAAGTCGGCGGGCTTGAGTGCAGGCCGATCACCGGCGAAATTACTTACGGTCTGGAACGCATCGCGATGTACTTGCAGGGCGTTAAAAGCGTTTACGACTTGGTTTGGACTAACGGCCCGTTCGGCACCGTGACTTACGGCGACGTATTTCATCAAAACGAAGTGGAAATGTCCGCTTATAACTTCGAACACGCTAATGTTGAGTTTATGTTCCAGTGTTTCGAAACTTACGAGCGGGAATGCACTAAGCTGATCGACTTGAATTTGCCGCTGCCGGCTTATGAAATGGTGCTGAAAGCCTCGCATGCGTTCAATTTGCTGGATGCGCGTCATGCGATTTCGGTTACCGAGCGGCAACGCTATTTGTTACGGGTCAGGAATTTGGCTAAATCTGTAGCTGAGGTTTATTACCAACGTAGGGAATCGTTGGGATTTCCGATGTGTCAGAATAACTAAAAGGTTTAACTGCCATGTTAAAAAGACTTTATGTCCATAATTACAAATGCTTAGTTAATTTTGAAATTAACTTTGATCAGGACATTAGTCTTTTTTTGGGGGCAAATGGTTCGGGTAAATCTACGGTTTTTGAGGTTTTAGATAAATTACGCCGAGTGATTGTTGGTGAAGAAAAAATTGCTAATGTTTTTGACTTTAAGGATATACCGCGTTGGTTAATACCCAATCCGCTTGAAAAAACTGAAGTTATATTTGAGCTTGACATTGAAATTGGAAGCTTAATTTATAAGTATATTTTAATCATGGAATTCGCCAATTTTACTAAAGAGCTTAGTATTAAAGAAGAATCTTTTGGCTTCAACGATGAACTATTTATTCAGTCTAAAGATGGAAAAACCGTATTAATTGCAGATAATAATCAGGAATTTCCACTTGAAAGCTCACGATCCAGTATATTTCGATATTTTACTAATAAAAAATTTCTAAATTATCTGCGTACTTTTTTTATAGTTCGCATTAAGCCTTACGAAATGGTATCTACCATTAACAAAACTAATGCGGAAACTAAAACAGATTTTTCAAATTTTTCTGAATGGTTTTCTCATCTAAACGAAAATAGTAGAAGAGAAGTATCAGTTTTTGAAAAAGCGATGCGCGATATTCTTCCAGGTTTTGATTATTTTAGAATTGATCAAGCGGGACAAGCCAAAGTATTACAAGTAGACTTTGAAAATAAAGCCAATAAAAAAGAAATCATCACTTATTACTTTAACGAACTCTCGGAAGGTCAAAAAGTATTAATCGCTCTTTATGCTTTAGTTTATTGCACACCTGAAAACTCACTTATTTGTATTGATGAGCCGGAAAACTTTTTAGCCCTTCCGGAAATCCAGCCTTGGTTTGACACTCTTTACGATCAATGCGCCGAAAGAGGTTTGCAAATATTGCTGATTTCTCATCATCCTAAAATTATTAACTTATTGGCAAACGATTCCGGTTATTGGTTTAGCAGGGAAAATAATTTAACAAGAATACAAAAAATCAATCCTGAAAACGAAAGCGGACTTTCTATTGCAGAGTTAATGGATAGAGGCTGGATTTATGAACAATAAAGCACAAGTATTTATCTTGTGTGAAGATACTGTTCATTACCATTTTGCTAAGAAATACTTTGAACTACTTGGATTTAATAATAGAAAGATAATCGGCAAATATAATCCGCGAGGCCGCAGCGTAGGTTCCGGCGCCGAGTATGTGAAAAATAACTATGAAAAAGAAATTAAAGCGTTTCGTAGCAAAGTCAATCACCTGGATTATGTCTTAGTGATCATTATTGATGATGACACAAAAGATAATGTTAGAAGTCTATATAAAAAATACACACCTTTATCAAATGAAAGTATTTTAATATTCTCACCGATGCGTAATATTGAGTCATGGTTTAATTATATTGAAACTGGTAATTTCAATATTGAAGATAAAGATGAGCACGGCAAAATTACTGATTATAAAAGCCAATATAAAAACTCTAAGCCTACCGAATTTGCCAAAAAATTAAAAAATGAAATCTGCACAAACGGATTGCCAGCGAATGCTCCTGCTTCTTTACGTTGTGCGTGCGACGAGCTGAAACGCCTTAACAATTAAAGAGATTACCGTGATAGAAAAACAGAATTTACTTTTCGAATTAGGTTCGGAAGAACTGCCGCCTAAAACCCTGCTAAAACTAAGCAACGCTTTATTGAACGGCATCATTCAAGGCCTTAACGCCGCCGAACTGACGTTTACCGGCAGCAAAGCTTATGCAACCCCCAGACGCCTAGCCGTTTTCATCGAAAACCTGTCCACCGCGCAACCCGACAAAACCGTCGAAAAACGCGGCCCAGCTTTGCAAGCGGCCTTCGCGCCGGACGGTACACCCAGCAAAGCGGCGATGGGTTTTGCAGTCAGCTGCGGCACCACTTTCGAGCAATTGGAACGCTTAAAAACCGACAAAGGCGAATGGCTCAGCTTTACCCAAGCCGTCAAAGGCCAAGCCACTGCTTACCTGATCCCCGACATCATCCGCTCAAGCATCGCCGGATTGCCGATTGCCAAGCGGATGCGCTGGGGCAGTTTCACGACCGAGTTTGTCAGGCCGGTACACTGGGCGGTTTTGCTTTACGGCGATAAGGTCATCGATACCGAAATTCTGGGCCTCAAAACCGGCGCTGCAACACAAGGACACCGGTTTCATGCGCCGCAAAAAATTACCCTAACCAAGCCGGAAGATTACGCCGATGCCCTGTACCAACAAGGCCGCGTCATTGCCGATATTGAACAAAGAAAAGCCATCATTCGCGATGCGGCGCAACAAGCCGCCGCCGCAGTGAACGGTATTGCGCATATCGAAGACGATTTATTGGAAGAAATCGCCGCCTTAAACGAATGGCCGGTGCCGATTACCGGAACTTTCGATCCGCGCTACCTGGAATTGCCGCCGGAAGTGCTGATTACCACGATGCAAACCAACCAAAAATACTTCCCGGTTAAAAATGCCGACGGCGGTTTATTGGCGAACTTCATTACCTTCAGCAATATCGAAAGCACCAATCCTAAATCCATCCAACAGGGTAATGAGCGCGTGGTAACCCCTCGCCTTTCCGATGCGGAGTTTTTCTGGAACCAAGACCGAAAGAAAACCTTGGAAGATCGCGTGGACAGCTTATCCAGCGTTATTTTCCAAGAGAGTTTGGGTACGGTTTACGATAAAACCATACGCGTCCGCAATCTGGCAAAATTTATCGCCGGACATTTGGGCGCCGATGTCGAATTGGCCGAACGCGCCGCGCTATTGGCCAAAACCGATTTAATGACCGAAATGGTCAGCGAATTCGGCAACTTGCAAGGCATTATGGGGCGCTACTATGCGCTGGCGGAGCACGAACCGAAAGCGGTCGCCTGGGCGCTTGAACAACAGTATTTCCCCAAACAATCCGGCAGTCCGACTGCAAGCAGTGCAACCGGGCAAATTCTGGCTATCGCCGAAAAAATAGATACGCTGGTCGGTATTTTTGCGGTCGGCTTGATTCCTACCGGCGACAAAGATCCTTATGCGTTGCGCCGGGCCGCTTTAGGCATCCTCCGCACCATCATAGAGAATCAACTCAACATCAATATCGTTGAACTGACCGAATTTGCCAGTGTTCAGATTAAAACCGTTCCCGGTCAAACCGGCGATCAGGCCGAAACCGCCGACCGGGTTATCGATTTCATTTTCGACCGTTTGAAAGGCTATTGCCTTGACCAAGGCTACACCGCCGATGAATTCGATGCCGTTATTTCGGTAAATCCTGCCGAACCGCTGGATTTCATGCAGCGTTTGCAGGCGGTTAAAGCGTTCAGACAATTACCCGAAGCCGAAAGTCTGGCGGCGGCGAATAAACGTATCCGCAATATCCTGAAAAAATCGGATACCGAAGCGGCAACCAGCGTCGGTGCATTGCTTGAAGCGCAAGAAAAACAGTTGTTACAAGCCGCCTTGCAATCCGCCGACGACATCAAACCGTTACTGGGGCAACGCAATTATCAAGCAACGCTTAACCGCTTGGCGAGCCTGCGCAATGATGTCGATGCATTTTTCGATCACGTAATGGTGATGACCGACGATCTTGACTTACGCGCCAACCGGCTGGCTTTGCTGAATCTGTTGTCCGAGCAGTTTTTGACTTGCGCCGATATTTCCAAATTGCAATCTTGAGTATTTATTCAAGTTCGCTCCACTCTAAATTGAGCCTCCGAAGCCCAACAAAAACACGTTATATGTTGGGCTCCTTTACGCCAGCTCAGCAGGCTGATTGAAACGATGAAAGAAGACTTTTTCACATTCAATATAAGGATAAAATGATGTCTGAATTAACACTTTCTTACTCAGGATTTTCTGGTAATTTAGAAATAAGGACAATCTATCGTAATGAAGATATTTTATTTTCACTACCGGATGTTGTGCATATTTTGGCGAAAGAAAACTCAGCTGAGTCTAAAGGCAAAGAGAAAAATCAAGGATTTAAAGGATTATTAAATGCTTCAATGGAAGTCTTGGAAGAAGATGAAAAAGAAATAACTTTCAGTGAATCTGGTGACCATGAGTTTTATATTACAGAGCCGGGTCTATATAGAGTTATATCAAGAGACACAAGCTCGGCTTCAAAAAAATTCCAGCGTTGGATATTTCATGAGGTTCTTCCTTCGATTAGAAGACATGGCTCTTATCCACCTCCATTGCAATCTGGTGATTCAGAACTAAAAACTTTAGTTTCTCTTTTACAAAATAATGTTGGGCTGCTTGCACTAGAAATAGAACGTAGAGAAGCCTTGGAAAAGCAAGTTCAGGTGCAGTTTGAAAATCACGATAATAGAATAAATGACATTTCCCATAAACTTGAAGAAATTGTCTCAAATGATGAAGGATATATTACTATTCAAACACGCTTAAATGATCTTGAAATAAATATGGATCAAACACTTATTTGGGCATGTTGTGAAAAAATTCGTTTTGAAAACAGCTATGATTGTAAAAAATCACATACTGGCAATAGGTTTGATACAAAGTACCCAATTAGCATCATTGATCGAGCTATTGGAATGTTGAGACCCTATGGGCTAGATAGTTGAATTTACATCTCACAAAATCCAGCATGCCCGAAAACCGCTACGTGTTGCTGGATCGTGATGGCGTCATTAACCACGATTCGGACGACTTTATAAAATCCCCGGAACAATGGTTGCCGATTGAAGGCAGCCTCGAAGCCATCGCCCTGCTCAATCGGCACAACTATAAAGTCGTCGTCATCACCAACCAGTCCGGTCTGGCTCGCGGCTTATTCGATGCCGCGACGCTGGAAAAAATCCACGCAAAAATGCGGCGCATGGTCGAACAAAACGGCGGCAAAATCGACGCTATTTATTTTTGTCCGCACGGTCCGGACGACGGCTGCACTTGCCGCAAACCCAAGCCGGGGCTGCTTGAAGCCTTTGCCGGCGACCACCACGTAAAACTAAGCGGTATCGCGGTTATCGGCGATTCATTGCGCGATGTTCAAGCCGCACAGGCTGTCGGTGCAAGCCCGATACTGGTCAAAACCGGTAAAGGCCGACAAACCCTAGACAACAATCCTCATCTCAACATTCCCATTTTTGAGAACTTATATGACGCAGCAAAATACATCACATCAAGACCCCAGACCTAAAAACTACATAGGCTCAACCCTGTTATTTGTGGGCATTTTCTCTACCGCAACGATCGTCGGCATATTACTTATTTTAGGCATGCTGACGACTTTTAAAATACGCTGGAAAATCGGTCATGCCTGGTGCGCTATCATCAGTTGGATGACCAAAGTTTTTTGCGGCCTTACCTATGAAGTGGAAGGACTGGAACACATTAATCCACAGCAACCTGCGATTATCTTGAGCAACCATCAGTCGGCATGGGAAACGCTGGCGTTAAGATATATTCTGCCGCCTCATTCGGTGGTCATCAAACAAGAACTACTTTATCTGCCGATTTGGGGCTGGTCATTGCTCACGTTGAAATCCATCGTCATCAATAGAAAAAACCAGCGCGCCTCATTACGCTCTTTGCTGGAACAAGGCACTAAATATTTAAACCAAGGCTTGTGGGTGCTGATTTTTCCGGAAGGCACTCGCGCCGGAGCTCGGGAAGTATTGAAATTCAACATCGGCGGCGCGATGCTGGCGCATAAAACCGGCGTTCCGGTTGTTCCGGTTGCCCATAATGCCGGCGATTTTTGGCCTCGTTATAGTTTTTTAAAATATCCCGGCGTAATCAAGTTGAAAATCGGTCCGGTTATAGAAACCCAAGGCCGTAAAGCCGCCGACATCAATGCCGAAGCGGAAGCCTGGATAACTCAGGCAATGAAGGAAATGGATTAAGGTTCAAGGTTCAAGGTTCAAGGTTCAAGGTTCAAGGTTCAAGGTTCAAGGTTCAAGGTTCAAGGTTCAAAATATTATGCCTTTTACCTTGAACCTTTTACCTTGTACCTAAGCTACATGCGTATAATGCCGCACATTGCATTTTTACTAATCTAATAACACGGTTACACAGACATGAAAAAACTACTGCTCATTTCCCTATCTGCATTATTCCTCCCCGCCTGCGCGGATAGAAACGAATTCGAACAAACTGTATTGGAGCAAATGCAGTTGGAAAAAGACATTAAAGACTATAAATTATCCCCGGAGCGCATGGCTAAATGCGTCGTTGACACCGTCTCGAATAACATGCCCGGCATTTTCGCGCTCGACCCCAAACGCTTGATGGCCTACCGTAGCTATACCAAAATGTTGACGCTGTCCTCGTCTAAAGATCCTAAAAAATCGCTGGAAGAACTGCGCACTGAATTCGGTTCGGCGAAAGAATTGGCGGAAGCCCATGCCAACTATACCGAAAGCCAGATGGACTGCTTATCCGCGCTGATCGGGGAGTCGGAAGAACCCACCAAAGATGAAAAATAAATTGAGGCTTTAGTCTATTGTGGGCGCGACTAAATTCCCGCCCACAAGTTCATCACTCACTCCCGCAACAACGCTTAAACTTCTTACCGCTGCCACAGGAACAGGGGGCATTTTTACCCAGGTTAGTTTGTAAACCTACCTTCGCTATCGATTTAACCAAGCCGTCCAAATAAAACCAGCCGCCCGCCCGTTGCGTGAACTGGCTGATCTCAGTCATAACGTACTCTTCGCCATCTTGCAAGTAATACGCCTTAAACTCCACCACGCCTTTAGCATCCTTGCTCCCGCCTTTTTTGGTTTTGCCGATTTCCAAGCGCTGCCAAGCGACCGTTTCCTTAGCAAAATCGATTGACTCCGGCCGCACCGTGGCGTCCCAAGTAGCCACTAAATAATCGGCATTATGCAAAGCATAAGCGGTAAATCGCGAACGCATTAAAGCGACCGCAGTTGTAGGCTTTTTTGCCCCGGAATGAAAGGGGCCGCAGCATTGCTCGTATTCAATATCCGAGCCGCAAAGACAAAAAGCGTTTGTATTCAAAAGAAATTCCTTATTAAAATTTTGGCTTACTTTTCATTAGCCTGTATTTGACAGCCGTTACCAGCAATCCGCTCCGGTAAGACCTGCGACTAGAGGAATCACTCCTTTAACGCCGGTATTTGTCAGCGTTAAAGAGCCGCACTCGTCAGTGGCTTGAGAGGTGCCGATTATGGGATTGGCGGACAGCGTAAAGGACATCGCATCCACCGGAAAAAGCACCAAGTCGTAATAAGCCGTCCCTGTTTTAGGCGTAGTTGTAAACGGCAGAACGGGAATCGTCTCATCCCCCGTTCCGCATTGACCGTCGGCGCCCGCATCCAGGTAGCAACCGGCTTCGGTAGCATGGCGCTCCATAAAATTCGCCAGCTCCAGCAGAGCGCTTTTGGCATCGGCTCGGCGCGATTGGATAACACTGTTTTGATAAGTGGGATAGGTAACCGCCGCTAAAATGCCAACGATGGCCACGGTTACCATCAGTTCTATCAGGGTAAAGCCTTGAAGTCTGTGTTTCATAAAATTTATTCCAAAAAATTCGAGGATCGGCCCGTAGCGTCCGCAAGCCGGACGGCGAGGCAAGACTGCGATGCGACGGCAAAATGATCGGCAATCAGAGCATGATTTGTAACTATACTATAGCAATTCCTGCATGTCCCAGTCATTGTCTGTATTGATTATCCCTCTGTAAAACAGGAACGCTAAATTAAAAACTCGAATTGTGATTGAGTTAGGCTTATCTGATGTCAGTTTTGAGAGAATAGGCCGTAACCGCACAGATAAGTAACCTATTAATCCTCCGGAGTACAGTCCATGTTTACCATCAAAGAAATCGTTTTTATAGATTGCAATGTCACTGACCCGGATGTGCTGCCGGCCGGAATGCGCGCCGATGTCGATACAGTGCCGCTTAGCGCTGCGGAACCCGCCCTTGCGCAAATTGCCCGTGCTATTCAAGGCCGTAAGGAACTGGCGGCTATTCACATTATCGCCCATGGTCGTGCCGGTGAAATCAGCTTCGGCGCCGGGGCGCTCTCGCTTGAAACGCTGAACGATTACCACGCGGACATTGCCGAAATAGGACAAGCCTTGGCTAAAGACGGCAATTTACTGTTATGGAGTTGCCATACCGGAGCTGATGAACGCGGAACCTCGTTTATCAGCGCATTGGCGCAGAGATTGGGAACAGCGGTTGCGGCGGCAACCGATCTAGTCGGCGCGGCTGTACTTGGCGGCTGTTGGCGGCTTGATAAACAGACGGGGGCAGTAACGGCTCAGGCACCGCTGACCGCGCAAGGAATACTGAATTATAGCGGAATAATGACGACATTTACGGGTTTGAATAGTGACGATGTGGCTATCGCAACGACAGCGACATCGACATCTACCTTGACTGGATTTTCAGGTGGAATTAAGACCGACTTAATTGATGCGGCAGGCGATAGCTTTGTTGCCGGCAACGGTAATGACACAGTTGTTGCAGGAAGTGGCAATGACACTATTAATGGCGGCAGCGGTGCAGATAGTCTTAATGGTGGCGACGGAAGCGATACTTATCTTTTTGTTTCCTCTGATGTAGCGAGCGGTGAAATCATCAATGACACAGGAACAAGCGGTACCGATACCCTCCAGCTCAATGGCAGTGTTGATTTTACTGCAGCGACTCAAATCGCCGGCATCGAAAACTTGACCTTTACCGGCGCCCAGACTGCCACCTTTAACGCCAGCCAATTTGGATCAGGTAAAATCCCGAATACCTTGGTAGTTACAGGTCATAGCGGTGATAGCCAGGTCATTACCATTAATAATGCCAATAGCTTTTCCGCCGCTAACTGGACATTTAACATATGGAGCGACTTACTTAATGTTAATGATACGACTGGCGCGGATACGGTCACCGGCAGCGCTTCCAGCAAGGAGACCATTACCTTTACCGGCGGTAATGACACTTATATCGCAACGATTGATAATCTGGTTGACAGTATTAACGGAGGTTCAGGTACCGATACTGCGGATTACTCAAGCTATACAACGGCCTTAAGCGTCACGCTCAACACAAGTACTAACGCAACTGTAAGCGGATCAGGAAGTTCAAACAACGATACTATCGTAAATATCGAAAACTTCATCGGCGGTTCGGGCGACGATTCGATTACGGGGGATAGTGCTAATAATAGTTTGATCGGCGGCAGCGGCGATGACACGATGGATGGCGGTTTAGGTAGCGACACGATTGATGGCGGCAGCGGCAATGACACAATTAATTACTCAAGCTATGCCAATAATTTAATCGTTGCGCTCAATGGCGGCACGGCTGTCACAGTAACCGTATCGGGAGGTTCAAACGATACGCTCCGTAACATCGAGAATTTCATTGGTGGTTCCGGCGCCGATTCGATCACCGGCGACAGTGCCGATAATATATTGATTGGCAATAATGGTACGGACACGATTGATGGCGGCGATGGCAATGACACGATTGATGGCGGTAATGATGGCAATGACATTATTAATGGCGGCAATGGCAACGACACGATTGATTACTCAAGCTATACGGCTAATTTAGTCGTCACCCTCAATACCAGCACTAACGCAACTGTAAGCGTATCAGGAACAGGTTCAAACGACGACACGATCAGAAATATCGAAAATTTCATTGCCGGTTCAGGCGTAGATTCGATCACCGGCGACAGTGCCGATAATAGCTTGAACGGCGGCAGCGGCAATGACACGATTAATGGCGGCAGCGGCAATGACACGATTGATGGCGGCCTCGGCAATGACACGATTAATGGCGGCAGCGGCAATGACACGATTGATTACTCAAGCTATGCCAATAATTTAACCGTTGCGCTCAATGGAAGCACGGCGGTAACGGTAACCGTATCGGGAGGTTCAAACGATACGATCAGTAACATCGAAAATATCATTGCCGGTTCGGGTAATGATTCGATCACGGGGGATAGTGCCGATAATAGCTTGATTGGCGGCAGCGGCGATGACACGATTAACGGCAGCCTCGGCAATGACACTATTGATGGCGGCCTAGGCAATGACACGCTTAATTACTCAAGCTATGCTAATAATTTAACCGTTGCGCTCAATGGAAGCACGGCTGCAACAGTAACCGTATCGGGAGGATCAAACAACACGATTAGCAATATCGAGAATTTCATCGGCGGTTCGGGTACCGATTCGATCACAGGTGACAGCGCTGCAAATAGTTTGACCGGCAATAATGGCGCAGACATCTTGGCTGGCGGCACAGGTGCAGACACCTTGACCGGAGGCGCAGGTATCGATAGCTTTATCTTCACAGCGGGTGATTCCGTTCTTAGCATCGGCGGATCGGGAACCGGCGGCAGCATTAGCGGATATGATGTTATTACGGATTTTGCGACCGGTGAAGCATTAAGCCTTACTAATGCAACAACCGTGGCCGCGAATACCTCGGCTACGAACGGCACTAACTCATTGCTGTACTTGAATACCAATGCCCCAGTGAGTTCACACAGAATTTCAAACGGAATAATTACCTTTGACGATACGTTTACATACAGTTCCGCAGTAAGCCTTACCTCCACTGCGGATGTCGCAGCGGTTGTCCAGTATCTACAAAGCAATCTCTCCAGCCAAACAGCAGTAGCGTTCACAGCGAATATTTCTTCAACGAATCACACCTACGTATACAGAGCAGATAGTTCCGGCAACGAGTTGCTGATTGACTTGATAGGTACGACAGTAACCAATCTTTCAGCGATAATTCCGCCAACCGTCAGCAGCATCGCCATCACTTCGGCCAACGGCAGCCAAAACAGCAGACTCAATGCGGGCGATGTGGTGAGTGCCACCGTAACGATGTCCAAGGCCACCACCGTGACCGGCACACCGCAACTGGCGCTGAATATCGGTGGCGCCACAGTCCAGGCCAACTATGCGTCCGGCTCCGGCACAACGGCATTAGTATTCACTTACACCATCCTGGCAGGACAGACCGATGCCAACGGCATTAGCATTGACGCGAACAGCTTGGCGCTCAACGGCGGCACACTGAAGGACGTAATCGGTAACAATGCCACGCTGATGCACTCGCTCGTAGCCGACAACGCCGGATACCTAGTTGACACCACGGCGCCGACGGCAATCCTGGTTGCAGCAACGGATAATGTCGGCACGGTCCAAGGCGTAGTATCTTCCGGCGGCGTGACCGATGACAGCACACTGGTGCTTAGCGGCACCAACGAATCCGGCTCAACGGTGAATGTCTATAACGGCGCCACGCTATTGGGGGCCGCCACTATAACCGGCACGACCTGGAGTTACACGGCAACAACAGCCAATGCAACGACCTACCAGTTCAACGCGAAAGAGACGGATGCGGCGGGTAACATCAGCGTTGCAACATCCAACTACACGGTGACAGGCGACACTACAGCACCAACGGTAGCAGTGACTGCAGCAACGGATAATATCGGCACAGTCCAAGGCATAGTATCTTCCGGCGGCGTGACCGATGATACAACATTGGTGCTTAGCGGCACCAACGAATCCGGCTCAACGGTGAATATCTATAACGGCGCCACGCTATTGGGAGCCGCCACTATAACCGGCACGACCTGGAGTTACAGCGCAACGGTAGCCAATGCAACGACCT
>Ga0265327_10002834_pt1 | contig 17493 bp, 18 predicted proteins | sample 41621metaG_FD_202089 | JGI IMG/M metagenome (GOLD analysis project Ga0265327, IMG submission 202089) | Rhizosphere microbial communities from Carex aquatilis grown in University of Washington, Seatle, WA, United States - 4-16-21 metaG | ecosystem: Host-associated > Plants > Roots > Rhizosphere... | reverse complement strand
TCGAGGGCCGAAGGTCGCAGCCGCATGAATCCGCCCGCGCATGCGTGACAAGATGCGGGCGGAGGGGCCGCGCCGGGTTCGCGCGGTGGGAGGAACATCATGTACACACAGATCGTCGTCGGAACCGACGGTTCGGCCGGCGCGGGCGTCGCCGTCGACGCTGCCATCGAGCTGGCGCGCCTCACCGGTGCGACGCTGCACATCGTCCACGCCCACAAGCTGACGACCATGCACCACTTCGCCGCGTCGATGGAGGTCGGCGTCGTGCCCAACGTGGTGGAGTCGAACGAGGCGATCCTCGCCGAGAGCCAGCACATCTGCGACGCCGCGGTGGCGAGAGCCACCGCCGCCGGAGCGACCGCCGAAGCGCACCGCGTCGGCGGTGACGCGTCGGAAGCGCTGATCCAGGTCGCCACCGACACCAAGGCCGACGTCATCGTCGTGGGCAACCGGGGGATGACCGGCGCCCGGCGCTTCGTGCTCGGCAGCGTCCCCAACAAGGTCTCGCACCACTGCCCGTCGAGCCTGCTGATCGTGGACACGTCAGGTATTTCCGACAAGACCTGAGATCTCACTCCTTGCTCGAAATCCCGCGCTCACCGCAGTTTTTGACGCGCTCAGCGCGGCCGAAGATCGGACATCAGCGTCTGCTTGGATTGACACAGCCACTCTCCGTGACTACTGTTGCCGGTCAGAGCACCCCGGGGGCGGGGAGCTCGGAAGTCATTGGGTACCAATAGAGGGCGAGACGCACTGCGTCTTGGCTGGGAGGCATTCCTCGTGAAGCATGTCGGCTTGAGCGGGCGCGCACGCGCGCTCCGTGGTTCTCGGGGTTGGAGCCGGCGCACGACCGTCATGGCGGCCGTTGCCATCGGCTTCGTCGTCGTCATGGCACTTCCCGCCTCGGCCTGTCACCCGGTTCTGTCGGGCCAGACCACCTGCAACGAAAACCAGCAGGTCGTCACCTGGTCGATCGGCAACAGCGAATCGGGTGCGACGTTGTCGATGCACATCCTCACCGTCACGGCCAAGCTCGGCTCGACTCCCGTCGGAGTCGCCGGGTGGGCGGCAGTCGTGGCGCCGAGCGGTGTCACGCATGCCATCAGCACCTTCTCCGGCAGCCAGACCGGCACCGTCGTGCTCACCGTCACCGCAACATGGCCCGCGGCCCACATCACGACGACGAAGACCACCTCGGTCGATCTGGTGACGAACTGCCACGGAACGACGACCACCACGTCCGTCGCACCGACGACGACCACGACTGTGGCGCCGACGACCACCACCACCGAAGCGCCGACCACAACGACAACGGAAGCGCCGACGACCACCACGACCGAAGTGGCTACGACGACGACAACCGAAGCGCCGACGACCACCACCACCGAAGCGCCGACCACAACGACAACCGAAGCGCCGACGACCACCACCACCGAAGCGCCGACCACAACGACAACCGAGGTCGCACCGACGACCACCACGACCGAAGTGGCTACGACCACGACGACCGAGGTCGCACCGACCACGACCACGACCGAGGTCGGGCCGACCACAACGGTCGTCGGGCCGACGACGAGCACGTCGGTCTCGATCGAGGGCACGACCGTCGCGGGCCGGACCACGACGACCGCCGCCGCATCGTCGACGACGGGCGCACCGGTCACCGCGGCCGGCACTCCCAGTCCTACGGGCGGGCTCCCGTTCACCGGTGGCAGCGAGTGGCCGCAAGCGATCTTCGGCTTCGGCTCACTCGGTCTGGGCGCGGCGCTGTGGGTCGTGTCCCGCCGCCGTCGGAGCACAACCGTCTGACCCGAATCCGTACCGGTGTGATGCGTGCGATGCTGTCGATCCGTGAGAGCGGGTCGACAGCTTCGGGCGCTCGCCGTCACGGTGATCGTGGCCGGCGCGGGTTGTTCGAGCTCCGGCACGACTCGTTCGACCATCACCGCGTCGAGCGCGCCGGCTCGGACGACCACGACCGTCCCGGTCGTGCTGGGACCGTTACGCCGAACTCCTGAGCAACCCGTCTCGGCGGTCTACGCGCAGGGCGTCGCCCGCATCCCGAACGGCTGGATCTTCTCGGGGACGAACAGCCTCTGGCGCACCGACGACGCGTTCCACGTCGTGAAGGGTCTGGCCCCCGTGATCCCGCCCGCGTGGCAGGCGCTCGGGTTCGATCACGTCGGTGACATCGACGTGATCGGTCGCTACATCTACGCGCCGCTCGAACAGCCCGACTACTCGAAGGGCTCGCAGGCGACGGCGAGATTCGACCGCGACACCCTGCGCTTCGTCGACGCGGTGGTGCTGCCCCAACATCAGAATTCGTTCGTCACCATCGATCCGACCACGATGGTGGCGTACACGATGGACGAGTTCGACGGGAACTCGCTCCTGCGTTACGACGTGACGCACCACTGGCGGCGACTCGCGCCGCTGCGCCTCGGCGCGACGCTGCACCACACCCAGGGCGCCGACATCGCGAACGGCGTGATCTGGATCTCGACGTCGGATCCGCACAACGATCTGTACGGCGTCGATCTCCACACCGGGAAAGTGCGTGCCGACGGATCGATGGGCCATCCCGGCGGCGAGGGCGAGGGCCTCGATGCCACCGCGTTGGCGTCCGGCGTGATTCACACCCTTGTCGTGGACCCGAAGATCAACCCGGTCTGGTTCGAGCACTTCCGCGTCGCCTCGAGCTGACCGACACGTGCCGATCAACCTGAGCTGATCAACGCTCGTCGACGTGCCACTCCTCGCCACGTTCGCGCAGGCGATCGAGGAACGGGACCGCGTCGAAAGCTTCGGGACCGAGCACGCCGACGCCCTGCCATACGTTCGTCGCCAGAAGCTCGAGCGCGACGACGGGGTTGATCGCGGTCTGCCACACGACCGCCTGCGCGCCGTGACGCGCCATCGTCTCCGCGTTGTCGGAGATGTGGTACAGGTACACCTCGCGCGCCCGGCCGTCGGAGCCGGTGCCTTTGACCCACGTCCCCGCGCACGTGCGGCCCTGCATGCGATCGCCGAGCGTCGCGGGATTCGGGAGCACCGCGGCCACCAGGTCGCGCGGTGACACGTCGACCCCGCGCACCCGGACCGGCTTCGTCGAAGCGAGGCCGGTCTTGTCGAGCACACGCAGGACCTCGATGAACTCGTCGCCGAGCCCGTACTTGAACGTGACCCGCCGGCACGACACCCAGCGCGGGATCAGGAGCACCTCTTCGTGCTCGACGTTCACGCACTCGATCGGGCCGATGCCCTCGGGGAACACGAACGTCTCCGGCTCCGAGAACGGTGGCGTGGTGAACCACCCGCGGTCGTGCTCCCATACGAGCGGCGGGTTGAGACACTCCTCGATCGTGGTCCAGACCGAGAAGGTCGGCGCGAAGTCGTAGCCCGTGATGACGAGGTCGCTCCCGTCGCGCACGCCGATCTCGTCGATGGCGCCGAAGAGATGGTCGGCGGCGTAGCGGGCGAAGACGTCGGACAGCCCGGGCTCGACGCCCATCCCGACCAGCGCGAGCCGGCCCCGCTCACTCCAGCGATCCGACACCGCGAATTGCTCGGCGCCGAGCATCTGCCCGGGCTCTTCGTACGGGCGTTCGGGGTGGGGCTCGGACAGCGTCATCGCCATGTCGATGTAGTGACAGTCCGCATCGAACGCGGCTGCGAATATCGAAGGATTGAGGCGCGGGTCGCACGCATTCAGCACGACGTCAATACGTTCGTGCGTCGCGAGTTCGCTGATAGCGGCCGCTTTCGATGCGTCGAGCTCGCGCGCTACGAATCTCGCATCCGCGCAGCGGTCGACGGCCGCGGCCGCGCGTTCGAGGTCGACGTCGGCGACGGCGACGAACTCGAGAACCTCCGACTCCGCCGCGGCGCGCGCGATCGCGGCGCCGACACCACCCGCTCCGACCACGAGGACGCGCATGCGAGCACGTTATGTTCGCAGCGCCACGCGCGCAGGTATCGAGCCGGCGCGCCGGCGCAGATGGACGTCGATCACCACGCTCACGATCGCCGCCCAGAAGCACCACAGCGAGACGAACCCGCTCACCGTCATCCACATCAACACCGGGACCGCGACGAAGTTCATGAGCCCGAGCAGCGCGAGGTCGCGATAGCTGCACGCCAACAGCGCGCCGCACGCCGCGACGACGTAGAGCGAGGTGAGGTCGCGGCCCTGACGCAACGCACTGACGTCGTACGCGATGTGATGACCGTCGATCGCGGCGTTGACCGAGCCGCGGAACACCGCGACCGCAAGCGAGACGCCGACCGCGATGCCCAACATCGCGAGCACGCCGATCACGCGCCGCCGGCCGGGCACGCGCTCGACCGCGAGAACCGCGAGTGGCGCGAGCGCCGGCAGCGCCGCCAGCGCGAACAGGAGATAGACCCAGATGCCGACGCGCTCGATCGATTCCGGGACGTGACCCTGGAGACCGAGCCAGACGAACGCCTCGTCGATCTGATGCAACCCGAACAGCAACGGGAGCGACGCCAGCACGATCTGTTTCGGTTCGCGAACCTGGCGGAGCGCGTCCGCGCCGATGACGACGACGATTCCCCCGACGACCGCGTCCGCGCCGGGGGAAAAACACATACGACTAGTCCGACCTGCAGATCGCGAGTTGGGCCGCGGTCGGCCAACGCACTTCCGTCGCCCAGCCCGCGCGTTCGAACAGGCGGATCACACCCGCGGCGGGATCGATCTGATGCGCGAGCGCGCCGTGGCGCGCGGAACGCGGGAAGGCGTGGTGAAAGTTGTGCCAGGCCTCACCGAAGGAGATGACTCCGAAGGGCGCGAAGTTCGTGCTGGCGTCTTTTTGGGTCGCGGGCTGGGTCCCGAACATGTGGCAGATCGAGTTGACGCTCCACGTGACGTGATGCAACAGCATCATGCGCGCGAGGCCGGCCCACAGGAAGGCCGTTAGCGCACCACTCAGCGCGCCGGTGAACGTCCAGCCGAGGAAGAACGGCGCCGCGAGCGACGCGACCGCGAACACGGGAAACAAGCGGCTGATGATCATCGTGTCGGAGTCGGCGAGCAGATCGGGCGCGTAACGCGCCGCGGAGGTTGCATCGGCCTTGAACAGCCACCCGACGTGCGCGTGCGCGAACCCGCGCAACTGCTGGCCCGGGCCCGGGCCGTACTCGTGCGGGGAATGCGGGTCACCGGGCTTGTCGCTGAATGCGTGATGGCGACGGTGGATCGCCACCCAACCGACGACCGAACCCTCGACCGCCATCGATCCGGTCGACGCGAGGAGGATCTTCAACCACCGCACGGCCCGGAAGCTGCGGTGCGTGAAGAGCCGGTGGTAGCCGACCGCGATCCCGAGACCGGTCACCACGTAGAAGATCACGGCGAGGACGACGTCGAGGAGGCTGACCGCGTGCCCCCACAACAAGGGGATCGCGACGCCGAGCGCGACGGGCGGGCCGATCATGAGCAGGCCGGTCACGAGTCGCCCCGCTCTCACACTCGCCCGGCTCGGGACGCTTTCGGGCGCGCGAGGGGAGGGAACAGGAGGATCCAGCAACGTGGTCATGATGTCTCGGTTCTGAGCTGTGGTGCAGACGTCGTGCTCCCACCAGCCCCGATACCCGGAGGGTCGCCAGACACCGCGGACATAGCGTCCGAAGCGGCGTACGGATCATACGCCACCGACCGTGCCACCCGCCGCGCCGCCCGCGTAATTATCTGTCCAATTCTCGGGCCGGGAAGGGCTACAGCGGGAGCGCGAACGCGTCGAGGGCCTCGAGCGCGGCGAGGCTGCGCCGGAAGAGTGCCCGGGTCAACTCGACGTGGCGCGGGTCGTCGATCGTCAGCGCTCCGGTCGCGATGACCGGGTAGACGAACCCGAGCATCGTGCCGTAGCGGTACATCTCCCAGGCCCAGGCCCGGTCGACGTAGACCCCGAGGTCGGAGAGATCCGCCACGTACGCGTCGAAGGCGTACTCGTATCCCGCGGGGTCGTCGATGTTGACGCTCTGGGTCACGTGGTACGAGAGATCACGCGGCCCGACGGACCGGTCGATCAGCTGCCAATCGACGGCGATCACGTCGTCCTGGTCGGTGAAGAAGAGGTTGTCGAGCCGCCAGTCGGCGTGCGACAGGACGAGCGGTCCCTCGCACAACTTGGCGAACAACGCGGGGATGCGCGACGCGTACTCGTCGCCGAACTCCCGGACCCGATCGTCGAGCATGTCGGCGAAGAGCTCCTGCACGCGCGGCCACGCGATCTCGTACGCCATCCCGACCGCGGCCGGATACGGATCGTCCGCCAAGCGCAGCAGGAACGACGACTCCGGCAACGACGTGTCGTCCCAGAAGCACGCGTGCAACTTCGCGAGCGTTCGGATCGCGGGCCGTGCGTCGGCGAGGGAGCAACCCGTCACCTGGTCGCCACCGCGACCGCGGACGGACACGTCCTCGAGCAGCAGCACCGAGTCCTGTGTCACGGGGTCGTGGACGGCGAAGTAGCACGCCGGATGGGCGATCGCGGTGCGGGACGACAGCTCGTTGTAGAACCCGACCTCGCGCCCGTACATGTTGAGGACGGTGGCGACGAAGCGGCCGTCGTCGGTCGATGCCGCGAGCTTCGCGATGACGGTTGCCGGCTCGCCGCCGCCTTCCATCTGCAGGCGGAACAACTGGCCGACGAGCCCGACACCGACACCGATGGGCTCCGAGGTCACCTTGGTCACCGAGCGGCCGAGCGTGTCGCTCAACCATTCGGGAGTGATGTCTTCGATCGTTCGCGGAATCGTCATCGCACACCCGCCAGCAGAACCTCGGTGAGGCGCCGCGGCACCTCGGTGATCAATGGGAACAGAGCATCGCGCTTGGGCAACCGGACGTGTCGCTTCTCGCGCTCGATCGCGTCGACCAGCGCGTCGACGACCACGGGCATCTCGAGATCGAACGAAAGGTGCAGTCGTTCGAGCCGTGCGAGTGCCCGGCGCGTGCGCTCGTGCGCGCGCAGCGACTCGATCATGGTGCTTTCGACGGGGCCGATCTGGGCGAGGGTCGTCGTGATCGGCGTGCCCTTCAGCTCGGCCCGCAGGCCCGCGGTGAAGTGGCTGAGGCCCGCCTTCGACGCCGAGTACGGCGCGACACCCGGGAGCGCATTGGTGCCCGCGAGCGACGAGACGTTCACGATGTGCCCGCGGCCGCGGTCGCGCATACCCGGGATCACCGCCCGGCAGAGCAGGATCGGTGCGCACAGGTTGACAGCAACGAGACGTGTGATCGCGTCGGCCGGAAGTGTCACCAGCTCGCCCGTGAGATCGACACCCGCGTTGTTGACGAGCACGTCGATGGGACCGTCGGCTTCGATGCTGCGCACCAGCGGCTCGATCGCGGACGCGTCGGCGAGATCGGCCGGGAAGGACTCACCCCCGAGCTCGGCCGCGAGCTTCTCGAGTGGTTCCGCCGATCGCGCGACGAGCGCCACGCGCGCACCGCGTGCCGCCAACTCCGTTGCCAGCGCGGCACCGATCCCGCGCGAGCCGCCCGTCACCACGACCCGGGCGCCGGGCAGCCTCACGTTTCGACCGTTTGGCCGACCGTCGGCCCGACCGTCGCAGTCGCGCGTTCCTGTTCGATGGCGTTGAGCTCGTTGTACTCGACGCTGGTGTCGACGAAGTCCTCGTACTCGAGCACGCCCATCTCGGTGAAACGATCACGGAGCCACGGCGTGCGCGGATCGAGCAGGCCGAGCTTCTTGCAGTTCGGCACGATCTTCGCGAACAACATGCGCTGGAAGAGGATCTCCTCCTCGCGGTTCTGGCGGATGAAGTACGGAACGATCGCCCGCGCCGAGACACCGAGCCGTTCCCACACCTCCTGGTGCAGGAACCGGTCGCGCATCCGCAATGATCCCTCGTACACGAACTCCTGGCGATCGCGCAGCTCCGCACCCGACAGCTCCGCGTACGCCTCCTGCAGCGAAAGCACCCCGAACGCGACGTGCCGGGCCTCGTCGCTCATCACGTAACGGATGAGCCGGCGCAGCAATGGCTCGGAGCTCGTCTTGTAGATCGTGCCGAACGCGGCCAACGCGAGTCCCTCGATGAGGATCTGCATGCCGAGATACGTGATGTCCCAGCGCGAGTCGGAGAGGACATCGTCGATCAGCGCGCCGAGATGCGCGTTCATCGGATAGCGCGTCTCGAGCTTCTCGTCGAGGTAGCGGCCGAACACCTCGACGTGGCGCGCCTCGTCCATCACCTGGGTCGACGCGTAGTACTTGGCGTCGATCCACGGAACCGTCTCGACGATGCGCGCGGTGCAGATGAGCGCGCCCTGCTCACCGTGGAGGAACTGGCTGACGCGATGCGACACGTTCTCCATCGCGTAGCGCGTGATCTCGCGCTCCTTCCACGAGCGCACCGGCGAGCCGGGCTCGTCGACGAGCGCGCGCACGTACTGCATGCGGCGGTCGTTGCGCGAGAGCTCCACGGCCGTCTGCTCCGGGTCGACGTCGATCGACCAGTCGAGATCGGTCGAGCCGTTCCACTGCGAGGTCTTCGCCTTCTCGTAGAGCTTGTCGAGCGCGGGACGCGCGCCCTTGGCGTAGTCCCACGTGAACGTCGCGTCGAACGCGGACGCGATCGCGTGCGACGCCGAGCCGTCGTCGACCGTGACCTGGGACAAGATGGCTTCGAGGTCGTCGTGCGCCCGAGGCATCGTCGTCATGGCCGCATGATCGCACCTGGGCGCGCGACTGTCGACGTCACACGGGATCGACCCGGGGCACGCCGATCGGGTTGGGGAACGGGATGGTTCCCGACGCCGCGAGCTCGACCACGAGCGGGCGCATGATGGCGAGCAGCTCCTCGAGGTCCTCCGCACCGAGCGCGCGGGTCGGGCCCTGCGCCATGCGATCGGTGTCCGCCTCGATCGCGGCATGTGCATCGATGCCGACGGGCGTCGCCGCGTACGCGTCGTCGAGCCAACCGCGCTCCGCGAGCCGATCCGCGGCCGCGGACCAGTCGTCGTCGTCCCAACCCCGGTAGGGCGCGATGCTCGCCCGATCGACGCCCGAGGCCGCGAGGCGCAGAACGTGCGCCTCGCACGGATCGACGTCGGCCGCGTACAACGCCGCGACGTGGCCGTCGCCGCGATGTTCCCGCAGGAGTGTGCAACCGTGCCAGAGCGTGAGGTGCGGTTCGCGCGGCCATTCGAGGTCGGCGTTCGCGGCGAACAGCGGGCGCGCGAACGGATCGCAACCGTCGGTCGCCTGCAACACGAGCGCGGCCGCGCGCGCGATCGCGGGAGCGTCCACGTCGAAACACCGCGCCAACGCCCGCCCGGCACCCTGCTCACGCGCGGCGATCGCATCCTCGGGCGCCACGATGCTCCAAACGTCCGGAATGGCGCGGGCCACGAAGTCGGGCCGGAAGCCGTAGAACGTCGCGACGACCGCACCGGCGCCCACCGCGCCGAGCGGTGCGGCTCGGCCCGCGAAATACCCGCGCCAAAAGCCGCGTAGACCGACGGCCTCGAACGCGGCGCGGGCCTCGTCGGTGAAGTACGTGACCGCGTGGTACGGCTCGATGCATTGCCACAACGCTCGCGCGGGAGACGCTCGCACCGGTCAGCCGCCGGCGACGCTCGACGCGATATTCGCCATTCGAGCTTCGAATACCCCGACGATGCCCGCGATGGTGGTGCGGCCCTCGACGGCGGTCTGCGGACTGTCGGGCCGCGCGAAGTAGATGCCGAGGAGCACCCGACCGCGACGCAGGTACACGGCCACCGAATGCGTGGAAATGCCCGTCGTGTCGGTCGAGACGAGGTCGTACGCGAGCCGCTCGACGGACGCGGTGCGCGGCCAGGTACCGTCCGGCGCGGCCCCGAACTTCGTGGCAACGGTCGGCTCACCGACCGGGCTCACGACCGCGCCGGCGGGACAGTGCGCGACGACCGACCGCAGCTCCGCGAACGCCTCGGTCGCGTTCGCGGGCGTGCGGTAGAGGACCGCTTCCGTGCTGAGCGCGAGACGGCCCTGCGTATCTCCCATCGCGACCTGACGGCGCGCCGTGCGGTTCTTCTCGCTCGCGTACGTCCCGTTGCAGAGATCGAGGGTGGCGACGGTGAGATCGGCGCCGTGGTCCTGGAGCGCGACGACGACACCGGCCGGGACGTCGGCCTGTTGCACGACGAGGCGGCCGAGCACGGCCGCGTCGGGGTCGGTCGGGGTCGTGGGGGCCGAGGTGCTCGGCTTCGGATGGCGCGAGTCGAGGACGAGGGTCGCGGTTGCGAACCCGACGACGAGGGACACGACGACGAGCGCCGCGGCCAGCGCCGCGAGCGGCCGCCGATCGCGGACGGGAGGCGCCTCCGGCGCGACGGGATCGGCCGGCGGGAACGGCGGCAGCGGCGCCACGGTCTCGAGATCGGGATCGGCGTACTCGGTCACCGACGCCACAGTAGAGGCCGCACGGGGTGCTCCCGAGCGCGGCAATCCCACCCCAGCTCCGACGAATCGTCCGAATGGGACACCGTCGATCGACGACTCAGTTCGCCTCGCGTACCAGCGTCAGCGATTCCTCGTGCATGACGTAGCCGACGTTGCGGACACTCGTGATCGTCAGGCCGAGCTGCGCGACCCGCCGGCGCAAGCGGGAGATGTGGACGCGCAACGTCTGACCGCTCGAACCGGCCGGCCATGCCCGGCGCGCGAGCTCGCCATCGCGCACCGCCGTCCCGAAGCTCTCGACGAGCACCTCGGCCACGCGCTGGTCCACCGGCGAGAGGAACACGCTGGCGCCCCGGTGCGAAAGTTGGCCGAAGTCGTCGAGCGTGGGGACCATCGGGTGCCGTGCCGAACGCCGCGACAATGCGAGCAGCCGAGCCCGGACGTCGACGTCCTCGGCGGGCAACCGCAACCAATCCTCGAGGCAGCTCTCGCAGGTCGGCGGCTCGACCCCCGTCTCGACGATCAGGAGCCGGGGAACGCCGAGGTGTTCGAGCCGCTCGCGTTCGGCACCTTGCTCCGGCCACCGGAGCACGACGACATCGCGCGCCATGCTCGCGTACACGAGCCGGCCGATCGCCTCGTTCAGTACCACTGCATGTTCATACATCGGGAAGCGCCTATCGCGGCGCGTCCATACGGATTCTTTGCGCCCCAGATGGGTCAGGCGACGCGTCGGATCGTCACCCGCACGTCACTCGAGTGGGCCGCGGGGCCGTTGTATACGCCCTTCAGAGGTGGGACGTCGCCGTAGTCGCGTCCACGCGCGACGAGGACATGACGTTCGCCCACGTCGGTCCCGCTCGTCGGGTCGACGCGCTGCCAGGACCCCGTCCACGCTTCGAGCCAGGCGTGGCTCTGACCGGTGACGGCGGCGTCGACTGCCGCGTCGACATCCGGATGCAGGTACCCGGACGCGTACCTGCTTCGACAGCGTCTGCACGTGTTCGTACAGCGCGCGATAGTCGAGCCGCGTGTCACCGGCCGCGTCGAACATCTCGTCCCACGCGTCGATCGGCTGGTACGCGTCGAGGAGGTCGCCCACCGGGCCAACCCTGGCGTAGCTCGGGATCGATGACGTATCTGCGAGATGAAGCCGCGATATCGACTTCCTGCCCATTGTCTGACGACGCCGGTAGGGTCATTCGGAGATGCCGGAGCCGACCGATCCTCCGACCAAGCTCCTGACCAATTTGATCGAGCGACGGCGGTGGAACGACGACCACTGGACCACGGTCTGGCCCAAGCGCGAACGCTTCACCGACTCGGTCACGCCGCTGCTCCTCGACACGATCGCGCTCGCGCCCGACGAGCGGGTGCTCGACATCGGCTCTGGTGGGGGCAAGACCACGATCGAAGCCGGCCGGCGCGTCGGCCGCCAGGGTTCGGCGGTGGGCGCGGATCTGTCCGGCCCGCTGGTCGACCTCGCGTGCCGACGCGCCGGGGAAGCGGACTCCACGAACGTGACCTTCCACGTGGTCGACATGCAACACGACCACGTCGACGGCGGGCCGTTCGACGCGGCCCTCAGCCAGTTCGGCGTCATGTTCTTCGACGAGCCGGTCACTGCGTTCGCGAATATCGCCGCGCATCTGCGCGACGGCGGCCGGATCGCGTTCGCGTGCTGGCGCGCGCCTGATCGCAACCCCTGGATGCCCGCATTCGCGCTCGGACAATTCCTCTCCCCGCCCCCGCCGCCCGCGCCGGGCAAAGCGCCGACCGGGCCGTGCGCGCTCGCCGACCCGGAGCGCACGACCGGCATCCTGGCCGACGCCGGTTTCTCGGCGATCCGGCACACCGACGTGGATACGACCGTCGACGCGCCGCAGGACGCGATCGTCGACGACCGCCAGCTCGAGTTCATGGGGATCACGGAGGCCGATATGCCCGGCGCGCGTCGCGCCGTCGACGAGCACATGGCCCAGTTCCGGATCGATGACGAGCTCTGCCGCTTCCCCCTGTCGTTTCAGATCTTCGAAGCCCGGATCTTCGCATCGGGCCGCCCGTAGCGGTTCAGGCGACCGTCGCCCACACGGCGTACAACGGGTCACCACCGGGCGAGGTCGCGCACGTGCGCGCGACGGCCGAGTCATATCCGCCGGCCGCGGCGAAGTATCCGGCGACGATCTGCACGTGCGCCTGACTTTGCGCGTACAGCCAACCGCGAATCGCCTTCGTCGGGAACAGCCGGTTGGAGAACGTGCACACGAACAGACCACCGGGACGCACGACCCGTGCGACGTCGCGGAACACGGCGACGGGTCGGGTCAGGTAGTCGACCGAGACACAGCAGGTCGCGTGATCGAACGCGTCGTCGCCGAACGGCAACCCCGGGTCGACGTTGAGGTCGTGCACGACCCACGACCGGGCTTGACGGTTCGCGGCGAGCTCGTCGGAATTCATCCCGAGCACCGTGAGCGCCTCCGGCCGGTCGCGGAAGTGCGAGACCCAGGAGCTCATCAGGTCGAGCACCGCGCCGCGGACGGCGAGCTCCTCGTACAACGCGCCCACCGCGTCGATCGCACCGTCGTCGATGTGTGTGACGAACCGTGGGTGCGCGTAGAACTCGGCGTCACTCGTCTCGTCGCCGCGGGAGAAGAACGCCGGCGGGTAATCGGCGTCGTCGGATCCCGGATGCACGGCGCTCATCGTAGGGAGACGATTTCTCGGTGCTTCGGCTCTCCGGGATTCGGCGCTCCGGGTTCGTATAGCGTCGGCCCCGATGCGCCGGGCCTTGCATCCGTGGAACACCGGCTTCGTCTGGGCCGAGCACACGGGCGATCATGCGACGATCTCACCCGACCAGGCGCGCCGGTTCGACGAGCTCGGGTATTTCGTCGTCGAGGACGCGTTCGACGCGGCGACGCTGACCCGCCTCGAAGCCGAGCTGGCCGCGGGCGACGAGATGACGCAGCGGTTCCTCGCCGAGATCCCCGACGGCCGCTTCGGCGTGACGGGGCTCGACTCCCAGACCGTCGCCCCGCACGCGGTGACCCGCAGCGAATTCGCCCGCCGGTTCGTGGCCGACGAAGTGTTCGCAGGCATCGCGCGCGACCTCGTCGGGCCCGACGTCCGCCTGTACTGGGACCAATCCGTCTTCAAACAGCCGAACGGCGCCGAACCGGTGCTGTGGCACCAGGACAACGGATACACCTACGTCGAACCGCAGGCTTATCTCACGTGCTGGCTCGCGATCACGGACGCGACGCCGGAGAACGGCTGCGTCGCCGTGATGCCGGGCGCGCATCGCGACGGCACGCTCTCCCACCGCTCGACCCCGCTGGGCGAGGAGTGCTGGGGCGATTGGTCGCAGGCGGTCGAGGTGCCGGTACGCGCGGGCAGCATCGTCGTGTTCAGCTCGCTCACGCCCCACGCGACGAAACGCAACACGACGAACGCGGTGCGCAAGGCGTACATCGTGCAATACGCGCCCGACGGTGCGGTCGCGCACTTCGGCAACCCGCAGCAGGGATCACCGACGCGAACCGAGACGCTCGGTGACGACGCGCGCCGCTACTGGATCGTCCGCGACGGCGCGCGCGTCGAGCCGGTGCGCGCGTGATTTCCGATCACCGCGCGTCGGCGCGCGTCGAGGCGCTGTACCGGTATCCGGTGAAGTCGATGCTCGGCGAGGAGATCGACGCGACGACGGTGGGTGAACGCGGCCTCCTCGGCGACCGCGCGTACGCGCTCGTCGATCAGGAGACGGGGAAGGTCGTCAGCGCCAAGAACCCGCGGCGTTGGCGCGTGTTGTTCGACTGCCGGGCGGTGTACCTCGACGAACCGGCGTCCGGCTCCGATCCGGCCGTCGTGCGCATCACCCTTCCCGACGGCGTCACCGTCGACAGCGACGACCCGGACGTGCATGCGACGCTCTCGCTCGCGGTGGGCCGCGCGGTGCGGCTCGTGACGACCGCGCCGGAGGGCGCGGTCATGGAGGTGCTCTCGCCGATCGTCGAGGGCATCCCCGAGGCGCGGCAGGAGACGCTGGCCGATTCCGGTATCGCGATCGTGGCGCCGGGAACGTTCTTCGACGCGGCACCACTGCATGTCGTCACCACCGCGACCCTCGCGCAGCTCGCCGGGCTCGCGCCCCGGAGCACCTTCACCGCATCACGGTTCCGCCCGAACGTCGTCGTCGCAGTGGAAGGCGAGTCCGGCTTCGTCGAGAACCGGTGGGTGGGTCACACGCTGACGCTCGGCGCCGAGGTGAGCGCGTCCGTGTTCCTGTCCGCGCCGCGGTGCGTGATGACGACACTCGCGCAAGCGGATCTCCCGCGCGATCCGGTGGTGCTGCAGACGATCGCGCGTCACAACCGGTTCGACATCCCGGGCCTCGGCCCGAGCTCGTGCGTCGGCGTCTACGCGCTCGTCACCGCCGGCGGTACCGCGCGGCGCGGCGACAATGTGGAGATCACGTGACGACCGAGTACGTCCGCGACCAGCCCGACTTCTTCGCGGTCGGGCCCGCTTCCGCGCCTGCGGCCGTCGACGTCGGCGCCGGTATCTGGTGCTCCCCGGGCATGTCGAGCAGCTATCTCGTCACGACCGACGACGGGCGCATCGTCGTGAATACCGGGATGTGGTTCGAGGCCCGTACCCACAAGCGCAACTACGACGCGGTCACGACCGCGCCGACCCGTTACATCGTCCTCACGCAGAGCCATACCGATCACATCGGGGGCGTCGACCGCTTCCGCGAGGAAGGGACGCTCCTCGTCGCACAGGCCAACATCGCCGCGTGCCAGGCGGACGACGTGCGCATCCACGGCCTGCGCATCCGCCGCTCGCTGCCGTTCTTCGCGGATGTGATGGGCCAACCCGGGTTCGCGCGCGGCGACGACATCGAGCTCCCGCCGCTCGCGAAACCCGCCGAACCCGACGTCGTGTTCGACGACACGTACACCTTCACGTGCGGGGGGCGCCGGTTCGAGTGCATCAGCGTTCCCGGGGGCGAGACGATCGACTCGCTCGTCGTATGGCTCCCCGACGACCGGATCGCGCTCGTCGGCAACATGTTCTCCGCGCTCTTCGGGCATTTCCCGAACCTCGTCACGATGCGCGGCGATCGGATGCGCAACGCGCTTGCCTTCGCCGAGTCGGTCCAGAAGGTCATCGACCTCGGACCGGACCTGCTCCTGCTCGGCCATCACGGGCCGGTGCGAGGCGCAGCGACCGTCCGGTCGGAATGCGAACGCATACGCGACGCGACGCTGTACGTGCACGACGCGACGGTGGCGGCGATGAACGACGGGAAAGACGTGTGGACCGCGATGCGCGAGATCAGGCTCCCCGACGACCTCGCGGTCGGCGAGGCGTACGGCCGGGTCGATTGGAGCGCCCGCGCCATCTGGGAGTCGTACGCCGGCTGGTTCCATCAGCACTCGACCCTCGAGCTGTACGGCGCCGCGCCCGAAGTGGGTGCACCCGTCCTGGTCGAGCTCGCGGGCGGGGTCGACGCCGTTGCCGACCGGGCGACCGCAATCGCCGAACGCGACGCGCTCGCCGCGGTGCGGCTGTGCGAGATCGCGCTCGCCGTCGATGCCGGTCACCGCGGCGCGCTCGCCGCGTACCGCACGGCGCACGAACAGCTCCTCGCCGATCACGGCCGCGCGAACTTCTGGCTCACGCGGTGGCTCGAGGGCGAGATCCGCAGCGCCGGGAATCGCATCGAACGCCTCGGCCCCGAATGAGCAAGGCGAAAGGCGACGTCGTCCGCGTCGACGACCTGCGGGAGCCGGTGCTCGACGCCGGGCAGCGCGCCGCGCTCGAGTATGTCTCGTCGCTCGATCTCGATCTTTCGGAACCCGGACTGCTCGCGCACGCGCGCAGCCGCGCCCGATCCGAGGACTTCGGCAACCTCGACTTCATCCCCCGGTTGCGCGCGATGCTCGACGCGGTCGAGGCCGACGCCGGGCTCGGGCCGCTCGGGCGCTTCGCGATCCGACAGAGAACCGTGCGCCTGCTCACGAGCCGCCTCCTCGTCGAGGACCTCCTGCGCCGGCGGCCGGAGATCCTCGACATCGAGCTGGTCGCGCCGATCATCGTCATCGGACTCCCTCGTTCGGGGACGACCCACCTCGTGAACCTGATCGCGGCGGACACTCGTCTGCGCTCACTCCCGTACTGGGAGAGCCTCGAGCCGGTACCACTTCCGGGCGACGGCCCCGCGCGTGACGGCATCGATCCGCGCTTCGAGCGCTGTCGCCACGACTATGACGCGCAGATGCAGATGGTTCCGCTCCTGAGCGCGATGCATCACCAGCAACCGACCGCGATCGAAGAGGAGATCGAGCTCGAAGATCTGGACTTCGCTTCGTACACCCTCGAATGGCTCGCCCGGGTGCCGCGCTGGCGCGACTACTACCTCGGGCTCGACCAGACGACGCACTATGCCTACATGAAGAAGGTGCTGAAGGTCCTCACGTTCCTGCGCGGACCGAATCGTTGGGTGCTGAAATCGCCGCAACACCTCGAGCAGATCCCCGCGCTGCTCGCAACGTTCCCCGACGCGACGTTCGCTATCACGCACCGCGACCCCGTCTCGGTCATCCAGTCGGCCGCGACGATGCTCGCGTACGGCGACCGCATGCGCCGCCCGGCCGTCGAGCCCGAGGCACTCGCCGCATACTGGGTCGAGCGCGTCGATCAGCTCCTGCGCGCGTGCGTGCGCGACCACGAGCTCCTTCCCGCCGAGCGCAGCATCGACGTCGTGTTCCACGAGTTCATGGCCGACGACGTGGGGATGGTCGAGCACATCTACGAGCGCGCGCGGCTTCCGATGACGACCGCCGCACGCGCGCGGCTCGACGCGTTCATGGTCGAGAACCCGCGCGGCAAGCACGGACGGCTCGCGTACGACCTGCAGGGCGACTTCGGGCTCGACCCCGCAGCCGTGCGCGCCCGCTTCGGCTACTACTTCGACCGCTTTCCCGTCGCCGTGGAGGATCCATGACCGGCCTCTCAACCGCGGCGATCGGTTGCGGCGCGATAT
>Ga0265327_10002833_pt1 | contig 17494 bp, 15 predicted proteins | sample 41621metaG_FD_202089 | JGI IMG/M metagenome (GOLD analysis project Ga0265327, IMG submission 202089) | Rhizosphere microbial communities from Carex aquatilis grown in University of Washington, Seatle, WA, United States - 4-16-21 metaG | ecosystem: Host-associated > Plants > Roots > Rhizosphere... | reverse complement strand
CGTCGCGACTTTACCGTTAACGCCATCGCCGAGGATGCGGACGGAAATCTGACCGACCCCTATGGCGGCGAGGCCGATTTGCGCGCGGGTATCTTGCGCCACGTCAGCCCGGCATTCGGCGAAGATCCGGTACGTATTTTGCGCGCGGCACGCTTTGTGGCGCGCTTCGGATTCACTATCGCGCCCGAGACCTTGGAACTGATGCGCAACATGGTGGACAACGGCGAAGTGGATGCGTTGGTGGCAGAACGCGTATGGCAGGAATTGGCGCGCGGCCTGATGGAAAAAGCGCCGTCGAAATTTTTTACCACACTACGCGAGTGTGGCGCGCTGGCGAAAATATTGCCGGAGGTGGATGCGCTGTTCGGCGTGCCACAACCCGTGCAATATCACCCGGAAGGTGATTGCGGCACGCACACCATGCTGGTGCTGGATGACGCGGCGCAACATGGCTATGCGCTGGAAGCGCGCTTCGCCGCGCTGACTCACGACCTGGGCAAGGGCAATACACCCAAGGAAATTCTGCCGCGTCACATCGGACACGAGATGCGCGGAGTAGATTTGCTGCGTGGCCTGTGTGAACGCTTGCGCGTACCTGGAGAATGTCGCGATCTCGGCCTGCTAGTGGCACGCTATCACGGCAACGTGCATCGCGCACGTGAACTGCGCCCCGACACCATCGTACGTTTGTTTCAAGGATGCGATGTGTGGCGCAAGCCGGAACGTTTCACCCAACTATTGCAAGCCTGCGCTTCGGATGCGCGCGGGCGCACTGGTCACGAACATGATGCTTATCCGCAAGCAGAGTATTTGCTGCTCGCCCTGCGCGCGGCACAGGCGGTGAATGCCGGTGAAATTGCGCAACAGTGCGCAGACAAAAATCGGATTGCCGAGAAAGTAAGCGAGGCGCGTATCGCGGCGGTGGAGCGCGTCACGCGACAATACCGCACGCCGTAGAAAATGCGCGAAGACATGGCGGCACCCGCTCACCGACGCCGATGCGGCGCCGACAAAACCGCCACAAAAATCACAATCCTAATTCTCCCCACATCGCATCCACCTTCGCCTTCACCGCCGCATCCATCACAATCGGCGTACCCCATTCGCGCTGCGTTTCGCCCGGCCATTTATTGGTCGCGTCCAGCCCCATCTTGCCGCCCAGCCCCGACACCGGACTCGCGAAATCAAGATAGTCGATCGGCGTGTTTTCCACCAACAGCGTGTCGCGCACCGGGTCCATGCGCGTGGTGATCGCCCACATGACTTCCTGCCAGTCGCGGATATTTATGTCGTCGTCCACCACGATGATGAACTTGGTGTACATGAACTGGCGCAAAAAACTCCAGATGCCGAACATCACGCGCTTGGCGTGGCCGGGGTATTGTTTCTTGATGCTGACCACCGCCATGCGGTAGCTGCATCCTTCCGGCGGAAGATAAAAATCCGTGATTTCGGGAAACTGTTTTTGCAGCAGCGGCACGAACACTTCGTTGAGCGCGACGCCCAGCATCGCCGGTTCGTCGGGCGGTTTGCCAGTGTAGGTGGAATGGTAGATCGGATCGCGGCGCATGGTGATGCGTTCGATGGTGAATACCGGGAATTTGTCTTGCTCGTTGTAGTAGCCAGTGTGGTCGCCGTACGGTCCTTCGAGCGCGGTTTCGTTGGGATGGATCACGCCTTCCAGTACGATCTCAGCGGAGGCGGGGACTTGCAGATCGCTGCCGATGCACTTCACCAGCTCGGTCTTCGCGCCGCGCAATAATCCGGCGAACTGGTACTCACTCAAACTATCCGGCACCGGTGTGACTGCGCCGAGTATCGTCGCCGGGTCTGCGCCGATCACCACCGCGACGGGGAACGGCTGCCCCGGATTCTTTTCGCAATGGTCGCGAAAATCCAGCGCGCCGCCGCGATGTGCCAGCCAGCGCATGATGGTCTTGTTTGGCCCAAGCACTTGCTGGCGATAGATGCCGAGATTCTGGCGCGACTTATTCGGCCCGCGCGTGACTACCAAGCCCCAAGTGATGAGCGGTGCCACGTCGCCGGGCCAGCAATGCTGGATAGGCAGTCTGGATAAATCTACATCTTTGCCTTCCCACACGATGTCCTGACACGGCGCGGAAGATACGATCTTGGGCGACATGGTCAGCACTTGCTTCAGCACCGGCCATTTCTCCCACGCGTCTTTCAGTCCTTTGGGCGGTTCGGGTTCCTTGAGATAGGCAAGCAATTTGCCCACTTCGCGCAGTGCCTGCGTACTCTCTTCGCCCATGCCCAAGGCCACGCGGCGCGGCGTGCCGAACAAGTTGGCAAGCACCGGCATGGTGTGGCCCTGGGGATTTTCAAACAGGATGGCCGGGCCTTGCGCGCGCAGCACGCGGTCGCAGATTTCCGTCATCTCCAGATGCGGGGAAACGGGCGTGCCGATACGCTTGAGCTCGCCGAGTTTTTCCAGTTGTGCGATGAAGTCGCGCAGGTCGTGGTATTTCATTTGCTAATCCCTTTTGATCTGCTAGCCAGTAGCCAACCCGGTTTGCTACGCGCCGCAACGTTTGCGGCTAGCGAACTTTGCTATCGTCGGCGGCTTGTTTTAATGCCAGCAATTCATCCAGTAATGTTTGAATATCATCTTGAATTACGCTCCATAAAGTATCGTTGTCTATTCCAAGATAGCCGTGTATCAGGCGGTTGCGCATGGAAATTATTTCGCGCCATTGAATATGCGGGGCAAATGCACGTACCTGTGATGGTACGTGTGTTGCAGCTTCTCCGATCAATTCGAGGTTGCGCACTGTCGCATCGTAATTCAGGCCGCTGGTTTCGAATTGAGACTGCTCCAATCCGTCCGTGTAGGCCAACACTTTTTCGGCGAATGAAATCATGTCATCCACGTACAAGCGCCAATCACGGCCCTCATTGTCATGCAGTTCAGACACGAACCATTTCCTTCTCGATGTAAGGCCTCAACTGCGGGCGCAACGCTTTATCTGTAACCAAATCAACCGGGCTTCCCAGCAAATCCTCAAGATAAAATTGCACCCCGAAATAACGTTTGGATGTAGCCGGGCCATCGAAGCTGACCAGCACGTCAATATCGCTATCTGGACGAGCCTGATCGCGGACGGTGGAGCCGAATAGGGCGAGGTTGGTAATGCCGAAACGTCGTTCTAATTCCGGTTTGTGTTGGGCAAGCAATTTCAAAACTTCTTCTTTGCGCATCGCTTTCTCCTGCACCGCTTTTGAAGATGGCGGAAGTTTATCAGTAAAACCGTGCCTCGCCTTCCGGCCTGTTTTTGAAACGCTTGTGCAACCAGAAATATTGTTCCGGCATTTCCAGCACGCGCTGTTCGATGAATTCGTTCACACGGCGCGTGTCGGCGATCACGTCGCCGGTCGGGTAATTCTCCCATGCCGGATAGAAACGCAATACGTAACCTCCCGCGCCGGGCAGCATGCTTACCACGCAGGGCACGATGCGCGCGCCGGTCATTTCGGCGAGGCGCGGCAAGGCGGTGAGGGTGGCGGCGGGCACGCCGAAGAAGGGGATGAACGCGCCATCCCTAACCGTCAAATCCTGATCCGGCAGATAGAAAAATGGCAGGCCTTCGCGCAAGGCTTTTACGACGGGGCGCAATCCTTGCTGGCGCGAATAGAGCCGTTGTTCTCCAAAGCGCAAACGCTTCTCCAGTATCTGCGCATTCAGGTAGGCATTCTTTTGGTTCGAATAAACGGTGACGCCGTTCACATGCATGCAGAACCAGGTCGCGCCAACATCGAGGCCGACAAAGTGTGGCATCAGGAATATGGTCGGCGTGCCTTGCGCCGCATGAAAATGTTCGATGTTTTCTACGCGTATTAGGCTCTTGATCCGTTCGCTACTGCCCCACCACAGGATGCTGCGTTCCAGAAAGCTACGCGCGAATGCGCTGAAATTGCGCCGCAACAGTCGCGCACGTTCCGCGTCACTAAGCGCGGGAAAGCATAAACGCAAATTGATGGTGCCCACGTTGCGCCGTTCGGCGGCCACAAAGTAGAGCAGCAGGCCGAGAGCGTTGCCCAGTCGGACCAGAATTCCGAACGGTAAAAAATGCAGCAGCCACAAAAGAAATACGCCCAGACGCGCCATGTTTATCTCTGGCCTCCCGAGGTGTTCGCCTGCGGTGGCGGCTCTGCGCCGGCGGGAACTTTGTAACGGTTGTAGCTCCACAAGTATTGCGACGGACAGGTGAGGATGGTTCTTTCCAAGGCAGCATTGATCTGTTGGGTGGCACCGATTTTTTCGTCGAATTCCAGCGGTGCGAAATGGAGTTCATAGCCTTGTCCTCGGGGTAAACGCACGACATAACTCATCAAGACTTTGGCCCCGCTGTTTTTTTGCAAGCGGCCAATCAGCGTCATGGTGTACGCCGGGCGTCCGAAGAAATCCGCCCACTCCCCTTCGCCGTTTCCCGGAACCTGATCCGGCAGCACGCCGATAATTTCACCGCGCTTCAGCGCCTTGTACAAGGTGCGCACTCCGCCGACATCGGCGCGAGCCAGACTCATATGCCCGCGTTGCCGCGCCTCGCGCATCACGGTATCGAGCCATGCCAGTTTGGGTACGCGATACATGCAGGTCATCGGCATCCGTGCCGCGATATAGATTGCAATGATTTCGAAGCAGGCCAAATGCGGCGTCAAAACGATCAGGCCTTTGCCATCGGCGTGAGCCGTTTCGACGTACTCCCAGCCGTGGCACGCCTTGACGGTGGCGAGCACTTCGCTCAGCGGTCGCCGCCAGATCCAGGGCAATTCGGCCACGCCTTTACCGGTTTCGGTCACGCAGTCATGCAGCACTTTATCGAACTCCGCCGCAGAATTTCCCGCCAGACCACGAGCAAGATTCTCATGCAAGCGTGCGGCAAAATTACCGGACAAGCGATAGACGGCCCAGCCCAGCAAGGCGCCCAACCGGTGCAAGACACCAAGCGGCAAGCGCGCGGTTAAATTGAATATCCAGACCAGCGGGGAAGAACTCATGCGTAGCAAAACCGGGTTTTTGTTATAATGCGCGCCCTGCCAATCAACTTGATAAATTTTTGGAGTGCTATGAGCGAATATCTGTTTACGTCCGAGTCCGTATCCGAAGGGCATCCCGACAAAGTTGCAGACCAGATTTCCGACGCCATTCTGGACGCCATTCTAGCCCAAGACCCGCATGCACGGGTAGCGGCAGAGACTTTGGTGACGACCGGCCTTACGGTATTGGCAGGTGAAATTACTACTACGGCGCAAGTGAATTACGCCAAGGTGGCGCGCGAGGCGATCCGCCGCATCGGCTACAACGACCCCAATCTGCGCTTCGACGCGGACGGCTGCTCGGTGCATGTGTGCTACGGCACGCAAAGCCCGAACATCGCACAGGGCGTGGATCGCGCTTCCGACGATTATCTGAATCAGGGCGCGGGCGATCAAGGCCTGATGTTCGGTTATGCCTGCAACGAAACCGACACGTTGATGCCGCTGCCGATCTATTTATCGCACCGCATCGTCGAGCGCCAAGCCATGCTGCGCAAGGATGGCCGCTTGCCTTGGTTGCGCCCCGACGCGAAGAGTCAGGTCACAGTTAAATACGTGCATGGCAAGCCGCACAGCATTGATACTGTGGTGCTGTCCACCCAGCACTCGCCGGAATTCTCGCCGCCCGAAAAACAGAAAGCATTGCATGAAGCGGTGATCGAAGACCTCATCAAACCGGTGTTGCCCAAGGAACTCATCAAGGGCGAGATCAAGTACTTGGTGAACCCCACCGGCTGCTTCGAAATCGGCGGCCCGCACGGCGACGCCGGTCTGACCGGACGCAAGATCATCGTGGACACCTACGGCGGCGCAGCCCCGCACGGCGGCGGCGCATTCTCAGGCAAGGATCCATCCAAAGTTGATCGCTCCGCCGCGTATGCCGGACGCTATGTGGCGAAGAACATCGTCGCCGCAGGCTTGGCCGACAAGTGCCTGATCCAGATTTCGTATGCGATCGGCGTGGCTCATCCCACCAGCGTAATGGTCACTACCTACGGCACCGGCAAAGTGTCCGACGAGAAAATCACCGAACTGGTAAAGAAGCATTTCGACCTGCGTCCGAAAGGCATCGTACAAATGCTCAACCTGTTGCGTCCGATCTACCAAAAGACGGCTGCTTACGGCCACTTTGGTCGCGAAGAACCCGAGTTCACTTGGGAAGCTACGGACAAAGCTGCGGCATTGCGCGCAGACGCAGGACTTTAAAAGCACCTGTCCACGAAAGACACGAAAATTCCAACAACAAGAATTATCCAGAGCATCGTTTACTTTCGTGTTTTTCGTGAGTTTCGTGGACAACAAGTTTTAAGGTTTTAAGTAACACCCACTTTTCCGAGGGGCGCTGCAGCAGTATGACTGTCAGGCTCGGGAGGATGGTTCATCGTATCAACGGCGCCCATTCATTAACTTGAATGGAGTGCTATATGTCTAACCAAGACTACGTCATCGCTGACATCAACCTGGCCTCGTGGGGCCGCAAAGAAATCGCCATCGCCGAAACCGAAATGCCCGGCCTGATGGCGATCCGCGAAGAATTCGCCAAGACTCAACCATTGAAAGGCGCGCGCATCACCGGCTCGCTGCACATGACCATCCAGACCGCCGTGCTGATCGAGACGCTGAAAGCGCTCGGCGCGGACGTGCGCTGGGCCTCGTGCAACATCTTCTCGACGCAGGATCACGCTGCTGCGGCCATCGCTGCGGGCGGCACGCCGGTGTTCGCGGTGAAGGGCGAAACGTTGACCGAGTACTGGGATTACACCCACCGCATTTTCGAATGGGCGGACGGCGGTTTGACCAACATGATTCTGGACGATGGCGGCGACGCAACGCTGCTGCTGCATCTGGGCGCGCGCGCAGAAACTGACGCATCGCTGATCAGCAAGCCGAGCTCCGAAGAAGAAACTTGTTTGTTCACTTCGATCAAAGCCAAGCTGGCAACTGATCCAAAGTGGTACTCCACTCGTCTCGCTGCCGTGAAGGGCGTGACTGAAGAAACCACCACCGGCGTACACCGTCTGTATCAAATGCACCAGCGCGGCGAATTGAAGTTCCCCGGCATCAACGTCAACGATTCCGTGACCAAGTCCAAGTTCGACAACCTGTACGGCTGCCGCGAGTCGCTGGTGGACGGCATCAAACGCGCTACCGACGTGATGATCGCGGGCAAAGTTGCCGTGATCGCAGGTTATGGCGATGTGGGCAAGGGTTCCGCTCAAGCCATGCGCGCGCTGTCCGCGCAAGTGTGGGTGACCGAGATCGATCCGATCTGCGCGCTGCAAGCCGCGATGGAAGGCTATCGCGTAGTGACCATGGAATACGCCGCCGACAAGGGCGACATTTTCGTCACCACCACCGGCAACTTCCACGTCATCACCCATGACCACATGAAGGTGATGAAGAACAACGCCATCGTATGCAACATCGGCCACTTCGACAACGAGATCGACGTTGCCTCGCTGGAAAAATACCAGTGGGAAGAAATCAAGCCGCAGGTTGATCACGTGATTTTCCCGGACGGCAAACGCATTATCCTGCTGGCCAAGGGGCGCCTGGTGAATCTGGGTTGCGGCACCGGTCATCCGTCCTACGTGATGTCCTCCTCTTTCGCCAACCAGACCATCGCACAGATCGAGCTGTGGACGGAATCGGTGAAGGGCAGCAACAAGTATCCGGTTGGCGTCTATACGCTGCCCAAGCACTTGGACGAAAAAGTCGCGCGCCTGCAACTGAAGACGCTGAACGCGCAACTGTCCGAACTGACCGACCAGCAAGCCGCCTACATCAGCGTGCCGAAGGAAGGCCCGTATAAGACGGATCACTACCGGTACTAATGGCAGTGAAGGGGGAAGGGTGAAGAGGGAATGGGAAACCAAAATCATAGCAATTCCGTGATTTTTACCCTTCTCCCTTCCCCCTTTACCCTTCCCGTTTCAAGGAGGCATCATGCGACTCATTCTGATCTGGTGTTGCAATGCACTGGCGCTGATCGCGGTGGCTTACCTGCTGCCGGGGGTGCGCGTGGAAGGGTTCGGCTCAGCGCTGATCGCCGCACTGGTGCTGGGTCTCATCAACACGCTGATCCGTCCGGTGTTGCTTCTGCTCACGCTGCCAGTCACCGTGTTGTCGCTGGGATTGTTTATTTTGGTCATCAACGGCATGCTGTTCTGGTTTGCTGGTTCGGTGTTGCGTGGCTTCGTGGTGAGCGGCTTCGGAACAGCGCTGATGGGCGCTTTGCTTTACAGTATTATTTCCTCGGTGCTGTCGTTGCTGGTTCCGAAAAAACCGGTAGATCGTCAGCCTCCATCCGATGGGCCAATAACCATAGATCATGACAAACTCTAAATTATTTAGCTTCGAATTTTATCCGCCACAAACGTCCGAAGGCGTTGAAAAATTGACCGCCGTGCGCAAGCAGTTGGCAATGCTCAAGCCGGCCTATTTCTCCGTCACTTTTGGCGCGGGCGGCTCCACGCGCGACCGCACGCTGGAAACCATCCAGCAAATCCACGCCGAAGGTTTTGATGCAGCACCGCACCTGTCGTGCATCGGCTCCACGCGCGCGAATATCCGCGCGCTGCTGTTCACTTACCGCGACATGGGCATCAAGCGCATCGTGGCATTGCGCGGCGACCTGCCTTCCGGCATGGCAACCACCGGCGAGTTCTCCTACGCCAACGAACTGGTGTCATTCATCCGCGCGCAGACCGGCTCTCACTTCCACATCGAAGTGGCGGCCTATCCCGAGTTCCACCCTCAGGCTCGGTCGCCGCGCGAGGACATGGTGAATTTCAAACGCAAGGTAATGGCCGGTGCAGACTCCGCCATCACACAATATTTCTACAATGCCGACGCCTACTTCCGCTTCGCCGACGAAGCTCGCCGCATGGGTATCACCACCCCTATCGTGCCCGGCATCATGCCCATCGTGAGATTCTCGCAACTGGCGCGTTTCTCCGATGCCTGCGGTGCGGAGATTCCGCGCTGGATGCGCAAGACGCTGGAAGGCTTCGGCGATGATAGTGAATCGGTGCAAGCCTTCGGCCTCGATGTAGTGACGCAATTGTGCGAGAAACTACTTGCGGGTGGCGCACCAGGGCTGCACTTCTACACGCTAAACCAGGCCGGATCGTCGCTGGAAATCTGGAAGCGGCTGGGGATTTGAGTGCTCTGTTATCCAGCGAGGCGGCACTTGTAGGTGCGAATTTATTCGCACCTAACTCTTCGTGCGTGCGAATAAATTCGCACCTACCAACCACATCGCACTAAATGAAAATGCCCGAACTTCTCCTCCCCGCTGGCACGCTGGAAAAAATGCGCACCGCCTACGCCTTCGGCGCAGATGCAGTGTATGCCGGGCAGCCGCGTTACAGCTTACGCGCGCGCAACAACGAATTCCAGTTGGAAGAGTTGGAAATAGGCATCAACGAAGCACACGCGCTGGGCAAGAAGTTGTTCGTCGCCAGCAACCTGATGCCGCACAACGCCAAGGTAAAAACCTATATGGCGGACATGGAGCCGCTCATCGCCATGCAGCCGGACGCCTTGATTATGGCCGATCCCGGCCTGATCGCCATGGTGCGCGAACGCTGGCCGGAACAAGAGATTCACCTGTCGGTGCAAGCCAACACCGTAAATTACGCGGCGGTGAAATTCTGGAAATCGCTGGGCCTGTCGCGCGTAATTTTGTCGCGCGAACTGTCACTGGACGAGGTCGAGGAAATCCGCCAGCAATGCCCGGACATCGAACTCGAAGTATTCATCCACGGCGCGCTGTGTATCGCCTATTCCGGGCGTTGCCTGCTGTCCGGCTACTTCAACCACCGCGATGCGAATCAGGGTACGTGTACCAACTCCTGCCGCTGGGATTACAAGGTGGATAACGCCATCGAGGATGGCACCGGTGACATCCAGAAAGCAAACCCTCTCTCCAACTCTCTCCCTGAGGGAGAGAGGGCAATCGTCCCCTCTCCCGCAAGCGGGAGAGGGCTAGGGAGAGGGTTGGCAGAAACCCGCCAACCTGAAAAACTGGATTTCGATTTCGACAAGGCGCTAAGCGAGTCCGCGCTGTCCGACTGCGGCTCGCAGCCGCGCCATCCGCTGGCAGACAAGGTGTACGTCATCTCGCGCCAGGATCACCCCGGCGAACTGATGCCGGTGCTGGAAGACGAGCACGGCACCTACATCATGAATTCGAAAGATTTGCGCGCGGTGGAGCATGTCGAAAAGCTGGTGAAAATCGGCGTGGATTCGCTCAAAGTGGAAGGCCGCACCAAGTCGATTTATTATGTGGCGCGCACTGCGCAAGTGTATCGCCAAGCGATAGACGATGCTGTCGCCGGACGCCCGTTCAATTTGAGTTTGTTGGGTGCGCTGGATGCGCTGGCGAACCGGGGTTACACCGACGGTTTTTACGAGCGGCATCATACCCACGAGCAGCAAAACTATATGCGCGGCCACTCCGAAAGTTTCCGCCAGCAATACGTCGGCGACATCGTCAGTTGCGCCAACGGCATGGCCGAGATCGACGTAAAAAATAAATTTCAGGTTGGGGATAAACTGGAAATCATCCATCCTTCCGGCAACCGCATCGTCGAGTTGAGCGAGATGAAGAGCCTCGAAGGCGCAGCGATCAACGTCGCACCCGGCAGCGGACATCGCGTGCAGATACCATTGCAAGGCGAGCTGACTAAGGGCATGGTGGCGAGATTTATTTGATTAAATTTCTTTCGCCGCATTGGCCGTTTCCCGCCCGGCCAGTTCGCGAAGAATCATCTGTGATCGACCACCCCAACGGCGAGCCGATACCGGGACCATACCTCAAGGTTGTAGAATAGCGCCTTATGTTCCCCTACCCTCCTGATCACGAGCATCCCATCACCCAGACCAAGGCGCTGCTCCTTGCGTTGCTGTGCGCCGTGTGGGTGCTCACCGGGCTGGTCGGACACGACCCGTGGAAGCCCGAAGATGCGCACAGTTTTGGCCTGATTTACCACATCCTGCAAAGCGGCGACTGGCTGGTTCCGACGCTCGCGGGCGAACCCTATATGGATAAGCCACCGTTGTTCTACGTAACGGCCGCCCTGTTCGCCAAGCTGTTCTCTCCCACGCTGGCATTACATGATGGCGCACGTCTTGCCAGCGGATTTTATTCCGCGTTCACACTGCTGTTCGTCGGCTTGGCCGGGCGTGAATTGTTTGGGAAAGGGCGCGGCTGGGCGGCAGCGTTGATCCTGATTGGCTGCCTTGGCATGCTGGTAAGCGCGCATCAACTCGTCACCGACCTAGCCCTGCTCACCGGCCTCGCCGCAATGCAATATGGCTTCACTCTCAGCCAGCGCCGCCCTCAGCGCGCGGGCGTGCTCATCGGCACCGGCATGGGCATCGGCTTCATGGCTAAGGGCTTCGTTGCACCTGTGCTATTCCTGTTCATTGGCGCGGCAATGCTGCTGTTCCGCAACTGGCGCACGCGGCCTTATTACACCAGCATGGGCATCGCCACCTTGTGTGCCCTGCCCTGGCTCACCATCTGGCCCAGCCTGCTATACCTGCGTTCGCCACAGCTGTTCATGGAATGGGGCTGGGCGCACAACATCGGGCGCTGGTTCGAGTATGCGCGCGGCGGCCACTTTGAAGACATGTTCTATTACGTGGACATCCTGCCGTGGTTTGCCTGGCCCGCGCTGCCGCTGGCGATATGGGCGGTGTGGCAGGCGCGCAAGAAAGTCTGGCACACCATCGAATTCCAATTGCCGCTGACCAGCTTCATCGTCATGCTGGTTACGCTGAGCATGGTACCCAACATCAAAGACATTTTCGCGCTGCCCATGCTGCTGCCGCTCACCCTGCTCGCCACTGCGGCGCTCACCACCCTGCGCCGTAGCGCGGCCAATGCGCTAGACTGGTTCGGCATCATGACCTTCGGCCTGATCGCCATTCTGATGTGGTGGGGCTGGGCTGGCTTGCTGCTGGACAACCACGCCAAGATCACACAGCTACTGAAAGAATATCAACCCGGCTTTGAACCGGCGGTCAACACGCCCTCATTCTGGATTGCGCTGATCGTCACCCTGCTGTGGATCGTTCTAGTATGGCGCGTGGGGCGTTCCATGCGCCGCGCCATCATCAACTGGGCGGCGGGCGTCACGCTGATCTGGCTGCTGGCGATGAGCTTGTGGCTACCTTGGCTGGACAGCGGCAAGAGTTACCGCAGCATGGTCATCTCATTGCAACTCGCCCTGCCCCCACAGCATGGCTGTCTAGCAAGCGAGGACGTCGGCGACACGCAACTTGCCATGTTGCAATACTTCGGCGGCATCACCACTCAGCGGCACGCGCGTGCGGCTTGCGATTTATTGCTGGAGCAAGGCGGCAGCGTGCCCTCCTCGACGGGACGCGATCCCTCATGGAAAAAAATCTGGGAGGGTGGGCGCCCCAGCGACAAGAATGAGCGCTTCCGCCTGTATCAACGTATTACGCCGTAACCGCAACCAACGTCCGGGTTCCCGGACGTTCGTCGCATCCCCGTGATAGACTCCACAACGAAGCCAGCTAGACAGTCGCTGCGTACGCAAGTGCGGAGAGGAAAGTCCGGGCTCCATAGAGCAGAATGCCGGTTAATGGCCGGACACCGTGAGGTGATGAACAGTGCCACAGAAAACGGAGCAGAGCGAAGTTTCGGTGCAGGCTAACCTTCGGGTCATGCCGACCACTCGCTTGATCGTTCCCTTTTTGGCGTTGAAGGTATGATCGGAAGGTTATGCCGGAGCCAAGATGAAACCGCCAATTTGCGCAAGTAGGTTGGTAAGGGTGAAACGGCGGGGTAAGAGCCCACCGCGGACGTGGTAACACGGACGGCACGGTAAACTCCATTCGGAGCAAGACCAAATAAGCAGGCTATGACGTTGCTCGCGTCGCTTGCGGGTAGGTTGCTTGAGCGTCAGGTAACGAAACGCCTAGAGGAATGACTGTCCACGACAGAACCCGGCTTATCGGCTGGCTTCACCTTAAACACCGCCATTGTGTCCACAGACCACGCAAATTCACACAGATTTTTCAGGGACGAAATTTTCTTTTGCCTTAATCTGCGGAGTCTGTGGACAAGGGCTTTTCAGCTTTAAATTAAATGATCGAAGCTCTCACGCAATTCTTCAGCAGCGACCTCAGCCTGTGGGGGCTGTTCATTTCCAGCTTTCTCGCCGCCACGCTGCTACCGGGCGGCTCGGAAGCGGTACTGATCGGTGTATTGAAACTGCATCCGGAATTATTCTGGCCCGCGCTCGCGCTCGGGACGCTCGGCAATACGCTGGGCGGCATGGTGTCGTTCGGCATGGGGCGAATGCTGCCGCCGACGCATAAACTCAAGCATGCGGAAAGCGTACGGCGCTACGGTACTCCTGCGCTATTGCTAGCCTGGGCACCGTTGGTCGGCGATGCGCTATGTCTGGCAGCGGGCTGGTTGCGGCTAAACCCATGGCTTGCCGCGTTGTTCATGGCAATTGGAAAATTTGCGCGTTACTGGGTGATCGCATTAGCGCTGTAGCAGGGCGTCATTTTAGGCGTTCGCTATGGCACTGGATGTCGCTACAAACTAGAGCCCCGGAAAGTTTCAAAAGCGTGTTAACAACAAGCTCGCCGGAAACGACTTCGTTCTTGAAGCCGGTGATGGTTCCAGCGAGCAGCATGGTTTTATCTTTAGGTATGGCATATTCCGCCGGGAGATTGGAAACAATCAAATGAATTTTTCCGAAGTTACGCCAAACTGTAAACCGGGCTTCGTCGGGGGAAATCATCGAATCAAATTTAGCGTCAAAAATTACCGCCTTACTCTTGTAATCGAGAGGATCGTTTAGAAAAAAATACGCATCCACCCTTTCTGCAAACTCGTTCTCCTCGGCAAATAAATTATATTTGTCGGTGGGATATACCGTGACTTCTTTGCTTGTCGCGGCGGTATTCTTCGCCTCTTTTGCTGACGCCGCTGCCGCAATAGCCGCGCTTTCCTGCAACTCTTCCCGCAGCTTTGCTTCAGCGTTTGTCTTATAGGCGGTGGCGGAATCGAGCACATCTTTTGCGGCTGCAACAGCTTGTTTTGCCTTGGTGGATTTGGGTTTCTTTGCCAGCGCTTTATTTGCCTTATCCAGATTTTTTTTTGCCAGCGCTTCCCATGCCGCTGCTTGGCTGGCTGCCGTGGTTGCAGCCGCTACAGAGGATTGGGCTTCTGTCGGGGTACCGTCTGTTGTGGCAGCCGGAATCGTATCTGCATGCGCCCATGCGAACAGCATGAAAAACCACATCAAGGCCAAAGCTGCCTTAGTCATTATCGGGTTCCTCTAAGTGGATTGATAGACAACGCACGCTGCAGATAAAAATATACCACAAACAAAAGCCTGCCAAAACGGCCCATGCGTTGGCCGCCAAAACCCCTCTAGCCCTGCAATATCGCCAGTCCCCAAGCCACGCCGAAGCCGGTCACCTCGGTCGCTGCGATGCCCAGACCGCCTTCGCAGCGGCTGGCCGACAAATCCACGTGCAGCCACGGCGTATCCTCGACGAAGCGCTTGAGGAAACGGGTAGCGAGGATGTGATCAGCTTCACCGTCTAGGGTGCATTGCTTGATGTCCGCCACTTTCGAATCCAGCGCGGCTTCGTAATCGTCATCGAGCGGAAAAGCACACAAGCGATCTCCGCTCTGTTTGCCGACACTGACCGCACGCCGCACCAGTTCCTCGCGATTCCCCAGCACACCGCTGTAGCGCGCGCCCAGCGCCATCGCCATGCTGCCGGTGAGGGTGGCGAAATCGATGATCAAATTGGGCTTGGCGCGTGCCGCGAGAGTGAGCGTGTCGGCCAGCACCATGCGCCCTTCGGCATCGGTGTGCATGACTTCGATGGTGGTGCCGTTCAGCGCTTTCACAATGTCGTTCTGCTTGTACGCCTTGGGGCTGATGTGGTTCTGCGCCAGCGCCAGCCAGCAGTCCAGGTTCACTGCCAATTTGTTCTGCGTCGCAGCCAGCAATATGCCCAGCACCACCGCCGAGCCGTTCATGTCCTCGTGCATGTTGTGCATGTAGCGCGAGGGTTTGAGATTGTGTCCACCGGTGTCAAAGCAGATACCCTTGCCGACCAGCGCGACCGTCTGTTTTGCCTTGGGGTGTTTGTAGCTTAAATGCACGACGGCGGCATCTTCCGGATCACTGCCCTGCGCCACAGCGACGAACGCACCTGCGCCCATCTTGCGCAGCTTCTTCATATCGAATTCTTCGTGCTTCCAGCTCTGCTCCTGCGCCAGCTTCTTTACCCGCTCGCGATACATGCCCGGCGTCAATTCGTTTGGCGGCAACACGGTCAACTCGCGACATAACAAATTGCCTGCGGCCTGCGCTTTCAATCCGTCGAATGTCTTCTTGTCGGTGTAACCATATAGCTCGATTTTTTGCAGCGGCTTGCGCTCGGATTTTTTCTTGTGTACTGGCAGCGGCGAACCATTCACCCACGCGCCGTACACCGCCAGTTCGGCGGCGCGCTTGCGCTGCGCTTCATCACCCAGTACGACGATGCTCACGCTCTTTGGGTTTTCTTCCAGCAACAACTGCAAGGCCTTGCGCACTTGCACCTGCTGCGCGAAAGTGTCCTTGTCAAAATCCAGCATTGCCCACGCCACCAGTGCGCCGCTTGCTGCATTGGCGCTGATCGGCGACTTCGTCAATTCATCCGCTTTCATGTCGCGCCGCTTGAGCACGGCGGCGAGCAAATCGCCGTGGGGAACATTTTTTGGTTGCAACTTGTCTTTAGGCAGCAACACCAGCAGGTGCATAGCCGACAGGCCCGTCGGCAAAGTCTGGGAGAGGGTGAGTTGTGCTAGCATTGCGTCCTCGATTTTTGATAAGTGGCGCATTATACAAACAGTGCCGCTGATTCGCCCCGCAATAGTAGCTATCCGGAACTAATGAATGAGAAGATCATAAACAATGGAAAATCTGGGACGCTACGAAATCATCAAGGAATTGGGGCGCGGCGCAATGGGCATTGTGTATGAGGCGAAAGACCCCTTGATTGATCGCCTGCTCGCGATCAAGACCATCGATTTGCATAACCTCGCCCCGCAAGAAAAAAAGGATTACGAAGCACGCTTCTATCAGGAAGCCCGCGCTGCCGGACGATTGAGTCACCCGAACATCGTCACCATCCACGATCTCGGCGAAAGCAACGGCATTGCTTATATAGCCATGGAACTGCTGGAAGGATGCGAGTTGCACCATCTGATCAAGGATGGACAACGCTTGCCGGTGGAGCAAACGCTCAATATCGTTGCCCAAGTAGCGACCGGCTTGGCTTACGCACACGAACATGGCATCGTTCATCGCGATATCAAGCCGTCGAACGTGATGGTGCTTAAAGGTAATCAGGTCAAGATCGCCGACTTCGGCATCGCGCGCATGGAATCTTCGTTGCAGCTAACCCAGGTGGGTCTAATAATGGGATCGCCGCTGTACATGTCGCCCGAACAGATATTGGGTGGCACCATAGATCCACGTTCGGATATTTTCTCGCTCGGCATTCTGCTGTTCCAAATGCTGACTGGTCAGATGCCATTTTCGGGCGACAGCACCAATGTCATCATGTATCAGATCGTGAATGTAGAGCCGCCAATGCCCAGCTCGATAAATCCGGAAATTCCGTCGATGCTAGATACCATCGTAAGCAAATGTCTGTCCAAGAATCCGGAAGACCGTTACCCGAACGCCCACGAACTGGCGAACGACCTGCGCTCTTGTCGCGAAACGCTGTTGCAAATCAAGGCCGGTATCAGTGCCGCGACGGAACAGAAGATGCGCAAATGGAAAAGCGTGAGCATTGCCGCAATCCTGTTTATCATATTTGAAATTATCGAACGACTACTCCAACATTGAGCAAGCTTTATGCGCGCCTACCTTGACCTGATGCAACATGTGCTGACTCACGGCACCAAAAAATCCGACCGCACCGGCACCGGCACGGTCAGCGTGTTCGGCTACCAGATGCGTTTCAACTTGCAGGATGGCTTTCCGCTGGTCACCACCAAAAAGTGCCACATGAAATCCATCATCCACGAGTTGCTGTGGTTCTTGCAAGGCGACACCAACATCCGCTACCTGAAAGAAAACGGCGTCAGCATCTGGGACGAGTGGGCGGACGAACAGGGTAACCTCGGCCCGGTGTATGGCAAGCAGTGGCGTTCGTGGGCCACAGTGGATGGTCGCGTGGTGGATCAGATTTCAGAAGTGGTGGAACAGATCAAAAAAAATCCCGATTCGCGCCGCCTCATCGTGTCGGCTTGGAACGTCGGCGAATTGAACCGGATGGCGCTTGCGCCCTGTCATGCTTTCTTCCAGTTTTATGTGGCCGATGGCAAGCTGTCCTGCCAGCTCTACCAGCGCAGCGCCGACATTTTTCT
>Ga0265327_10002832_pt1 | contig 17494 bp, 15 predicted proteins | sample 41621metaG_FD_202089 | JGI IMG/M metagenome (GOLD analysis project Ga0265327, IMG submission 202089) | Rhizosphere microbial communities from Carex aquatilis grown in University of Washington, Seatle, WA, United States - 4-16-21 metaG | ecosystem: Host-associated > Plants > Roots > Rhizosphere... | reverse complement strand
TGATGCTGATTTTGACGACAATTGTGCTTGAAGGCCGAGCGAGGACATCCTACAGTGTGCCAAGCTGCAAATAATGCCTGAGCATCGTGGGTTCGGGACGTGAATGTCAGCAAGAACGCACGAGATGGGGAGCTCAGCAGCCATGGAAGTCGGGTGGAACACACGTTATGACACCGGCATTCAGGTGATAGATGAGCAGCACCGGGAACTCTTCGGCATCGTTGAGCGCCTGCGCCGGTCGGTGCAGGAAGGGGCCGAGCGGGCCCTGGTGGAAAGTCTGCTCGGGGATCTCGTGATCTGCACGGAGCGGCACTTCGCCACGGAAGAGGCCTACATGGGGCGCTTCCATTATCCGGACCTCGTCCAGCACGTGGCCGAGCATGCCTCCATGCTTTCGAGCCTTCATGAGCTCTTTGCCAAGTTTCAGGAGAGCCACCAAGCCATGGCCTTGATGGTCCCCACATTCATGGAAGGTTGGCTCAAGCATCACATCAGCGATGGGGATTTCGGCTTCGTGACCTTTCTGAAGGCTCGAAACCTGGCCTAACTATCGTCTATTGATTGCACGGAGGCGTAACGGTCAGATTTCACGGATCAAACATCCGTGGAAACTTTTCAGGCGAAAAAGGCACTTGAGCCCCCTGGGTGAGTTCGGGGATGCTTTGGCATTGCTCTGACATGGATAACCGGAGTCCCCTCCCGGGTCCTTGTGGTTTTTTATCGTGGCCAACGCGGCCCAGGAGAGATGCATGAATCGTCGAATTGCAACCCTTACGCTCACAGCCCTGGCCAGTTGCATGGTCGCCTCGGCCCAGACCTCGTCCACGGCCGGTGCAGTGCGCGGTGTGATCAAGGACAAGGGTGGCAAGGTCGTGGCCAATGCCAGCCTGACCCTGCGGAATCGGGAGACGGGCCTGACCCGCACCACGGTATCCGATGCGAAGGGTGAATACCGTGTCGGCCTCCTGCCCGTGGGCTCCTATGAGATTACGGTGGTGGCAGCTGGAATGCGGACCGTCAAGGATGCCAACGTTCAGGTCTCCCTTGGCCAGGCCACCAATGTGAATTTCAGCATCGACAGGTCCGAAGCCTCCGCCACCGTGGAGATCGCCTCCAGCTCTGAGGCCCTGGACACCACCCAGGTGAACACGATGGTGGCCATCGATACCAAGCTGGTGGAGAACGTCCCCTTGAAGGGCCGGAACTTCACGGACCTGATGAAGCTCACGCCGGGCGCAGTGACGGGCGCGACCGGGCGTCAGGTGGTGGACGGTGCCAGGGGCATCATGAACAACCTGACCATCGATGGCGCGAGCTTCAACTCGGGCTTCTATGGTGATTCCCGAGGCGGCACGGCCATTCCCTTTGCCTTCGGGTTGGATACCGTGAAAGAACTCCAGATCATCACCGATGCCTATGACCCCCAGTACGCGGGTGCCGGCGCGGTGATCAACGCCGTGAGCAAGCAGGGCAGCAATGAGTTCTCCGGTGACATCCTGGATCAGTTCCGCAGCCAGAACCTGGTGGCCAAGCTGCGCCCAGTGCCCTACGATCCCAAGGGCACGACGAACACCACCACTTCCCGCACCCTGGCTTTCAGCCAGCAGCAGCTGAGCGCTGCCATCGGTGGCCCCATCATCAAGGACAAGTTGTTCTACTTCGTGGGCGCGGAGTCGTTGCACTACTCCCAGAACCTCACGCCCTCGTTCGCCGCGACCTCGAGCGGAGGCAACTCGGTGGCGAACCTGAATTCGTTCATTACGAACTTCGGCAACATTCCGGTGGGAGGCGGTCGCACCCTCGCTTCTGAGTCGGGCCTGCCCATCACCAACGACCAGAAGAACCTGACCTTCTTCGGTCGCCTGGACTGGAACATCAACGAGAACCATCGGGCCTCATTGCGCCTGAATACCCAGGAGTTCACCAACACCAACGGCACGAACCTCGGCGTGACCACGGGGCTGAGCGACAACGGCATCGACAAGGTCAACAGCATCTCCTGGGTGGCTGAGCTGGTGAGCACCCTTGGCAGCAACCTGACCAACGAGGCCCGCCTCCAAGTGGCCGACGAGCGTCATCCCAGAACGGCCAATGCCTCCATTCCTGAACTGACCGTTTCAGGTGGCTTCACCTCCGGACAGATCTGGTATGCGCCCAGCCAGCTCAACGAGTTCAACAAGCAGCTGCTTGATACGCTCACCTGGTCCGAAGGGGATTGGCTGGTGAAGGGTGGCGTTGACCTCCAGTGGTTCTCCTACCAGAACCAGTTCCCCCAGTACCTGGGCGGGTTCTTCAGCTTCCCCGACTACGGAACGGCCAACCAGTGGGCGGCCGGCACCCTGACGGCAGCGTCCCGTGTGAGCTACAAGGGGGCTGTGAGCCCCACGGCTGGCTGGATCACGTATGACTCCGCCCTCTTCTCCGGCTTCGTGCAGGGGCAGTACCACGGATTCCTGGACCGCCGCCTGAACCTGACGGGAGGCATCCGCATCACCCGCGAGAGCCAGCCGGACAACCCCCGTCCCAATGCCCAGTTCGCGGGAACGGACAGCGCGGACAGCAGCACCTCCACCGATGCGCGACTTGGTTTCAGCCTGGATCTGTTTGGCGATGGCAAGACCCTGCTCCGTGGCGGCTGGGGCCAGTTCAGCAGCCCGAATGCCAGCCTGACCGTCTCCAACACCATGACGGCCAATGGCAACACCATCACCGTCTACACCATTGCGCCCTCCACCAGCGCGGCCGCCCTGAGCGCCTGGAACACCGGTGCCCTCTCCTATGCCAGCCGCACCGCTGGCGGCACGGCGCTGACGCCCCTTGATCTGGCCAACCTCACGACCCTTGGTGGCGTGGCCAGGACCGGTCAGATCTGGGATCCGGCGAACAAGATGCCCCGGAAGACCAGCACCTCTCTTGGCCTGGAGCGGCAGCTCGACAACCAGCTGATCCTCGGCCTTCGTGGCGAATACGCGAAGTTCGACAACCAGCAGTACTTCAAGAATGTGAACATCACCCAGGCCGGCGGTGGCTCCTACAACGACGGCTATCCCACCACGACGAACCTCTTCAGCACCGTGCGCCCGGGACATGCCATCATCCGCGGCCGCTACGTCGATTTCACGGGCTACGGGGATGTCTACCTCTCTGAGAACGACGGCACCGGGGATTACAAGGCGATCTCCTTCACGGCTTCGCGGCACTCGGAGAACGGGTTCGGCTTCCAGAGCAGCCTCACCTGGTCGAAGGCCCAGGACATCAACAGCAATGAGCGCATCACCAGCGGTGGTGTCAGCGTGACCAACAATCCCGCCGACCCTGCCGCCAACAAGGCCCCCAGCGACAGCGATGCCCGCTTCCGCGGTGTGTTCACGGGCTACTTCCCGGTGATCTACGACATTCAGGGCGCGGTGACCCTCCAGTACCAGACGGGCCTGCCTTACAACCCCCTGGCCTCGAACGACGTGAACGGAGACGGCCTGTCGAATGACTACGCGCCCGGATACGGCGGACGCAATGCCTTCCGGCAGCCTTCTCAGCGCTACTTCGACCTCGCCCTGCGACGCTCTTGGGCCATCACCAAGACCTTCCAAGTGGAAGGTGGCGTGCAGGTCTTCAACGTCTTCAACTGGGCCAATCAGACCACCAGTCAGACCACAGCCCTCATCGGCGCTGGCACGCCCGTGGTCTACACGCCCAACCCGAGTTTCGGTTTCATCGACACCCTGGACCGGGCCCCGCGCGAAGTGCAGTTCAGCCTGCGCCTGAAGTTCTAAGTCAGCAGGTCGCCAAGAAGAAGGCCCCGCGATTGCGGGGCCTTCTTCTTGTTCCAGTGCGGTGAATCTAAGATCAGATCCTGAAGCGTGCCACGAGGGAATTGAGCTGCTCGGCCAGGTGGCTGAGTTCGTCCACCGTGCGGGTGGATTCCTTGATGGTGGCGGCCATCTCCTCCATGGCGGCGGCGTTCTGCTCGGCGATGGCGGTAAGGTTGCCCATGGCGGCCACCACGGACTGGCTGTCGTGGCTCTGGGTCTCGCTCTGGCTGCCGATGGTCTTCATGCGCTGGGCGGAGTCGGTGATGGCGCTTTGGATGCTCGTGAGGGCCTCGCCCGCCATGTTCACCATCTTGGTGCCGTCGCCGATGGCGCGGTTGGAGGTCTGGATGAGGGCCGTGATCTCCTTGGCGGCGGTGGCGCTGCGCTCGGCCAGCTTGCGGACTTCTTCGGCGACCACCGCGAAACCCTTGCCGTGCTCGCCGGCCTTGGCGGCCTCAATGGCGGCGTTGAGGGAGAGCAGGTTGGTCTGGTTGGCAATCTCGGTGATGACCGTGAGGATGTTGCCGATCTGCTTCGAGTTCTGGTTGATGGCCTGCATGCCGGACACGGCGCTGCCCACGGCCGTTCCGCCCTTGCCGGCGGCTTGCTGGGCCTGCTCGAACACCTGGAGGGCATCCGCCACATTGGAATTGACCACCTGCGAAGAGCCGGCGATGCCGTTCACGCTGTCGGTGGTCGTGGACACGCTGGATTTCTGGCTCTCGGCGGCGTGCGCGATGCTCTGCGCGGTGCTGTGCATCTCGGACATGCCCGCGGACATCTGGAGGGAGCCGGAGGCGATGTTGGTGGAGATGGCCATGACCTGCTGGACGATCTGATGGATGTTGTCCACGAAGCGGTTGAAGTGGCCGGCCAAGGCGGCGATCTCGTCGTTGCCGTGGACTTCCAGGCGGGCGGTGAGGTCGCCTTCACCCTCGGAGATGTCCCGCATGCGCTTCTGGATGTTCTCCAGGGGGGTGACGATGGCATTGCCCAGGAGGAAGGCGGCGGCCACGCCCGCACCCACCATCAGGAGGCCCAGGAAGGCCATGCCAACCAAGGCGCCCAGCTGATCCTTTCGCAACCGATCGCGATTGATCAGGAGCATAAGGTGGGACTTCACCGGAGCGCCTTCAATCTTCACGAGGGCCCCCATGACCAGGTAGCCATCCTTCTCCAAGGTCGGATGATCCTTCGCTGGGTCCTTGGCCACTTCCTTCAGCATGGCTTCCGCGAAGGGCGCCAGATCCACCTGCGAAGCCTTGGCCTTGGACTTGGTCACCACCTTGGAAGCCTTGGTGGCCGGATCCTGAGAGACGAGGGCGGCCTGGGTGATGTCGGCATCATCCTTCATGCCATCCAGACCGCGCTCCACGAGGCCCATGTCCTCGAACTGCACGCCGGACTGGATGCCGTCCGCGACGAGCCCGGCGAGGCTCTCCGCCTTGAGTCGAAGGCCGTCGTTCAGGGCTGAGTTGAGCCGCCAAAGCGAGAAGACGGTGGAAGCGAGTCCGAGCACGACCGCGAGGGCCACGATCGAATACAGCAGCTTCTTTCGAATGTTGAGGTTGTTCCAGAATTCCATGGTCCGCCCCTGAACAGGTGTTCCCCTGCATCGGACTGATCCATCAGCGAGTTGAATTTTTGGGGCTTAGCGGAGGGTGACGACGGTCGCCCCGGCTCCACCCTGGGCCTGGGGGGCGTCCTCGACCCGGGCGATGCCGGGGTGGCCATGCAGGGCCTCCCGGACGGCGGCTTTCAATTTTCCGGTGCCATGGCCATGGACGATGCGGATGAACCGCCGCCCGGCGGCCAGGGCCTCTTCCACAAAACGGTAGATCTCACTATCCACATCGTCGCTGGCCCGGCCGATGAGGTTGATCTCGGAATCCACCTCCTGGACCTCGGCCCGGACCCGCACCTTGCCGGTGGGCTTGGGCTGGGCTTCCCGGGAACCGATGGGCTCAAGCTCGCCCACCCGGCATTCCAGACGGCGGCCCTGCGGGGTCTCCAGGGTGGCCCGGTCGCCTTTCAGGATGACCACCCGGCCTTCAACGCCAAGTCCCCGGTGCCGGGCGTGGCCGCCTTCGCGGATCTCCAGGATCGGGGTGGGCTTGCGAGATCCCCTGCTGGGCGTAAGCTCCGCCTCGGCCAGCCGGTTCAACTGCTTCACCCGCTCGTGGGCTTCAGTGCCGAGGCGGTCGGGATTCACGGCCTCGGCCTTCTGACGGTCCTTGAGCTCCCGTACCAGGCGTTTGCCTTCGTGGTCGAGGAAATCCAGCACCCGAGCCACCTTCTCTTGGGATTCCTTCTGGAAGGCTTCGCGCTCCAGCCGCAGCCGCTCCTCCCGCTGGACCAGGATGGCCCGATCCTTCTCGGCCGCAGCCTGCTGCTGCCGCAGGACTTCGGCCTCCTCCAGGAGGCGGGTACGCTCCGCCTCCAGTTCCCGCAGGAAGTCGCGCCAGTCCTGCTCCCGCTGGCCCAGCACCTTATCGGCATGGTCCAGCACCGCCTTGGGCAGGCCCAGCCGCGCGGCGATGGTGAGGGCCCGGCTCTGGCCGGGCTGGCCCACCAGCAGGCGGTAGGTGGGCGCGAGGCGCTCCTCGTCGAACTGCACGGAGGCGTTCTGGAAGCGGGTGTGGCGCAGGGCCCACTGGCTGATCTCGCCCAGGTGCGTGGAGCAGAGGATCCAGCAGTGGCGGCGCGACAGGGTCTGGAGCAGGGCAATGCCCAGGGCGGCGCCCTCCTTGGGGTCCGTGCCGGTGCCGAGTTCGTCCAGCAGCACCAGGCCACCGTCATGAACGCTTTTCAGGATCTCTTTCAAATGCAGGATATGGCTGCTGAAGGTCGAGAGGCTTCCGGTGATGGTCTGGTGGTCGCCGATGTCGGCATGCAGGCTGGGCAGGGCCGGAAAGGCCGAGCCTTCGCGCGCCGGGACGGCGCAGCCACAGGAGGCCAGGGCCGAGAGCAGGCCCACGGTCTTGAGCACGACGGTCTTCCCGCCCGTGTTGGAGCCAGAGATGATCAGGCCCGGCTTGCCCGGTTCCAGCACCAGGTTGAGGGGCACCACGGGGTGGGGCAGGGGCTCCAGGCCCATGGCCTCACGCACGGCAGGCAGCAGCAGCGGATGCCGGGCCTCCAGGAGACAGAGGCGTCCCTGCTTGGGATCCGGCGCCAGCTCAGGAAGGAGGCCATCGCACAGCGTGGCCCAGCGCAGGAGGGCAAGCCCCTGGTCGGCCTGGGCCTGGAGGTCCCGCCAGCGGACAAAGTCTTCCCGGCGGTTCCTCAGTTCGGCCAGGAGGTCGCGCAGGAAGGCCTGGACCGCCTGGGCATAGTCCCGGTCGGCCTCGACGAAGGCGTTGTTGAGTGGCACCGCCTCCATGGGCTCAATGAACACCGTGGCGCCGCTGCCGCTGCGGTCCAGAACCAGCCCGGGTACCGAGCCACGCCGTTCCTGGCGGACCGGCAGGCAGAAGCGGCCATTGCGCTCGACGATCATGGCTTCATTGAAGGCGTCGGGCGTGGCGCGGAGCAGCTTCTGGAGCTTGGCCTGCACGGCCTGGAAGGCGTCCTGCCGCGCCCGGTGCAGGCTGGCCAGGGCGGGGATGCGCAGGGGGTCCAGCTGCCCATCGGCGTTGAAGCTTTTGGCGAGACGCTCCGCCAGCGGGCCTGGATCGGGCAGCAGTACGGCTGTGACCTGGAGCCGGTCGATGGCGAGGTGGGTGCCGGGGGGCGCGGGTCGGGTGTCGGGCCAGGTGAGGGAAGCGAGGGTCTGCAGCAGCTGGGACAGCGCCTTCAGGCCGTCCCGCAGCTGCCGCCAGTGCTCGGGCAGCAGCCAGCCGGCTGGGTTGAGCAGCTCATCCAGGCACTCGTCCATGGGCACGAGCGGCAGGCGGGTCGGCGCGGCGGCCCAGGTGTCCTGGAGCTCCAGCTGGTGCAGCCGACGCCGTCCTGCCAACCCATCGCCGGGGTGCATGGCTCCAAGGGCGTGGCGCGCCGGGGCGGTGCGCGCGCCCGACTGGATCAGGCGGACGGCTTCGGGGAATTCCAGGGCATCGAGTTCGGGGTTCATGGGGCGGGCGGGCGTCCTCAACCTTCAGTAAAACAAAGGGCCCGCGTTCGCGGGCCCTTTTATCGCGACGCGAAGCGCCGAAGGATATCAACCGATCATGCGACGCTCTTGCGCGAGGCGCTTCAGGGTCTTCTTCTCGGTATTCGCTATCGCTCATACGCGAGACCTCACGCGGTTTTCACCGCAGAAGGATCAACCGATCATGCGACGCTCTTGCGCGAGGCGCTTCAGGGTCTTCTTACGGGCGGCAAGCATCTTCCGCTTGCGCTTGGCGCTGGGCTTTTCGTAGTGCTGACGCTTCTTCAGCTCGCTGAGAATGCCAGACTTCTCGCACTTCCGTTTGAAGCGGCGAAGGGCGAACTCGAACGTTTCGTCTTCTTTAACCTTGACCAAAGGCATGTGGATGCACCTCCTTTCCCGTGGATTTGGGCCAGACCGCCAGGCGGCACCGGACCGAACGAGAAGTCTATCTCAAATTCCGAGTTATGGCGAGGTGGATTCCCACCCGCTACTCTGGGGGTTCCCTGACTTCGGAGTTTCATGTCCCGCCCCCTGTTGCTGATCGTGGACGGAGAGTCCATCCGGACGACTGGTCTGGTGTCCACCATCGAGGGTGAGGGCTGGGAGGTTCGCTGGGTCCGGTCCGCCGAAGCTCAGGCCTTCCCCGAGCTGGTGCCGGTTCCGGATCTGTTGCTTCTGGATGCTCCTGCCCAGACCGAAGCGGGCTATGCCGTGGCGCGGATCCTCCGCAAGAAGAAGGCCGGGCTGCCTGTGGTCGTGCTGGCCGAAGGTGCTGCGCCGAGCGTCACCCCCAGGGGGCCGTCCATTGAGGTGCAGGCCTACCTCGAGCGGGCTCGCCCTGACGCCTCCATCCCCGGGGCCCTCCGACGCTTCCACCCGGAGGCGCTGAAGCTCTCCTCGGATGACATCTTCGGGGACCTCCTGGCGGATCTCGAGCACCACGAAGCACCGACGCCTCCCGATGCCTTCGACCTCTTCACCCACCCGGGGCCAGCGGCGATCCCACAGCTGGCTCCTGACTCCGTTCCCATGAGCGCCCAGGACATTTTCGGGGGAGTGCTTCAGGAAGTGGAGGCGATGTCCCCGGTGTCCGTACCCGACCGGGCCAACCTGCCCTTGCCCTCCGTCAAAGTTCCGGTGGCACGGTTGTCCGAGACCCCGGTGGCGCCCACACCACCGCCTGTTCCAGTGCCCGCGCCAAGCCTGCCCGAGGCGGAGCCACTGGGTCCTTCCGACTTCACGCTCAGTGGCATCTCGGGCGTTCACGATCCCTTTGAGTGGGCCGCCCAGGCCGGCCCATCTATGGCTTCCCAGCCCGTCGCGCCGGTGCCCGTCCGGGCCGATGTCTTCGGCTCGCCCGAGGCCAGGGAGGAATACGGGAACTACTTCCTACTCGAAAAGATTGCCGTGGGTGGCATGGCCGAATTGTTCAAGGCCCAGCAGCGAGGCGTGCAGGGCTTCCAGAAGATCGTGGCCATCAAGCGGATTCTGCCGCACTTCAGCGACAACGAGGACTTCGTCACCATGTTCATCGACGAAGCGAAGCTGGCGGCCCAGCTGACGCACCCGAACATCGTGCAGATCTTCGACCTCGGGAAGGCCGGCAGTTCCTACTACATCGCCATGGAATACGTGAACGGCCGCGACCTCCGCACCATGGTGCGGAAGGTGCGCGAATACGGCATGCCGTTCCCCGAGCAGGTGGCGGCTTTCGTGGTCATGAAGGTGGCGGCGGCGCTGGACTACGCCCACCGCAAGCGGGGCTTCGACGACCGTGAGCTGAAGTTGGTTCACCGCGACATCAGCCCCCAGAACATCATCCTGTCCACCGAAGGCGCGGTGAAACTGGTGGACTTCGGCATCGCCAAGGCGGCCAGCAAGGCCAGCCACACCGTGGCCGGCGCCCTCAAGGGCAAGCTGCTCTACATGAGCCCCGAGCAGGCCACGGGCCAGCCCCTCGACAACCGCTCGGACCTCTACTCGCTGGGCCTCGTGCTGTTCGAGCTGCTCACGGGGGAGCGCTGCTTCCAGGCCGACTCGGAGCTGGGTGTGCTGGAGAAGGTCCGCCTGGGGCGCATCTCCGACCTGGCCACGCTCAACCCGAACGTGTCCCGGGAGATTGCCGCCATCGTCAGCCGCGCCCTGCAGAAGGGCGTCGATCATCGCTATCCCTCGGCACGCTTCATGGAGCGGGACCTGCGCGACTACCTCCAGCGGCAGGGCACCCCCATCACCGAGCATGATGTGGCCGACTACATGAACGCCCTGCTGAAGGGCACCCGCGAGGATCTGGAGGAGCTGGTCTCGGCCAAATTTCCGCTGCCGACCAACCTGACCAGCGGCACCCACCGGTCACTTCCGGATCTCTCCGGCAGCGTGACGGCCACCTACCGGGGGACGACCTCGGACCTGGAGACCGGCATGGAGCTTCCCCAGGTGCCTGAGCCGGAAGCCATGCCCGGGCGCCCGCGCTGGCTCCTTCCAGTCATCCTGGCTTTGGCTGTGATCCTGGTCATGATGCTGGTCGTGGCCGCCTGGTCGTAAAACAGGATAAACTCGACTTTCTTTATTCGTTTTTCCATCCCCCGGGAGCACCTCATGGATCTGAGCCAGGACCAGAAAGCCTTCTACGAGACGACCCGCGAGCGCTGCCGCTCGGAGGTTTCGCAGATCAACAACACCATCGCCTCGGAAGTGCAGCGGGTGAAGGATCTCCTCACCAGCCTCAGCAACCGCAAGACGGCTGTGCTGCAGATGTATGGCGCCGCCTGCGAAGTGCTGGGCGAGGAGAACGATCTCGCGGAAGAGTCCATCGAGATTGAATTCTAGGAAGTCGCCGAGAGGCTAGTCCACCCGCATCAGGGGCGCTGCGCACTTCTGGCAGTTGCTCTGGTGCGGGGGATTCTTTTTTCCGCAGTGGCTGCAGAACAGCGACTTGGCCTGCTTCCGCCGCCAGATGCGGAGGTAGAGGATGCCCAGGAGGATCACCAGGAGGCCACCCTTCTGCATGGGCTGAAGGTGGAAGCCGTGCGGCTGGTCGGCCTTCGGGGCGGTGGGCTTGGCTTCGAGGCTGAGGGTGGTCTGGATCATGGTTCCAAGCTTTCGTGGTGACTCTCGTCGAGGCCGGTCTCGTCTTCGGGCCCCCAGGCGGGCTCCGGCTCGGTGATCATGGCGCCCTCGCCGAAGAGGCCGTCCTCAGGCAAGGGTGGCTCCAGCGCAGCCAACGCTTCCGCTTCCAGGCGGCCCTCGCCGAAGTCCTCCAGACGTGGCAGGTCATGCAGGCTCTTGAGGCCGAAGTGCAGCAGGAAGGCCTGGGTGGTGGCGTAGGTCATGGGCCGGCCCACCACGGGCTTGCGACCCGCGGGAATGATGAGCTGGCGCTCCATGAGGCTCTTCACCTGGTTGGCGCTGCTGGTGACGCCGCGGATGGCGTTCAGCTCGGTGATGGTGACGGGCTGGCGGTAGGCGACGATGGCCAGGGCCTCGATCTGGGCGGGTGTCAGCTTGCCACTGCGCGTGGTGGTCACGAGGCGCGAGACCATCTCCTTGTAGACGGGGCTGGTGGCCATGCGCCAGCCACCGCCCACTTCCAGCAGGCGCAGTCCGCGCGCACCTTGCAACTGCTCTTGAAGCTTCTCGATGCCCTGCTGCAGGGCGCCGTCACCCAGGCCTGTGAGCTCGCGCAGGCGGGGGAGGTCGAGCACTTCGCCCGCGGCGGTGAACAGGGCCTCCAGGGCGCCGGTGAGGCTGCCCCCCTCGTCCCACAGCGGGCTCTGGCTGAAGATCTCGGAATCGTCGTTCACTGGAAAGCTCCCAGGCGTTGGCCCATCTTCACGTCACCGGCGGTGCGCCCTGCCACCCAGTCCGCGGCCCTGGGCCCGGTGATGAGCAGCACCACGGTCGAACCGAATTCGAAGGTGCCGAGGTCGTCGCCGGGTGCGCAGGGCAGCTGGTCCACGGCGAGGCCGCCATCCCGGGGCAGGCTGCGTCCGCTGAGCCAGCGGCCATCGATGACCACCCCGCCCACGTGGGTGGCACCCACGAGGATGGCGGCCACTTCAAGCCCTTCATCGGCACCGGCGCCCAGGGCACTCCAGCTGGCGCGGCGGTTGCGCTCGTAAAGGCGCGGCACATGCCCCGTGCTCGCGTCATTGACGGGCCAGAGCTCGCCTTCCACGCGGCTCACCGCAGTCACGCGGCCCGCGATGGGCACGTGGATGCGGTGGTAGTCCTTGGGTGATAGGTAGATCGTGAGGAAGTGGCCTCCCTCGAAGCGGGCCGCCTGGGGGTCGTGCTTCAGCAACTCGATCACGCGGTAGGGCAGGCCCTTGGCCTGGATGGCCAGGCCGGCCTCGATGCGGCCGCTGGCGATGATGCGGCCATCCACGGGGCTGTTCACGAAGCCGGGCACGGGCGCGTCCTGGGGGCGCAGGCCGGGCTTCAGGCGGCGGGTGAACAGGGCCTGCAGGCTGGCGTAGTCCGTCAGGGGGAATTCGGCTTCCGCCAGGTTGATGCCGTAGTGCCCGGCGAAGCGGCCCAGCAAAGGCCTGCGCCAGGAGGCAGGCAGGGGCCTGCACGCGGCCCAGCCCACGATGCGCGAGCCCAGCTTCTTGGGGTAGAGGCCAAGGGCGCGCAGGGAGAGGGGCCCCGGCGTCCAGAGCAGCACGTAGACCACCCAGAGCAGGGCGAGGACGAGCGCAAGTCGCGCGGGCGAGGGCCAGGATAGCTGCATCCTTCCAGGATAACCCGGCTGGGCCTCATGGTCTGGCACCCTGAGGCCCAGCCGCGAAACCTTTGGTGGCGCTTCTTGTGATCCGCAACGGCCCGACCCCTGGTGGGGGAATGGATCGGCGGGCAGTGCGATGACATAGGCCGCCTGATGGCCAGGCATGGCCAAGGCTTTTGTCGCGTCGTGGGCGCTGTCATCGTGGGGGACATGAACCTCCTCCACCTCCTCACCGTCATGGCTGCAGCCTTCGTCGCCGGCGCCATCAACTCCATTGCGGGCGGCGGCACGCTGGTGTCCTTCCCGGCGCTGCTGGGCATCGGCCTCACAGGGCAGCAGGCCAACGTCACGAGCACCCTCGCCCTGTGGCCTGGCTCCATCGGCGGTTTCTGGGGCCACCGGGAAGACCTGGCAGGAATCCGCGCCTTCGCCATCCGGCTGATGCCGCCTTCACTCATCGGCGGCGGCCTGGGCGCCTGGCTCATGCTGATCACGCCGCAGAAGCTCTTCGATCAGCTGGTGCCCTGGCTCATCCTTACGGCCTCGGTGCTGCTGGCGGCCAACGATCCCGTCAACCGCCTTCTGAAGAAGATCCACGGCCACGAGCGCACGCCCGGCTGGTGGATCGCGGCCATCTGCTTCCAGTTTGTGGTGGGCGTCTACGGGGGCTTCTTCGGTGCGGGCATCGGCATCCTGATGCTTGCCGCGCTGAGCCTCCTGGGGCTCACGGACATCCACCAGATGAATGGCCTGAAGAACCTGCTGGCGCTGTGCATCAACGGCATCGCCATTTTCGCTTTCATGGCCATGGAATTCCTGCGGCACCCCGGCAACGCGAAGTGGATGCTGATCCTGCCAATGGCGGTGGCCGCGGGCCTGGGCGGCCTCTTCGGCTCGCACATGGCCCACCGCGTGGGCCGCACCACGGTACGCGTGGGCGTCATCTGCATCGGCTTCACCCTCTCAGCCTGGTACTTCTACAAAACCTACGGCGGCTGAGCGGTTCCACCACCAGCTACAGGGAGGCGCCATGACCGAGACCGCCATCACCTTCGACGATGTTCTCTTGATTCCGGCCTACAACCACCATGAATCACGCCGGGTCGTGGACATCGGCATGACGGACAAATCGGGCAAGCTCACCCTCGGGCTGCCCATCATGACGGCCAACATGGACACGGTGACGGAAGACGCCATGGCCAACTTCGTGGGCGAGCGAGGTGGCATCGGCGTACTACACCGCTTTGTTTCCGTGGAAGAGAATGTGGCCATGTTCCGGCGCTGCCGCCACCGCACCTTCGTTTCCGTGGGGACGGCGGAGGCCGAGCTGGAGCGCATCGAGGCGCTGCGGGATGCGGGCGCGGAGTTCTTCTGTGTGGACGTGGCCCATGGCCATGCAAAGTACGTGGGCAAGATGATCAAGCGCATGCGCCAGATGCTGCCGAACGCCTGCATCATGGCAGGCAATGTGGCGACCTATGCGGGGGCGGATTACCTGGCGTCCGTGCACGCCGACATTGTCAAGGTGGGCATCGGCCCGGGAAGCGTTTGCACCACGCGCATCAAGACCGGCTTCGGCGTACCCCAACTCAGCGCCATCCAGGAATGCGCCCGGGCCGACCGCTCCATCGTGGCCGATGGGGGCATCCGCACTCCCGGCGACATCGTGAAGGCCCTGGCCTTCGGGGCGGATTTTGTGATGGTGGGCGGCATGCTGGCGGGCACGCGGCCCACGCCGGGTGACCCGATCCTGGACGAGAAGGGCGGCCCGGCCTACAAGGTCTATCGCGGCATGGCCAGCAAGGAAGCCGCGGATGACCACCTGGGTGGGCTCACCGGTTGGAAAACCTCCGAAGGCGTGGCCACGCGGGTGCCCTATCGGGAGGATGAGGAGGAGATCCTGGCCGACATCATCGGCGGCCTGCGCTCCGGCCTGACCTACGCGGGCTCCAACACCATCCGGGAACTCCAGAGAAAGTTGAACTACGTGCGGGTCTCCCCCGCCGGCAGGATCGAGAGCCTGCCGCACAAGACCCTGGGCTGAGCGGCTGGGGCGAACCGGGGTGGTTCCGCGGGCGGACGGCGGGAGGTGGAAGGGTACCGCCTGGAAGCGCCGGAGACCCAAGCCTCCACCATCCGAAGTTCAGTGAGGATCTGCCCGGTTGATCGGCTTGTGGTTTCAAGTATGGGATAAAAATTAAATTTTCACGAAGGGCTGGTGCGTCTAACTTGAAATAGTAAAATAAAGGTATAATAAACCACAAATAATGAGGATTTCATGGTCGTCAAAAACGTGAATGGTGCGATGAGAACCGTTTGCGGTTGCGGCAGTTGGCTGAACCACTGGCGTCGGTTTGGCACGCCGGGAGAGGCCTTCACCCGCAAGCAGGCCTGCTCCGTGGTGGTTTGCTCCCAGCCCATCGAAGTGGGTGCGCTGGTCCAGAAGGAAGTGCTCGAAGGCATGAAGGCCCTGGGCATGGTGGGTGATGCCTCCTGGTACGTCATTCCCCTCTGCAGTGACCACAGCCGGCAGCGGAGCGGGGCGCTGCAGGTGGAAGATGACTGCGGCCTCGCGCCTGCCAGCCAGGATGAGACCTGTGGCCACGATGAGGAGGAAGACCGGACGTCACGAAGCGCCTGAAGCAAGTGAACAAACCCAGGTCGTGGCGGCCCTCAGGGGGTGGTCGGGCCGCTGGGGATGGGCAACTCAATGATGAACTGGCTGCCCCCGGGGACGTTGTCCTCCACCCAGATCCGCCCGCGATGCATATTCATCACCAGGCGACAGAAGGCCAGCCCAAGGCCCCGTCCAGTCGGGCTCTCCTGGACTCCCTTCAGGCGCACGAAGCGATCGAAGACATCCTGCTTCAACTCTGCAGGAATGCCCACACCCAGGTCGCAGACACGGATCTGGAGCCCCTGGTTTCCGGCGGTGGCGTGGGCAAGCACCTTGATGAGCGAACCTTCGGGTGCGAAGCGGATGGCGTTCTCAAGCAGGTTGGAGATCACCCGGCGCAGCAGGTGGGGGTCGGCCTCACCCTGAAGCCCGGAGGTCACCTCCAGGTCGATCCAGCGGTTGGAGCGGGCCGCCAAGGGTTCGAACTCATGGATGACCTTCTCGAGCCAAGGGCCGAAGTCGATGGTCTCCAGTTCCGCCACGAGTTCCGCCCGATCGCTGATCGAAATGTCCAGCAGGTCCGTGACCATGGCGAGCATGGCCCGCAGGGAGTCGCCCATACGGTTCTGATACCGGAGGTTCCGCGATGAGTCCCCTTCGTCGCCCATGAGATCCAGCGTGGCTTGAGCGGCACCCAGCAGGTTCTTGAGGTCGTGGGCCACGTACTGCAGCAGGTTCTCCTTCTGGGCGTGCAGGCCCAGAAGGGCTTCCCGCTCGACGTGGAGCTCGCCCCGCAGCTGGCGCAGGCGGATGAGGCTGCGGGCGCGGGTGCGGAGTTCCACAGGAAGGATCGGCTTGCGCAGGAAGTCATCGACCCCGGCCCGCACAGCCTGGGCGTGCCCCTCGGCGCCATCTTCGACCGTGACCACCAGGACGGGGATGTCATCACCCCCCAGGCACTGCCGCAGGTGACGACAGACCTCAAGCCCGTGGAGGTCCGGCAGGTGGAGGTCCAGGATCACCAGATCCGGAAGCGCCTGGTCCAGGGCGGCCATGGCATCCATGGCGGTGGTGGTCAGGGTCAGGCGGTAGGAGTTGCTCTCCAGGGCGGCTTGCAGGAATTTGAGGGTGACCGGGTTGTCCTCCACGACGAGGACATGGGCTCCGAAATCGCGGCGTCGGTGGAGGTGAGGGTTCGGCGCTGCTGCTTCCACGGGGGGCTCCCTCTGGATCCAACTTTGGGGACGATCTGGCTGACGTCTCTTCGGCGGGTACCATCGGGGATGTGACTTTCTGGTGGATGGTGGAGCGGGCCATCTGGGAAATCTCCGGCAGGCCACCCCATCCCCAGGCGCGACAACCGCGGGGAGGGTTACTGCGGGTTGCAAAATTCACGGTGGGGCGGGTTGGGCCGATGAATGGGCTAGCCATCTATGGGGTCATTCCATGAAGATTCTCGTCGTTGATGACAGTGCCACCATGCGGCGCATCGTGATGCGCAGCCTGACGGACATGGGCTACAAGGACTTTGCGGAAGCGGAGAACGGTCAGGTGGCTCTGAATGCCGTGCAGGCCGGGGGCATCGACCTGGTCATCACGGACTGGAACATGCCGGTCATGAGCGGCCTCGAATTCGTCACTGAGCTGCGGGCCACGCATCCCGATCTGCCCATCCTGATGGTGACCACCAACGCCTCGAACCAGGACGTGTTCCAGGCCCTCAGCGCCGGGGTCAACAACTACGTCGTGAAGCCCTTCACCCCGGACACGCTGAAGGAGAAGGTGCTCGCGGTCCTGGGCGACTGAAGCTGTTTCCCGGATGAGACAAGGGCCTGGCGGTTGCCAGGCCCTTGCTCTGTACCGGTGGGCCCTAGTGCCCCGAGCGTCCGGCCTTCCGGAGGTGGGGGCCGTACTTCTTGTCCACCCCGCCGATGTGCTTCACGAGCCAGTCGTTGAGGAAGTTCACGAGGTCCGAGGAGACCATGCCCGTGCCCTGTTCGAAGGCCTTGCGGGATTCCAGCACCTTGGACACAAAGGCCCGGTGCAGGGGCTTGTGGGCTTCCAAATCCGGGTAGTTCGTCTCTTCCAGCAGCTTCTCCTCTTCGGCAAAGTGCTTGGCGGTGTAGTCGATGAGGGCATCCAGCACGGCGCCCATCTTCTCCCGACCCTTGCCTTCGGTGATGGCTTCGCTCAGCTCGTTGATGAGGTCGAAGAGCCGCCGGTGCTGGCTGTCCATGCCATCGACG
>Ga0265327_10002831_pt1 | contig 17498 bp, 12 predicted proteins | sample 41621metaG_FD_202089 | JGI IMG/M metagenome (GOLD analysis project Ga0265327, IMG submission 202089) | Rhizosphere microbial communities from Carex aquatilis grown in University of Washington, Seatle, WA, United States - 4-16-21 metaG | ecosystem: Host-associated > Plants > Roots > Rhizosphere... | reverse complement strand
TATTCGTGGGTCTTCCAACGGACCGAAGTGGTCAAGCAGGCTAGCGCTCATGGCTTTCCTTTTCAGATAAAAAACGTAGTGTCGCTAATTACTTTGATTTAATGCAAATTTATATGCGGTCGCCCTGATTAGCAAGGTTGGGATCAAATAAAATATTCTGAGATAACGTATAAACTGTTCGGTTTCAGAACTCTAGCGAGGGTTGGATGAGCGGAATGGCTACAAGGACATTAAAAATGAGATTTAAACAAACATACAACGGGTAGCTCAGTTTACCAGCACAGACTTTGTTCCGCCTGTCGCAATTCCGCGACCTGACGGCTTAACGCATAAATAGACACATTATAGATGCTAATCAAGCACATATCAGTTACCTACAGGATCGGCTTGAACGCCAACGTCAAGATTTTTTCAAATCATTGAAAATAACTGGGATTTAGCCGCAAGCAGAATATTTTTTGGCGCAAGTTATTAATATAATGTGGAATATTGTTAAAAAAACCTCTTACTCATGCTATAACATTGCGCGAATTTCTTTTACCCATCACTAATAACATCAATAAGGTAAATACAATGACAACAATTAACGGCGCGATCATTATTGATTTCGGTTCTTATGACACAGGCAAGTATGTTTTTACCCAAGCGGACGGCAAAATTACCGTTATGGGTTTAACATCGGGCTTGTCCAGCGACGATTTGGCGATCGCCCGCTATAACGCGGACGGCAGCGTGGATACCACATTTGACGGTGATGGCAAATTAATCGCAGCAGCGACCATGACGACCATTAACGCCGTTCGTCCATTAAGCGACGGCAAATTTATTACTATCGGATCAAATAATTTCGATTTTGCTATTGCCCGGTACAACAGCGATGGAAGTCTGGATAGCAAGTTCGGCACTAACGGTATGGTAACGACTGATCTTTATGCCTCTGATTATGCCACTGCCATTACCATACAAGCCGATGGTAAGCTTCTAGTGGTAGGATCAAACTATGACCCGTATTATTTCGGTGCTGCACGCTACAACAGTAACGGCACCTTAGATACCACCTTCTCTAACGACGGTATAATAGGCGGACAACTTTTTTACGATTATGGCATCGCCACGGCTGTCGCTATTCAACCTGACGGTAAGGCTGTCATAGCGGGTCTAAGCGGCAATAATTTTGCCCTTGCGCGATTGGATCGCGCCGGTAATTACGATGTCACTTTTGATACTGACGGCAAATTAGTAACCGACTTAGGCGGTACCGATGTTGTCAAAACAATCACGCTATTAAGTTCAGGCAAAATCTTGGCGGCAGGTACCAGCAACGGCAATTTTGCTTTGGTTCGTTATAACGCGAATGGCAGTCTCGATACCAGTTTTGATGGCGACGGCAAATTGGTCACCGACTTAGGCGGTACCGAAACGCCGAATAGTCTGATCGCATTAGCCGATGGTAAATTCCTCGCCGCCGGAACCGATGGCAATAATGATTTAGCGCTGATGCGTTTCAATGCCGATGGTTCTTTAGACACCAGTTTTGATGGCGACGGTAAAGTTACCACCGATTTAGGCGGCTCGGAGTCAGGCGCCAGCGCCACCGTACAAAGCGACGGCAAAATCCTGCTGGCGGGCACGACCGATACCGATATTGTGTTAGTGCGCTATAACGCCGACGGCTCCTTAGACGCCAGTTTTAATGGCCAAGCCGCGGTTAATCACCTGCCCACCGGCACGGTATCCATTACCGGCAGCGCCGGCAAGGGCCAAACCTTAACCGCATCGAATACCTTAGCCGATGTGGACGGTTTAGGTACTATCAGTTACCAGTGGAGTGCAGACGGGACTGTTATAGGATCAGGCACCAGTTACACCTTAACCGTAAATGAAGTCGGTAAGACCATTACCGCCACCGCTCAATACACCGACTTATTGGGCACGGCTGAAAGTGTGAGCAGTGCGGCCACCGCAACGGTGAGTGATACCCCTGTCAGCGGAACGGCCGGAGTGAGTATTATCGGCAGCGACCTTATCACCACTGAACAAGGCAATACCGCTGTACTCAACGTCAAATTAAATTCCGCACCAACCCGCGATGTCAGTATTACCTTTACCAGCAGCGATACCACTGAAGGGGTTATCAGCAATGCTACCTTGAAGTTTACCTCGGCCAATTGGTCTACCGCGCAAAAGATCACCGTAACCGGACAAAACGACGCGTTGATTGACGGCGATGTTGCCTACACCATTAACGCCAAACTCACCACATTGGATGTTATTTATAGAAATGTCAGCGTCGCCGGCCTGACGCTGACCAATCAAGACACGCCGATCGCTAAAGTGGAAACGATTAACGGCACCGATGACACCGATATTAAGCAAGGCACCTCGGCGCCCAGTTACATACTCGGCAAAGCCGGCGATGACGACTTATCGGGTGGCGGTGGAAACGACACGATTTACGGCAGCTATGGTAGCGATCTGCTGTTTGGCGAAGATGACAACGACGTTCTATACGGGGAACAAGACGCCGATTATTTGGACGGCGGTACCGGCAATGACACCTTGGACGGCGGATTGGGTTTAGACACCTTAATCGGGGGAGCGGGTAACGACACCTACTATTTGGGTTACGATGAGAAGGATGTTATAGACGACCAAGGTTTGGCAACCGACGTTGACATAGTCATCATGCCCTATCAATTGAGCAGCTATACCTTACCGGCAGGTATCGAACAAGGCACCATTGCCGCAGGCACCGGCGCCAGCAGCCTTACCGGCAACACCGGCAACAACGCCTTAACCGGTAATGACGGCAATAATATGTTAAACGGCGCGGTGGGGCGCGATTCGTTATTCGGCGGCGTCGGTAACGATGTGCTGATAGGCGGTACCGGCAATGACACCTTAAGCGGCGGGACCGGTAAGGATATCTTCAAATTCAACGAGGCATTGAAAGCCAACACCGATAAGATCACCGACTTTATTGTCGCCGATGACACGATTCAGTTGGAAAACAGCATTTTTACCAAGCTCAAAGTAACTGGCGTGTTGAGTGCCGGTAATTTTGTAAAAGCCGCTACGGCGCAAGACAGCAACGATTATATTCTCTATAACCCGGCGACCGGCGCGGTGAGCTATGATGCCGACGGTAGCGGCTCGGGCGTTGCCGTGCAAGTCGCGCTGTTAGGCGTGGACCTCTCTTTAACCTTTGCGGATTTTGTGGTGATTTAATTCGTAGCCGGGTTGCAAGGTTACCGTTATTTCGGCATGAAAGCCGAACCTGTTTAGCGCGGAGCGAACCCAACGCCGAAACAGCAAACACGGTGCGCTAGCGGCAATCCGAACTTATAAAGCCGGCATTTAAATTATCCATTTTTGTAAAAAAATGCTACCGTTAAACTCATGCAAAAACTCATGCGTTCTGTAAACACGTCAAACCGATAGCCATGAGTGCATAATGTTTGAAAAGTAATAATTAATCTCCACTCTCAAGAGAAATATCATGACAACGACAGTTCTAACCCCCCCCACATCGATAACAGGCACAGTAAGCGGCGGAATTGCAGGTTCAGGCAACTATTACGATTTTACCGTCACTTCGGATAACATTTATACCTTCACCACAACGCCTAATTTTACTCCCGGCGTCAGCAAAGGTAACGCCGATCTTAATCTGTATCAAATTATCGATGGCGTCCCTGTCTTTAAAGCGGCCTCCGATGGCATTACCGGGGAAGCCGATGTGATCAATGTCGCATTAACTCCCGGCGATTATCGCTTGGAAACGCTGCCTTTCATCGGCACGGTCGATTACACCTTGACCGCTACTTATCATCCGCAAGTTAATCAGGATTCATCGGATTTCGGCATAAACAACAGTTATTTCTTGGGTGCGCTTGATTGGGATTCAACAATTGATAGCACTGCACTTCCCGATCATCAATTAGTCAGTAATGGCCGCACTGTTATCGATTTTAACGAGCATAAAGGCGACATGAACGACGCCTACTCTTTTACCGTAGATAAACCGACTACGGTTACCGTCACTTTAACGCCGGATGCCAACAGCAATGTGGATTTAGCGCTGTACGACAGTCAAGGCAGTCAAATCAAGGGCAGCTTTAATGACACGGGAGCGGCGGATACGGTTAGCGCCGACTTGAAACCGGGAACTTATTGGGTTGACGCCAGTTTTGTCGGCAGCAGCAATTTGCAAAGTACCCCGGATAGCTCCAATTTCGTAGCAAGCTATGATTTATCCCTGAGCGCCAAACAATATGTGTTGCCAACGACTCAGTTTCGCGCCTTTAACGGCAATGCGGCAGGCTTAGCGGAAACCTTTAACTTCAACAACAGCACTCAACCTGAAACCCTTACCGTATCCAATGCGGTTTATTCCGGACAGATAGATCAATCCGCTATCGTCAATAACTTTGCAGGCGAGGTCAATGCCGGGATTTTATTGACCACAGGCAGTGCAAAAAGCATCTTGGGACACACTTACAACCAAAAACAAGGCACTTCATCCTCGTTTACCGACACCGTCAATGGCGCAGTGAATAACTGGTCAAATACCGGCGGCAATAGCCAAAGCATGCAACCACTCACGGCCGCAGGTAATACCGCCGGTTACAACGACAATGTATTTAAAGCTGTGAACGGCTTGGTCACCGATCAAAATAAAGTGCTCAATGCAGAGAATCAACTTGATCCGATTACCGCCGTTTATGATGCCGCCAGCTTGTCATTCGATGTTTCCGTTGCCGGCAAAGGCAATTTTCTCAGCTTCGACTTGCTGTTTGGCTCCGAAGAATACTCGCTGTTTGCCGATCAATATGTCGATGGCGCGGTAATCATCGTCGATGGTAAAAACTACGCTTTATTCGATAAAACCAACCCTCAATCGATATTGAGCGTCACCCAAAGCAACATCGATAAAGGCTACTTTTACGACAATACCCAACTAGCCGATGGAACCAGCGTTTATCCTACTGAATTTAACGGTATCAGCCGTTTAATCAGCGTACTGGCGCCGATCGATACCTCCCTAGCGACTCATCACATTTCGATTGCTATTGCCGACACCAACGACCATGTTTTGGATTCCGGTATTTTCCTGACCAATTTAGACAGTGTCGATTTGACCCGAATAACCGATCAAAACCCAACCATCGGACCTAGAGAAACCGCTATTGCCGGTCTTTTCGCTAACGAAGCCGGAACAGCGGCAAACGATGTGCTTTTTGGCTCCGACGGACGCGATTATTCCCAATTGGGCGCAGGCAACGATAAAGTAGACACCGGAGCCGGCGATGACGTCGTTTCCGGCGGTCAAGGCCGTGACACTATTCAGGCCGGAGCCGGTAACGACATCATTCAAGGCGCGGACGCTACCGATAAAGTAGGCGATAATCTTAATGCCGGAGCCGGTAACGATGTGGTCGCCGGCGGCGGTGGTGTCGATACCATTACCGGCGGCACCGGTTCGGACAGTGTCGACGGCGGCGCCGGTAACGACAAAATCACCGGCGGCACCGATGCTATCGGCGATAACCTGGACGGTGGCGTCGGTAACGACACTATTATCGATGGCGGCGGTAACGATACCGTTGCAGGCGGGGCCGGTAACGACAGCATCTCCTCCGGGGGCGGAGCGGACATTATTACCGGCGACACCGGCCGCGACTCTATCAATGCCGGAGCCGGTAACGATGAAATTATCGGCGGCACCGATACTATCGGCGATAATCTCAACGGAGGCGCGGGTAACGACGACATAGCCGCTGGAGCCGGTAGCGATACCATTACCGGCGGCACCGGTGTCGATACTATCGACGGCGGCGCCGGTAATGACCGAATTACCGGTGGCACCGATGCGCTCGGCGATAATCTCGATGGCGGCGCGGGTAACGACACGGTTACGGCTGGAGCCGGTAACGACACTGTAGATGCCGGAGCCGGCAACGACATCGTAACGGCTGGGGCAGGCGATGATACCCTTAGCGGAGGCGCAGGTAGCGATACGGTCTCAGGCGGTGCGGGACAAGACGACTTTATCATCAGCTCGGATGTGGACGTTGATACTATTGCTGATTTTTCCGTAACGGATGACACTATCAGTCTCGATAGTTCAATCTTCACGTCGGTTAATCCGGAAGAAACCATTACCGAGGATAATCTTGTAACCGACGGTGCGGCAACTGACGCTAACGATTATTTGATTTACGACAGCAGTACCGGTAGTTTGTCTTACGACGCTGACGGCAACGGTCCGGACGAAGCTGTCGAAGTCGCTGTTATCGGTGCGAATCTAGGTTTAACCAGCGCAGACTTCATAGTCATCTAGTTCGGCGTTTATTTCAGTGGGTTGTTGACGGGCAATAGCCTGTTGGAATTGAAGCTAACAATGAGAGGGACCGGCAATACTGTCGGTCCCTTTTTTATGTAAGGCCAGTAATCGTAGGGGCGATAAGTTTAGCTTTTTCCTGAAATCAAGCCTTGCGTGCACGCCCATATTGGTCGGAAAAGCGCACAATATCATCCTCTCCCAAATAACTGCCCGATTGCACTTCGACCATCTCCAACGGAATGACGCCTGGATTTTCCAGGCAATGTACAATGCCTAAAGGAATGAAGGTGGATTGATTTTCCGACAGCAGCATTTTCTCATCGCCCTTGCTGACCAGGGCTGTACCTTTAACCACCACCCAATGTTCGGCGCGATGGTGATGCATTTGTACCGACAATTTCGCACCCGGCTTAACCACGATGCGTTTGGTTTTGTGACGCTCGCCGTCATCGACTGAATCGTAATAGCCCCAAGGCCGATAAACTTTGCGATGCAAATCGGCTTCCGGGCGCTTGGCTTGTTTTAATTGTTCGACCATCAACTTAACATCTTGCACGCGGTCTTTCGGCGCGACCATCACCGCATCGTCGGTTTCAATAATCACTAAATTGTCGATGCCAATCGCAGCGACTAATTTGCGTTCGGAATGAATAAACGAATTGTGGGCGTCCACCGTCATTACGTCGCCGCGGATGGTATTGCCGAAAGCGTCTTTCTCCGCGACGTCCCATAAGGCAGACCACGAACCGACATCGTTCCAGCCCGCATCTAAAGGAATAATCACCGCGCGATCGGTTTTTTCCATCACCGCGTAGTCAATAGAATCGGATGGACACGCTGAAAAAATTTCAGCGCTGACCCGGATAAAGTCGATATCCGTTTCGGCGGCGGCATGAGCTTGTTGACACAGCTCCAACATTTTCGGATTGAACTTTGCCAGCTCTTGAAGAAACACTCCGGCTTTAAACACAAACATACCGCTATTCCAAAAATAATCGCCACTGCTGACATACTCATTAGCCGTTTTGAGATCCGGTTTTTCAACAAAAACGGACACCGAATAAGCCCCGCCATGCGCTTTTGAACCTCGTTTAATATAGCCGTACCCTGTTTCCGGACTGGTCGGCACAATGCCGAAGGTCACCAGAAAACCTTGTCGGGCCAGCACATCGGCTTTATTAACGGCTGTTTGAAAAGCCGGTATATCGACAATCGTATGGTCCGAAGGCAGCACTAACAACACCTCATCGGCAGCAGCGGACAATGCCGCCAGCGCCACGGCCGGGGCTGTATTTCTACCGACCGGCTCCAAGATAATGGCGGCCGGTTTAACGCCAATTTCGCGTAACTGCTGCGCCACCATAAAACGATGATCTTCATTACACACGGCAATAGGAGGCTGTAAATCCTCCAGCCCCTGTAACCGGCAGTAGGTTTCCTGCAACATGGTTTTATCGGAAATTAAAGGTAAAAATTGTTTAGGGTACTGGCTACGCGATAACGGCCATAAACGCGTGCCGGAACCGCCTGATAAGATAATTGGAGTCATAGTAATAGTCCTTTAATAATAACGTGAGGGATTAATGGCTTGCACGGAGCGCTAGTGAATGTAAGCACGCTCAAGCTTGCCGGTAACGATCCTGGTTAAGCAAAAACCAAGTATAAGTTTCACGCAAGCCGTCTTCCAATCCTATCCGGGCTTGCCAGTCCAAAGCTTTAAGCCGCGAAACATCCATCAGTTTACGCGGCGCACCGTCAGGCTTAGTGGCGTCGAACATCAGTTTGCCGGTAAAGCCTGTCACTTTAGCCATCGTTTCGGCCAGTTCACGAATCGTACAATCCACGCCCGAGCCTACATTGATGTGAGACAGCATGGGCTGAGTGTTCGCCTGATAGACTGCCGGGGGCAAGTTCATCACATGCACGCAGGCTGCCGCCATGTCATCCACATGCAGAAACTCCCGCATCGGCGTACCGCTGCCCCAGATTACCACTTCATCGGCATGCGCCAACACCGCTTCATGAAAGCGCCGCATCATCGCAGGAATCACATGACTGTTTTGCGGATGGAAGTTATCGTTCGTGCCGTACAAATTGGTCGGCATCACACTCCGGTAATCGCGCCCATATTGACGGTTGTAACTTTCGCACAACTTAATGCCGGCAATTTTGGCAAGGGCGTAAGGCTCGTTGGTAGGCTCCAGCGTTCCCGTGAGCAGAGCGTCTTCTTTCATCGGTTGCGGTGCAAGCTTGGGATAAATGCACGAAGAACCTAAAAACAGCAACTTCTGCACGCCTACCCGGTGAGCGGAATGGATCAGATTCGCCTCGATCATCAGGTTTTCGTAGATGAATTCCGCCGGATAAGTATGATTGGCATGGATTCCGCCTACTTTGGCCGCGGCAACATACACCTGCTCTATCGTATGCCGCTTGAAAAAAAGCTCCACTTCCGCCTGCCGAGTCAGATCCAGTTCATTTCGGTCCGCCGTCAGGATATTGGCATAACCCAAGGCCTGCAACCGGCGCACGATAGCCGAACCGGCCATGCCGCGATGTCCGGCGACAAAAACAATCTGCTCTAAATGTTGAGTCATGCTTAGTTCTCCACTGAAACCGGCAGGTGATAACCGTGCGTTTTCAACAGCGCATGCCGCTGAGCGGTTAGCAAATCTTCCGCCACCATTTCGGCGCACATCTGCTGCACGGTGATTTCCGGCATCCAGCCGAGCTTTTCTTTCGCCTTGCTCGGATCGCCCAATAAAGTCTCGACTTCGGTAGGACGAAAGTAACGCGGATCGACTCTGACCACTACATCGCCCACCCTCAGCATCGGCGCTTTATCGCCGACAATCGCCTTAACAATGCCCTGCTCGGCCACCCCCTGCCCTTCGAAATGCAGCGTAATACCCAGCTCGGCAGCCGACCATTCGACAAATTGACGTACCGAATACTGTACGCCGGTGGCAATCACAAAGTCTTCCGGCTGTTCATGTTGCAGCATCATCCACTGCATGCGGACATAGTCTTTGGCGTGTCCCCAGTCGCGCAACGCATCCATATTGCCCAAATACAGGCATTGCTCCAAACCCAAGGCAATGTTAGTCAAGCCACGGGTAATTTTTCGGGTGACGAAAGTTTCTCCGCGGCGCGGCGATTCATGATTAAACAAAATGCCGTTGCAGGCATACATACCGTAAGCTTCCCGGTAATTCACCGTCATCCAGTAAGCATAGAGCTTGGCTACCGCGTATGGGCTACGGGGATAAAACGGCGTAGTTTCCTTTTGCGGAGTCTCTTGCACCAGCCCATAGAGTTCCGAGGTGGAGGCCTGATAAAAGCGGGTTTTCTTTTCCAGCCCCAATAAACGGATGGCTTCGAGTAAACGCAAAGTACCCAGCGCATCGACATCGGCTGTATATTCCGGCGATTCGAAACTGACCGCAACATGACTTTGCGCCCCCAGGTTATACACCTCGTCCGGCTGCACCTGCTGAATGATGCGAGTCAGGTTCGAAGCATCGGTTAAATCGCCGTAATGCAAAATAAAGCGTTGATGCTCGATGTGCGGATCTTGATAAATATGGTCTACACGCTGGGTGTTAAATGATGAGGCGCGACGCTTGATGCCATGTACCTCGTAGCCTTTCTCCAAAAGAAATTCGGCTAGATAGGAACCATCCTGACCGGTAATTCCTGTGATAAGCGCTTTTTTCATGAGTATCCTTTTTATAAATAATGTCAACCTGACGATTAGAGGCGAGTTATTCCTATATGCCTTAAGTTAGCAGCTTGCCAACGGCATTCCGGTTCGATTCAGGTCCTCTGAGAGACGGTGAAAGTATTGCCAAACTCGGTTCAACAACCTATTCAGCATGAAGTTCACGAAGGAAAAATAAAATACGCTGAAAACGTCGCGTCCTTCATGGCGAATGCTTTTGTTCTCAAACAAGTACTTTCACAGTCTCGATAGTTTGGGAACAGGCGAAAAGCTAACCGGTTGAGGTGTCTAAGGTATGCCTCGACAAGTTGCCCACGGGAAAAGGCTGTAACTTGAGCAACACTGCCGGGAGGAATCATACTTGTACCGGATCCCCCTCAATAGCGAGCCATCCCATAACGACCTCTATGGCCGATAAGCTTTATTCATATATGTTTCAAAATGCCGCCCGACGCTTCGAAACGATGCACTTGTAGCCTTTGAAATTTTGTAAATCATTAACAAAAACTCATTGTAACGGATTATGAAGGCTATCGAAAACCTTTGAGTGAAGCTCTTTTTAAGCCATTGCCGGAATCGAAAGCCGGTTTTGCGCCTGAAAACGGTGTTCAGCAAAAAACATAACTGTGTGGAATCTGAGGTGGCGAACGCGCGACTCCCGTAGGCAACGGCTATAAGCCTTAATCTACAGAGTGTACAATTGCTTCAACGAAATGCATTTTTTATAAGGTTTAGCATCATCTGGATTAATAGCCGATGCCAAACATTCCGGATGGGCAATAGGCCTATAAAAGCAAGAAATGCTTTTTAACTGAACGCAAAATCAAGCGCTAAAGACAAGAACATAACATGCGCGCTACTTTATAGCGGTTAATAAAGCTAAGTAGTTACAAGTAGAGATAAAGAGGAGGATAACGACAGGAAATAATCAGTATCCGAAAGAGAAACCCTGAAATGTTTAGCGGCAAGGTTTTATACTTTTTCTTTCAGATACTGACCATCAGTGAGTTTAATTCACGCAAGGACCGAATTGCATTTCTCGGGCTTTATCAAACGCATATCTAAAATCAATAAACAAAGGCTGTCCTGTTCCCAGCATTGCTTTTAATAGTTCATGTTGCAGTTGAAACTTAACATTGCCAATAGCTAAGGCACCGATTCCTACTGCACCTTGCGCGTTTATTGCATGGATAAGCGGCGCTCCGCAGTCATTATTTTTGACGCCTTCTATACCAAAAGGCGGAACGGCATTAACATCGCCGGCTACTTTAAGTTGCGTTGCCGTTTTCAGTACATTGGCATTTAAAACCTGAACGCCCGCTTTAGCCGTACTGAAAATAATGTCGGTATTGGCGACCAATTGGGCCTTATCTGCATCGGAATGGGCTAAAGCCCCTTTTAAAGTACATTTAAAACGCCGATTGTAGGCTTTGGCAACTTCCAGAGCGGTATCAATAGATAAATGGTCGGTTAATGTCACATCGGCGCCGGCTAATGAAGCAATAATGCCGGTAGCAATACCCACCGGACCGGTACCGCCAAAAATCACCACGGAACAACCTTTCAGGTCCTTGTCGTGTTTTGCCTTCAGTTCTTTTTCCGCACATGTCACTAAGGCCGCAGCCGTAGTAAAAGCGCCGCTAGGGTCGGCAAAAACCGAAATTTCAAAAGGCGGAACCATGGCTTGCTTACTGATATTCAGCATATCCATGGCTAGACCTAAATCACGGCCGCCAATAAAAATTCCGGTGCGCCTAACTCCGGATGGACTGCGTGAGAAAGTGGCGTCTTGAGTCAGCCCGTAAACATTATCCAGCTTGACGTTGTTATACGGAATCAGTACGTCAAACCCTGCGTCCAGCGCCATATTAATATCGAACGGACTGTTATTCGGCATGGGGTCAAGCATATGAAGAATGCTTCGTTTCGCCATTAGTGAGATCCTTTTTATTATGCAGGTTAATCCAAAATTCAGACTGAGGAGCTAGATTTGATATATTCTCTTGCCGTCTCAAAGGCGTGCTCAAAATGCAAGTAAACAGGCTTGTCGCTATTAATCATTTTTTTCAACAAAAGAACCTGAGTCTGAAACTTAATATTACCAATAGCCATAGCGCCCAAGCCGACTGCACCGCTGATTGAACCCTCAATCGGTGTGCCGTTATGAAAAGCGTCAACGCCCGCAATACCGGCAGGCGGTACGGCATTGGCGTCGGCAACAACTTTTAATTGTGAGGCCGATGCGATGAGTTCTGCGCTTAATAATTCGATACCGGCTGCGCCGGTGGCAAAAACAACGTCAGCCGTCTTAATATATTCCGCTTTATCCGCATCTGCGCCGGCTTCAATAATAATTTTACCGTCGCCGAACTCGTTATTGCACATATCTGCAATCGCTTGAGCTTTCTCCAATTGACGGCCGATGAGTTTAACTTTAGCTCCGTCTTGTGCGGCGATTACTGCAACCACTTGACCTACAGGTCCGGTTCCGCCCAGTACCAGAATATTTTTTCCTTCCAGCGTGGTGTCGAATTTAGTCATTAACTCACGTTCAACAGCAGCAACCATGCCGGCAGCGGTAGTAAATGCGCCACTGGGATCAGCGAACACGGACACTTCAAATGGAGGGAACATTGAGCGTTTGGCCATTTTCAACATGTCCATCGCCTGCTTGGTATCGCGTCCGCCAATGAAGATACCGGTGCGTTTTAAGTTTTTAGGGCTACGGGAAAAAATGGCATCCTGCACCAAGCCTTGAACTTCACTGGGTTCAACATTGATATAGGGTAAAGCGGAAACCCAGCCGGCATCCAATGCCATATTGACATCGAACGGACTGAGATTTTTAGCGGTGGTTAACATGTGTAAAATGAATGGCTTTTCCATGGGGGCTCCTTTATGTATTTAACCCTACAAGTATAAAAGAAAATACAACAGAATAGAAATGTCCTTACAGCATTTCCACTTCAATCGGGTTACTAACAGTTATAAAATCACTGGAGTTTATGTATAAGAAGGGTTGAGCAGGTGTATCGTAGTCTCACCTGAACAAGATAATGAGGTTTATTATGTTCACCTCCATGTTACGTAAAAAATCCAGCCGTTTCCTGCCTTTAGGGACATTTCTGCCGCCGATTTTTGATCAATGCTTGAGCCCTTGGAAATCCAGTTTACCGACCATGAAACGAAGCGGCACAGCCGAGAAGACAGAGAGCAAGCTGCTGGCTCAGGCCGGCAATAAGGTACTCCAAATCCAATCCCCGACACCCAAGACGCAAAGAAATAACTTATAGCAGCATAGCCTCACCCGACAAGACCCTATCCCATTCAGATAAGCGTTTTCGCTCTACACTTTCAAAGCCTGAGCGGTAGAATAGCTTCGCGAGTTTGATCTTTTCATGTAAAATATTTGCATTCAAATCAAACAAAACATCAATCATGCCTGCGGACTGTTCAATAAAAAAGCTTCTGATCGTCGACGATAGTAAAGTCTCAAGAATGTTAATCCGCACACATATCCTCGCTCAATACCCGGAATGGATAACCTATGAAGCCGTCTGCGGCGAAGACGCTATTGCACTTGTTGATAAAGACATTCCTGACTACTGCACCATGGATATTAATATGCCGGGCATTTCAGGCACCGATACCGCAGAACGGATATTATCTAAATACCCTGTAATAAAGCTCGTTATTTTCTCGGCAAATATTCAAGAAACACACCAAAACCGTGCCCGCGAGTTAGGCACCATACTCATTGCAAAACCGGTCACAGAAAAATCAATTGCTCTGGCGCTAGACTATTTTGCCAATTCAAAATGAGCAATCTCAACGAACTTCATCTTGACGCCCTAACAGAGGTATTCAGCATCGGCGCAGGCCGGGCCGCATTAAGCCTGAGCGAAATAGTCGGGGACGAAGTGCGTATTTCCGTGCCCTCGGTGCAAATCATCAATTCGGAAGACATAAATTCGGCAACGTTATCATTAAGCAATGGACGCTTTGGCGCGGTAAATCAAAAATTTAGCGGCCCTTTTAATGCCGAGGCCGTGCTTTTATTTACCGAGGAGCAAGCGTTAAAAATCGTTAGCGATATGATGGGCTCGCAGATGAGCCTTGAAGAGCTTGCCGAATTTGAGCATGAAGCCATGTGCGAATTGGGCAACATCATTTTAAACGCCTGTTTGTCTGCGATGGCCGACATACTTAATTTGACTCTGGAGAGTTCTTTACCCGATTACACGGTCGCATCGGCCGATGAAATATTACATCGGCTCAAAGAGAATTCCAATCAACCCTACGTTATGGTATTACATATCGATCTCGCCATCGAAAAACGACATACTGCAGGCAACTTGGTATTCCTGCTAAGTTCAGCCTCCTTGACCAATCTTGTTACTCATGTCGATCAATTTCTGGGCAACCTTTCATGAGCGAAATTCCGACCTCTTCTTCCGCCTCAACTAAAACACCCGGTTTTTGCCCTCTCCCTCCTGCGCCTATGCAGCCGAAAGCAAAACGTTTCGATATGGAAGACATATCCAACGCGCTTAACCTCGGGCTGATCGTAGTCGACGCCGAAGGCAAGGTTTTGCTTTGGAATAACTGGATTGCCAAATACAGCAACGTGAAGGAAGCCGATGCCCTTAACCGGCCACTTGAACAGGCTTTTTCAGAACCTGTCTCTTCAGCATTCTCGGCCGCACTTAAAAATACCTTGGAATATAGATTGCCCGTGGTTTTATCCACCGCCCTGCATCGTACGCCGTTGCCTCTTTACAGCACATTCGAGACACCCCGGCAGCAAGCCCGGATGTACCAATCCATTACCATTACGCCCATTCGCTCGCAACTCAATGAACCTTGCTGCCTGATTCAGATAACCGATTCCAGCACCTCAATCAAGCGGGAAAAAATACTGCGCTCTCATTCGGAACTTTTGAAGAAAGAAGCCATAACAGATAGCCTGACCGACATCTGCAATCGCCGATTCTTTGATGCGCATTACGAAATAGCGGTAGCCGATGCAAAAAGGCAAAAGCATCTCTTATCCGTATTCATGATTGATATTGATTTTTTTAAGCCCTATAACGATTATTACGGACACATAGCCGGCGATTATGCTATCAAACAGGTTGCATATGCATTAAAAGCGCAGCTGTCGCGCGCCACCGATATAGTGGCCCGTTATGGCGGAGAAGAATTCGTTCTGGTCATGCCTCATTTACCTCAACAAGTTGCCGAACAAATTGCCGAAAAACTAAGAAGCGCGGTTTTTAATTTGGCCATACCCCATATCAATTCCAGTCCCTTCCATCGGGTTACCATCAGCATCGGTCTTTGCACCGGCATTCCTGAACGCGATGATAACCTGTTAAACAAAGCCGATGCCGCTCTTTATCAAGCCAAACAAAAAGGCCGTAACCGCTACATCTCTCTTCCGCTTTGCGAAAGCGAAGAGTATCTGGAACAATAGAGATATTCAATCTACTCAGCAGTCAGAAAAATAGAACACTGATGAAGCGGATGATTATGATTGAATAAGATTTTTTTTGAAGAGTCCTGAAAAATCCATTTATCGCCTTGGGGCTTATCTGTGTTTATCATCATTATCTGCATCATCCGCGTTCCGTTGGCCTTGATAGCAGGGTAGTTACTTAAATTTTATTCAGTCTCATCGTATGAAATTCAAACCCTCCGCACTCACCTTGGCGTTAAGCCTGGCCCTATTTCCCGCTCCGCCGCAGGCCGTTGAAATCACCAAAATCGAATTGCCCGATATGGGCGACTCCTCCGGCACCCTGATTACACCCGCCGAAGAAAAAGAGTTTGGCGAAGCTTTTTTCCGCAGTCTGCACTCACAAATTTCGATCAACCAGGATGCCGAAATTCAGCAATACATCCAAACTATCGGTGAAAAACTGGCGGCTAATAGCGACACGCCGGGTAATCCGTTTCATTTTTTTGTCGTCATGGAAAATGACATTAACGCATTTGCCGGGCCCGGCGGCTATATCGGGGTCAATTCCGGCTTGATTTTAATGACCGAAGCCGAAAGCGAACTGGCCTCGGTGATGGCGCACGAAATCGCCCACGTTACCCAGCGCCATTTATACCGTGCTTACGAGGCCGCCAGCCGCTTATCGATCCCGACCGCCGCCGCAACCTTGGCCGCCATTTTATTGGGTACTCAATCCCCCGCGCTTGGACAGGCAGCCATCGTCGCTATTCAAGCCGGCAGTGTTCAATTTCAAATCGATTTCACCCGCGAAAATGAAGCAGAGGCCGACCGTGTCGGCATGCAAACCTTGGCGGGCTCGCAATTCGACCCGCGTAGCATGCCCACTTTTTTCGAGCGTCTACAACAATCCACCCGCTATTACGGACAAAGCGTTCCCGAGTTTTTAAGAACTCACCCGGTGACCGCCTCACGTATTTCCGACACTCGCGGGCGCGCAGAAACCTATCCGTACAAACAATATCCCGACTCGCTCGGTTATCAACTGACCAAAGCAAAAATTCGGGTTATATCCGGCACGGACAATGCCGAAACGCTTAAGTATTTCCAGTCCCGATCGACCCAAGGCACCACTGAACAACGCATCGTTGCTCGCTACGGGCTTGGTCTGTGTGCGCTTAACACGCAAAAATACATGGAAGCGGAAGCCATTTTTCAGCAATTAAGCAAAGAATATCCAAACCAGGAGCAATATCTGACCGGCCTTGCCCGCACTGCGTTGGAAGCCAAAAACTACAACACCGCGCTGGCCCGCTACAAGAAGCTGACCGAACAATTTCCAGAAAACGAAGCGATCAAGCTCGAATATATCAGTTCATTGTTAAAAGCCGGCAACGCCGAATCCGCACGGAAAAACTTATTGCTGTTAAGCCCCAAAACCCAGCAGCAACCGATTTATTCGCAACTGCTGGCACAAGTTTACAGCGACTTAAACCAACCGGCCGAGTCTCATCGTTATCTTGCCGAATACTATTATGCGACCGGGCAAACCAGAGACGCGATCCTGCAAATAAAACTGGCGCAACAATCCCAAGGCCTTAATTTCCAGCTATCCTCGATTCTTAATGAACGGCTCGCCTTCTTTATCAATCAGGAAGAAGAAGCCAGACGCAACCGCTGAAAGCCCGAACATCGAACAAAGCGGTTAATCACTTGAGCGACTCCGCTTGGCATAAACCAACCACATGAAGTCTGAACGTTACCTGAACGAAAAGCAGTGCTTGCCGGTCATTTTGTTTATTAGAGGCCGATAATACTCTACAGTAAACTGTATTTATTAGGCTTTTTTGAAGGATTTATATTTTTCCCACTAAACCCCATTTTTAAATAGACAATAGAGTCGCATTTGAATAGAATTTGCCCGGCTTAAGGGAGTGAGCTCGGTTTGATTACCGGCTAAGAGGGGGAAAATA
>Ga0265327_10002830_pt1 | contig 17506 bp, 24 predicted proteins | sample 41621metaG_FD_202089 | JGI IMG/M metagenome (GOLD analysis project Ga0265327, IMG submission 202089) | Rhizosphere microbial communities from Carex aquatilis grown in University of Washington, Seatle, WA, United States - 4-16-21 metaG | ecosystem: Host-associated > Plants > Roots > Rhizosphere... | reverse complement strand
GTGGTCGAGGACTTGAACCGGGCCCACATGCTCGATCCGAGCGGCGAGCTGACCCCGCTGGCCGACAACTACGCTCGGATTTGCCGGGCGGCGATCACCAAGGGGCGGCCATAGGGCGCGGCTAATGCGGTCAACCCCGCTCGCCCTGCGGGCTCCGCGCCGGTCCCCGGCGGCCTTCGGCCGAGGTTTGACCGCGCCGCTTTCTATGGCTGACCTGTCGGCGTCCGAAGGGGAATGTCCCTTCGTCCGCTTCGCGTCCGGTTCAGCCTCGCCCTCGCCGGGCGGGCGAACCGAGGGGAATGGGGCAAGGGATTTTGCCGGGCGGCCATGCCCTCCGGCCGCTCCCCGAGGCTATCAGTATTCCCTTAAATAAGCAATAATGTGTCGCCGATATTTGGTGTAATCATATGTATAGATTGCTACAATGTCCTTGATATTACTCGCAATATCCAAGCAACAATAAATATATGGGGTGCGACATGATGGTGTATGTTGAGATGCAATTAGACGGCAAGGTGCGGATTTACCAAATCAGTGACCTTCGGTTGCTGCATCGGGTGCAGATCGAAACGAACGCGGCCTTTCTGCCTGTCCCGACGAACATGGCCGAGGTCCACGATTATCTTAGGGCGGACTGCTTCCAGTTCGAGATGTTCGAGACGTTTCCCCACATGAGGAATTGGGCTGCAAATTACGGCGGCTTCCGCGCTGGCGAGGTCCGCGCTGAGCTGGCCCGGTTGGAGATGCGCCGGGCCGAGCGGTTCGCGGATTTTGAGCTGGTCGCGGCGTAGGCGGCGGCGATGAGCGGCGGGCGCTGGATTTATCAGCCGAGCACCGACCCAGCCCTTGGATATGAGCTTTGGGAGCTGGATTGTCTGGGTGACCTAGCCGTGCAGATCGGCACCGTCAGGGAGGCGCGTCACGCCCGCTTGTTGGTGCAGGCCGACCGGCTTTTCGGGGCGCTGGAGCAGGCCGAGCAAACCGTGTTCATCGCCGTGCGGGAGGGCTGGGGCCATGCCGGAACCTTGGACTTGATGCGCGAACTCATCCACGCGGTTCGAGGTGCGCGATGAAGGCCCCTTACGGTTGGATTTGGACGCGGGGAGGCTATCGCAAGCTCACCCCCAAGGGGTTCAACCGCAGGCTCCGGCGGGCCCATAACCGCCGCCTTTCAAGCAAGAGCACGAAGCCACAGGAGAAGCCGCCCCACGACCCCGCGACGGAGGACCGCCCATGAATGACAACACCGCCACCAGGGCCGCGCTCTATGCGCTGCATGGCCTGCCAGATCGGCCGAACCCCTGCCCTTGCGGCGCGGATGACGCCTTCGTTGACGGCCACAATCTCCAGGGCCAGCGAGGCCCGTTTTACGTCTGGTGTCCGCACTGCCAGCGCTCCGGCCCCGAGCGTCCGACCTATGATCTCGCTATCGCGGTCTGGAACCGGAAGAGCGGCCTATAGCCTCCCCTTCCCCATGACCCTGTTCGATTCCGGCCGAAGGCCGAAACGAACTTAACCGCGCAGCGGGGGCGTATGACCCCGCTGCGATGCCATCGCACGGCCACACAAAGCGGCGCGGTCAAACCTCGGCCGAAGGCCGCCGGGGACCGGCGCGGAGCCCGTAGGGCGAGCGGGGTTGACCGCATTAGCCGCGCCGTGTGGCACCCGCCAGGAAGGCCCCTACTCCGCCGCCTTGGGTGTCCCGGTCCCCTTCGCTGGGAGGTTGGGGAACAGGCCCCGGTTGCGCGGCTCAACGTATTCATCGAGCAGGCGGAACATCTGGCGGCCGAAGTCGCTTTCCGGGTTTTTCTCGAAATGCTCCAGGGCCAACGCGCCCGCGATGATCTTTCGCCGGGAGTCGTCCTTACGTGCTTGCTCTCGCTCGCGGGCCTCAAGGAGCTTCAATTGATTGGCGATCTCCTCTTGACGCTTGCGGAGTGTCGCCATCTTGTCGGTTGTCGTGAGCCTCGGCATGTGGCCGCCTTTCTTGGCAAATTCGCGCCATTCTAGCGCCGCCATATCCTAGCCGCAAACCTCTATAGCAATCGTTAACTGTCGAGTGGTAGTATCCCAAAATGAAATGAAGGGCGCACTTTAGCATTATCCTCCGGATAATGCGTGCTTAGGCTAGGAACGAATGGCGATATTCTCGCTCAGCGCAGATAGCATCGGACGCGGCAAGGGCCGTCAGTCCGTCGCTGCGTCCGCGTACCGTTCCGGGTCAAAGATGACGGACGAGCGCACCGGGCAGACGTGGGACTTCACGCGCAAGGGCGGCGTGATCCATTCGGAGATCGTCACCCCCGGCGCGGTCCCGATTTGGGCGGGGGACCGTGAGCGGCTATGGAACGAAGCCGAGAAGGCCGAAGACAAATCCACCCGCCGCGACGTGGCGAAGGTGGCCCGAGAGTTTCGGGTCGCCCTCCCCCACGAAGTCACGGACGGGGAGCGCCTGGAGATTGTGCGCGAGTTCTCCCGATACCTGGTGGGCGTCTACGGCGCGGCCGTGGATTTCTCCATCCACGAGCCAGGCAAGGAAGGCGACGAGCGGAACCATCATGCCCACGTCATGATGACGACGCGGGCGCTTGGGCCGGAGGGTTTCGGGGCGAAGTTGCGGACCCTGGATAGCCCCAAGACCAGCCCGGCGGAGATGGGTGCGATCCGGGCTCAGTTCGCCGCGATCACCAACGCCACGCTAGAGGCCGGAGGCCACGAGGCCCGGGTAGATCACCGCAGCTATGAGCGTCAGGGCGTGGACCGGGAGGCGACAATTCACCTGGGCGTCGCCGTCACCAGCATGGAGCGCAAAGGGGAGCGCACGGAGTTCGGCGACAAGAACCGGGCGGCCGAGGCTCGGAACGCCGAGCGTGAGGCGTTGAAGGCTGAGGCGGCCGACATCGCCGCGCAGATCATCGACCTCGCGGCCGAGCGGGCGAAGCGGGCCGAAGATCGGGCCGAGCTGGCGGCGGTGCGGACCTTCGATCCGGCCCATATTCTGGATCAGATCACCGAGCGCAAATCGACCTTCACCCGCGCCGATTTGAACTATGCGCTGTCGAAGGTGATCACCGACGCCAAGGAGCGGGCGGAGATGAACGACGCCGTTCTAGCCCGGCCGGAAGTCGTGGCGTTGCGGGAGCAGGAGGGCGGGCCTGTCAGCCGCTACACCACGCGGGCGGTCCTGGCGGCCGAGCGGGACGTGTTGGCCGACACGGCGGCGATGGTGGCCGACACAGGCCACGGCCTCACCTCCCGCCAGCAGGCCGAGACGCTGGACCATCACGCGCACCTCGACCGCGAGCAGCGAGCCGCTTTCGCACATGCGACCGGCCCGGAAGGGTTGGCGGTGATCGCGGGCGAGGCGGGCACCGGCAAGAGCGCGACGATGGCAGCGGTTCGCGATGCCTACGAGGCCGCCGGGCACCGTGTGGTTGGTATGTCGTGGACAAACTCAGTTGTTGAGGACATGCGCCGCGACGGCTTCGGGCAGGCTGCAACGGTGTCGTCGGAGCTGTTCCGCCTTGAGCGCGGATCGACCCAATGGGACGCCCGCACGGTGCTCATGGTGGACGAGGCGGCCATGCTCTCGACCAAGCACCTTGCGGCCGTGACGGCGCACGCCGAGGCCGCAGGCGCGAAGCTGATCCTGGTGGGTGATGACCGGCAGCTCGCAAGCATCGAGCGCGGCGGCATGTTCGGGGCGTTGAAGGATGAGCACGGGGCGGCCGAGCTTCACAGCGTGCGGCGTGTCGCCGACGCCGACCAGCGGGCGGCGTTCAATATGATGCACCGGGGCGAGTTCCGCCCTGCCCTCGAAATCTTCGACGGTCGCGGTGCGATCCGCTGGACCGATACGGCCGACGCGGCGCGGGCCGAGCTTGTCGGCAAATACCAGGCCGACCTTGAGGCGGACCCGGCCAAGAGCCGGTTCGCGTTCGCCTACACCAACGCGGAGGTCGGAGACCTCAACCGGGACATCCGCGCCATGCAGCGCGAGCGTGGGGCGCTTGGTCCGGATCACCGGCTTGAGACGAAGGCAGGGCCCCAGGACTTCGCCACAGGCGACCGCATCCAGTTCACGGCGAACGCACATGGCCGGGCCGAGAAGGCGGCCGGGTTCATCAACGGGGCGGCCGGGACCGTCCGCGAGATCGACGGCCAGCGGATGACCGTGGAGCTTGATGGCTTGAAGGGCGGCAAGGTCCGCGTGGTGAGCTTCACCGTCGCACCGTCCGAGGCGGGCGGCTTCGACTCGATCCGCCACGGCTATGCCGGGACGATCTACAAGGGCCAGGGGAAGACGCTCGATCAAACCTACCTGCTGCATTCGAAGCACTGGCGCGAGACGTCGTCCTATGTGGCCTGGACTCGCCATCGGGACGAGGCGGCGGTTTTCGTCGCTAAGGACACGGCTCGCGACCTCGACCAGCTCGCCCGGCAAATGGCCCGGGTTGAGGATCGCCGGTCAGCTTCGCAGTTCCATTACGACCAGCCGGAGCCATTGCGACCGGCCGACAGGCGCGACGACTTCGACAAGGCCGCCAAGGAAGCCCTAGGGCGGCCACAGGCGGCCGAGACGCCCGCACGGGCGACGACGGGCCCGGAAGGGCCTCAGAGCGGCCCCACGGCCCGCCAAATGGCCGAGGCGCAGCGCAAGGCGGCGATCATTGGTCGGCTGAAGAACCCCGCGAAGATCGCCCAGGCTCTACAGCGAGCGCACCGCCAGGACGCGGCGGCCGGGTTCGGCGGCGCGGGCCGGGACACCACAGCCACGCCGGAGCCCCGGCAGACGGCGCGGGAAGCCTTGGCCGAGGTGCGCCGGGAGGCGGAGAAGGAACGCGACGCCGAGCGCGGCCACGGGCTTGAGCGCGAACGACCGCGAGGGCGAACGCGATAGCCTCGCCCCCCCTCTACGGGTTGCCGGGGGCGAGGTAGGCAGGACCAGACCCGGTTCCGATTCAGTTCGGCTAATTCGAGAAGTGAGGGCGGCGGCAGTGGAGGTTTGCCGCCGGGCGCTGCGGAGCTGGCCCGCGCCTCCACGCAAAAAGGGTCGTTGGCAGAGTGGTCCACGGTTCCGCCTACGCAAGCTGCAGTTCTAGGGCGCTAGATCGTGCCTTCCCCTTCGACGAAACCATGGGGCTGTTGCTCCGCGATTTTGCCAGGGGCTCCGCCGTGTTGTGGAGGCACGGCCGGAAGGGCTGGGAGGTCATAAGGCGGCAGGGAGAGCCACATGGCCCCTGTTGACCATAAGACGGCGATTAGTAGGGCTGTGAACATCGCGACCACCAGCAGGGACGCGTGTTCGGTGTACGCATTGAACAATATCCAAGCGCAGAAGAAGGGCAGCAGTAGGCCAGCCCATTTTCCCCACATCGGATGTCGCCTGCGGTAGGTAAGCATCTCGCCGTCCAGCGCGCGAACCTCTCCCCAGCTGCGAACTCGGGACACGAGGAAATAGCCCGGGCCTTGCCCTACGATTTCAGCGTACGCACCGTTCGCTAGGCCAGCGATAACTGCGGTCCCTGTGCTTGTGGTGGCGGATTCGCCGTCCTCATCTGCGGTCCATGCCAACGTCTCCCCTGAGGGGTAGATGACCCGCAGAACTTTGTTGACGCGGGAGCGCTTCAACATCTCTTCAACCCGGGTTGCGGTTTCTGCAGGGTCGGCGAAGTCCGCAAGCGGAATCGCGGTGCTATTTTTGGCGGTCATTTGTGCGATCTCCGAGGATTCGTGTTGGCGACAACGCGACGTGTTAGATCGTACCTTCGTCGTAATCGTGACCATGGGGCTGTTGGGCGAGGATCGCGCCTTCGCCAGATGGCCGCCCGGCGATTTGTGCTGTGTCTAGCGACTTGTACCCTTGGTCGCGGTTGATCTCGGCAAGCTTGGACGACTGGTCGAACCACCTCCACAGGCCAAAAATGGCGGCTGGAACGGCTAAGGCAGCCGCAGGCACGAAGTTGAAGTAAACGCCAGTCGAGACCCCGATAATAGCGCCCACGAGGAACGCGACCGCTATGAGTCTGCGTTTCACGGCCACGCTACGATAGTACCGGTTGCCATTCTTATCAGTTATGAACGGGTCGTGGCCTTCCGAGTGCGCCTGCATGACATATTGATACTGCAGTATCAGGTAACGGCCACAATAGGATAAAATAGAAACGATTCCTAACGCAGCGAACCCAAGTGCAAAGTTCGCCGCCAGGGGGTGCCCGTGAGGTCGAAGATACATAGACAGAGCGTAAGCCGCCGGGGTGGCGAAAGCGGCTCCTAATAGGTCCTGACGCAGGCCAAATAACTTGTTGGACCGACTCTCCTGGGTATTTTCCCACCTCTTCCACCAGTGTTTCGAGAGTTCGCGGTTCTTTTCAACGCCATGGCTTCCGTGTTCGTAAGCTCCGGCGAGGCCCAACATAGCTGTCCTGTCGCCGATGGCTGCTTTGGCCTCCAGGTCGCTAATCACGCGAGCCTCGTGCTCAGTCTGTTGGTGCGTTGCCATTCGGCGGGCCTCTCATATTCCAGTTGTCCACAACCAGACGTGTCAGATTGTGCCTTCGTCGTAGCCATGACCATGGGGTTGTTGCTGCGCTACGCTGCTTGAAGGAGGTTCGACGCTGGCGAGGCGGGCGGCGTCTGAGGCGCGGTATTCTTTGTCCCGCAGAACAAATCCCAGCAGCCACCACAAGGTTTCGTTGTACGATCGACACTGAAAGAAAATCCAAATCCCCGCCACGCCCCAAACCAGGGCGATTGCCCCTAGTCCCTCTTTGGCGACTTCCTGGCGGAAACCGGATGAGTATTCGACAGCGGCGATGCACAGGAGGGCGGAGCCTAGATAGGTTGCCCAAATCCATATGGGGACGCCCAACGGCCGCCGCCGAAGTCTGGCCCGGAGGTCGCTTTCATACCAGCGGTATCCGCGCTCGTCAGTCCAGAAGTCTTCGGCTTTTGTGGATTGATCGCTCATTGTGCAATTCCCGACAACTCATGTTGGGGACAATTTGACTATGCTGCCCGCTTCCCCGATTGAGCCGCGTTGTCGGCGGCGGCGAGCATAGAACGGGTCATAGTCATCTCGGATGGATCAGGAAGCCACGACCGCGGAGCCCGGCCCTTGGCGAATAGGACCGCTTGCCCGTCCTTCATCGACGCCAGGGCTTGGGACCAATAGACGGGCCCCTGCATGTTCGACCACCCCTCGGTAACTCCGGCGCTTGTCCCGCTGGTTGGTCCCATGGTTTGCCCCGTGTTCGTCCCGACTGTTTTTAGCCAATAGAGCCGTTGGCCGGAGAGCTTCGACAGATACTCGCGGGTGGTCACGTCCTGGGGCGCGAAGGATTGCAGCACCCCGGCGTTGCTAATGAAACTCTCCCAGCGCTTTTCGTAAATGTCCTGGGCCTGGGCCAAATCCTGAAACACCGGCCACAGCTTCACGCCGTAACCGCGCATGAGCGCCATGTTGCGTTCAATCACTTCTAGCCGCCCGAGCTGGGCGAACTCATCCAGCATGAACAGGACGGGCACCCGGCCGCCCGTGGTGCGGATCAGCGGCGCGAGCACGGCCGTAATCATCAGGCGCAGCCACGTCGCATGGGTTTCGAGGTAGCGGGGCGGCAGGATCAGATAGACCGTCACCGGACGGTTTTTCATCGCGCCGAAATCGAGCGGCCGACCTTGGCTCAAGTCGGCCTGAATCGGGCGGCTGTCGAGCCAGTCCGTATGGGTCTGTGCGGTCGAGAGGATCGACATCAGCTCGCGGTTGTCGCTGCTCACCTTGGCGAAACGGTTGAGCTTGGCGGCGACGGCGGAGTGCTCCTCCGGCAGATCGACCAAGAGCACCTTTGTGATGAAGCGGGCCAGATCGTCGGGGGCGCTGCCGACCGCGTCGCGGAGGTCCGACAACGAGGCGTCCGGCCCGAACTTGATCCGCAGGGCCATCGCGAGACCCGTGAGCAGGGTTTGCGCGGACTTGGCCCAATAGGCTTCGTCTTTGCTTTCCACCTTGATCAGGGCCTCCCCTATCGCCTTGGCGTCGTCGGGGAAGTCGTCGCTCTCAGGATCAAGGGCGGCCAGGGGATTGAGCCCGGCGCTCTTTAGGTAGGGCTGGCGCTCGACAAGGCCGGGGTACTGCCGGGCGATCACGCCGAACGGGTCTAGCGTGACGATCTCGCTCCCGCTGGCCTTTCGATGGGCTGCGGTTTGAACCGCTAGTTCGCCCTTCGGATCGACCACCAGGACCGACCAGTTGGTGAGCATGGCGAGGTTGGGCACCAACAGACGGCGCGTCTTGCCTGAGCCGTTCGGGCCGATGGTGATGAGGTGTCGGTCGCCCGTGTAGCGGTGCAGTTCGGCCCGAGGCGTCCAATCGCCCGCAAGGGGTTGATCCGGATCGGCCGGAACGGCGCACTGGTGGCCGAAATAGACGCCCCCGTCAGTCTCCCAGATGTTGGCGGGCATGGCTTCGGCTCCAAGTGGCCTTACTGGACTCTACATATTGTCCACAACGCAGCAACAAAGACAAGGCACAACGGGGAAAAGGAGCAAACGGAATTGTTGACCGGCAGATTCTGAGTTAGGCTCCAGGCGTCGTCAACCCGACAAAAGGGCCTTTGACCATGCCAAACGATCAGGACCAGGGGGCCGCAGATCGCTTCGCAGATGCCGCCCGCGCTACGCTCCAGACCCCCCAAGATCAGCGCGAGCGCGACCTTGCCGAGGTTATCAAGCAGCTTGAGACGACGGCCGGGGCCAAGGATGCGCCCGAGCGGGCCGCATTCCAAAAAGCTCAGGCCGGGATGGGCGATCAGATCATGCGCGAGCCGGACCCTGAGAAGCGGGCCGAGCTGCGGCACGAGCGCGAAGCTCAAGGCCACGAATACGCAGCGGGCTTGGCCGATCAGATCGGCGGCAAGGTGTTAGGCCGTGGCGATCTCGACGACGCGCGAGACCTGCACCAGCTTGGCGAACTTCATAGAGAGATCGCCGGGGCCTTGCGGACGCCACCCGAGAAAGGCCCGCCGGAGCGTTCGTCCTCGGAGCAGACGAAGGCGGATTTCGCCCGCGATGCTGCGGCCGTAAGCGGTCTCGGGCCATCCGCGCAGACCGTTCATGTCGAGGAAGTCCCTGTGCGGCCGACCGCACGAGAAGCCCTGGCGGAAGTGCGGCGAGAGGCAGAGCAGGATCGGGAAGCCGCTGGGCCTGGGCCGCAACGTCCAGAAGCGACCTTAAATCGCGGCGTGTCCGTCGGGGTGGGGCCGGGCGGCGCGGTTCTGGTGGAGATCAACCGAGACCGCCCGGACGTGCAGCCCATCGCAGCGGGGCAGGCTCAGGACTCGCAGGCTGCCTACGACCGATCCGAGAGCGGCGCGCGTGAGCAGCGGGCGGAGCTGGATGCGGCCCACGGGGTAGGGGAGGCGACCCCGAGCGCAGGTCCCCGGCAGACGGCGCGGGAAGCCTTGGCCGAGGTGCGGCGGGAGGCCGAGCAGGACCGTGAGGCTAACGGACCCGAGCGGGAGTCAGGGCAGGGCGCGGCTCGCGCGGGCGGGCGCTACGCCACTCTAGGACTTTAGGAGGTTCATATGGCCCATACGCAAATAATCGACCCCAAAAATATGGTCGATCAGCATTTAGATGCGTCTGATTTTGTCGATCCTCACGAAATATGGGGGCGGCTACGAGATGGGCTGAAGATATTCCGGTGGCATATGAGTGCAAATAGCGAGCTGGAGCGCATGCCTATCGGTGAGCTACAGAACGGCATGTTTGCTCATGTCGACAACTGTACATACAGCGGCGATGTTCCACTGAATTTCCATGTTTTTTACTATTATACCCGCCAGGATATCATCGCATTTTCCGCCAGAAACGACCATGCTGCCAAATGGCGACCGTTCTGGAGGCCGGTTCAATATGCCGCGTCAGTGGTTAGTCTAGTTGCCGTAGCTTACGCCATTTTCAAGCATCCGATCTGGCATGATATTAGCCAAAAACACGTCTCACTCGGGGGAGTGTTGGGATTTATATGGGCGTTGAGTTTTCTCTTGGCACCAGCATTATTCCTTATGGCCGCTCAGGGAAGAGAATATCTTCCGTACAACTTGCCAGACGCCATACGCCGGCCGCAGCACCGGACATCAATATCGACGGCGACCCAGCAGCCGCACGGTGCCATTGGCGAGGAAGGCACAATCTGACTTGGCCACGCTTGACCTTGTGCGGCGACGCGCCTTAACCCCGGCGACTAGTCGCAGATTCGGATTGTCCACAATGAAGGTTGTTGCGGTGTTGAGCGAGAAGGGCGGCGCGGGCAAAACCACGCTCGCCGTCCACCTCGCCACGGCCGCGCACCTCGCGGGCCAAAAGGTGATGATCCTCGACCTCGATCCCCAGGGTAGCGCCTACGCCTGGGCCGAGCGACGCACCGAGCCGCCGGAGGCTGAGGCTATCCCCCCCGTGGCGCTTGCCGGTTGGCTGGATCGCCTCAAAGGGGCGGGCGCTGGACTTGTGATCCTCGACACTGGCCGCGACAGCAACAACGCCGGTTACACGGCCGCCAAGGCGGCCGACATGCTCTTGATCCCATGCAGGGTAGGGGGCTTCGATTTCCTCGCCTTAGACCGCACCCTCGACCTTTGCCGCCTCGCCGGTAAGCGCCCCTTCGTGGTGCTCAACGCCATTCGGCCGGGCTCAGTTCGAGCGGAGGCGGATGCACGGGACGCCCTGGCCGATCTCGATTGCGAGCTAGCACCTGTGGTGTTGCACGACCGGGCGGACTTTCGGAACGCGTCCGTCGCCGCGCGTTCGGCCCAAGAGATGGACCCGGCCAGCAAGGCGGCCGATGAGATCGAAACGCTTTATTCGTGGGCTTCCCAACAACTAGGGTTGTCCACAAAACGACGGAAGGAGGCCAAGGCATGAAACCCGCGTCGCTCAAAACTCTCGCAGCCGTGCGGCGGCCAGCGCCGGAGGCTCCGGCCCCCCTGGCGGTTCAGGAAGCTCCTGCTTACCGCACAGCCGCGACCCGGGCGGCGACCCGGCAAGTGTCCGGCCACTTCCCGGCCGACGCGGTGAAAGCCTTCCGGGTCCTGGCGGCCGACCAGGATATGGACGTGCAGGAGTTGCTAGCCGAGGGCATGAACATGGTCTTTGAGCGCTTCGGCCGTCCGGAGCGCATCGAGATCACAAGCGGGCGGCGCAAGCGCGATTAACCCCCGTGACCGAGCGCGAAAAGCGATTTGCTGCTGTCGAAATCCTCCTACGGGAGGCGGTCCAACCCCTCGCGTCGGGTGCGCTCGACAAAGTGGCGGAGGTCATAGGCGCTGGGCTTCGCGAAGACATGGACGCAGGCGAACGCGAGGCCCGGCTGTATGCCCTTCAGCTCCTCACGGATAGCCGGAGCGGCGGACGGACGAACCCTAGGGAGCGGCAGCTCTGCGAATAGGGCCGGGCCTCGCGGCCGCCAGCTCTGCGCCGAAGACCATGGGGCCCATGCGGACGTTCTCGAACAGGCTGCGAAGCAGCCCCTTCCGTGGCCGGGATCGGGCACGATGGACTAAGTATTCGCGAACCTATGAGGCGAGCCGGGGACGGCGGAGGAGGCCCGTTCGACTGTCTAAAAGCGGGCAGGTTCTCCGGCAGGCCTTTTCATCTTGCGACCACTTGGCGAACACCTGCGAAAATTTCCGATAATGACGGATGTCCGCAATTGGGTGACGCTTCGTTGCCCTTAAGGTCACCGGCGCTCTCAACGCCAGGGAGGGCGGACGGATGGCGATTGCGGCACCGGTCCTGACGAGCGCCTTCGCCCTGCTTGGCGCTATCTGACAGCGTGAAACCTTATGGCTTTATGATCTGCAGGGCCGGGAAGAACGGGGCGAAATCGCGCGGGTTGTTCGTAATCAGCGGCGCACCGGCAGACTCGGCAAGCGCTCCGATCAAGAAGTCGGGTAGGACCGTCGTTTTCGATCCTTTCGCGGCTCTAAATTGGCCAAACGCCGTCGCCGCCCGCCACAGCACGGAATCATCACCCTGCATCCGTTCAAGTGCGAATTGAGCCACGGCGGCGTCAACGGCGGCCTGACTGGGCATGCCCACAGCAAATTCGCAATAAACTATGTCCGAAATGATGGCGGGCCCGCTCATCTTGCAGGTATTGAGTTGATTGACCGACCAATCATGCAGGGTGGCGGATGGATCGAGCAGGTAAATCAAGATATTTGTATCGAGAAACGCAGTCATACGTCCCTCGTTAGCTTCATGAGGTCTTCAGCGCTCATAGTAGGCTTTACGTCGCTTTCGCGAAGCCTCTCAAGCGCTGATTGGGTGTGTTTACGGACGAACTCCTCCGCATCGAATGCCGCGAGTTCGTCCGCGTCGATCACCTCAAAACCTGCGTAGGTGGCGAGGAAGGCGCAGGCGCGGGGGATGGTCTTTAAGATGTTCGGATTCGTCGGATGCACCGCACCTTGCGGCCTATCATCGTTGGCGATGAACCATTCCACATCGGGCAGCTTAAGCGCGGTTCGCTCTCGGACGTGTTCCGGTGAAAACCGCTCCCGTGATCCGCACTCTATGTAGAGGCGGACGAGATGCCTCGTTGCAAGGTCCTTTTCCAGGCTGCGTTTGCCGCTGAGATCGAGGAAGCCCGACTGAGCTAGCAAGCTCGCGTACTGGCCTTCTCCGGGCTGGCCGCCGTCAAGGCGGCGGTCTTCGATAAGCCGGTCCAGGGCCAGAAACAGAGCGTCCACCCACCAGCGCTCAACCCTGCCCGTGGCGACATCCTTCAATTTCCCAACCTGATAGAGATAGTTGAGATTGGTCGCGAGCTTTCGTGCGCCCTTCGCCTTGTATCGCGGGTCAGTCCCGACGAAATGCTCAATATCGTCTGCGTTGACTCTGGACGTGTTCCAATCGAAATCACGTGCAACGCGGTCACGCACATAGTGATTAGCCCAGAGAGCCGGCCGCCGTTGTTCTTGTCGAGCCCTCGCCCATTTACCTGCATAGCTCAAATTAAAGGCGAAGAGGGCGAGCTTATCGAACCTAGCGGAGTGCTTACTTGTAAGGGCCTGGAACACCAGCTCGTCGGCGACGACGTAGTCCACGCCGCGCACCGACCTGTTGAACAGGAAAAAATTGATCGGGATGTAATCCGGCCGTCCCCCGTCCGCTATGCGCTGACGGAACAAGTCGCGTGGGACATCCTCAACGGTGTCGCCGAAGCCGAGCTTTAGAATTTGATGGAGTTGCACCAGGCCGCGCGGTCGGACGCCCCAACTGAAATTCTTGGTGAAGCTTCCTGGCCTCCAATCTTCGCTTTCGGCCATTGTCTACGCTCGTCAGGTGATCCGGCGCGGCAGAGAGCGGCCGAGGCCGAACGTGCGTTAAGCCGCTGCCTGTCGTCAACGTCGCCGCTGTGTTTCAGGGCGCGGCCAGAGCTGTTAGCTTCGCCGCATGTTTGAGGCCCTTACCAAGCTTGGCTTTCAGGTTCAGTTTTTGAGCCACGCGACCGCTATTCTCAGCGTCGATTTCCCGGACGCCATCGCTCAGCTCGGCGAGGCGCTCGCTGAAATGACGATTCCGATCGAGGAGATTATCGGGTCCGGCGGCGGCGAGGCTAAAGGAACACAACGGCTGCGGCGTCGGCTGGCGGATCTCGGCTGGCGCAAAATGAACTTCACCATCGAAAAGCGGATCAACGGCGAGCCCCGCGAGTCCATTTCCCATGAGGTCGATCACGTTCAGGCGTTCCCGGCCGGCGTCGTCGCCCTTGAGATCGAGTGGAACAACAAGGACCCGTTTTTCGACCGCGACCTAGAGAACTTCAAACGGCTTCACGCGGAGGGCGCTATCAGCGTCGGTGTGATCGTGACGCGCGGGGAGACGTTACAGCACGACATGATCGCGCTTGTTCGGCGGTTCGCCGAGGAGTGCGGGCTTACTTCGGCCGCTGATCTCCGGGGTTTGGGCCTCAATCCGACTCCCCGGCAGACGAAGGATGTTGAGCGGCGCATGCGTGCGGGCATCGGCTTTCCCGAGGCGTGGTCCACCAGTTTCGTGCAGGACAAGTACGGGGCGGCGACGACACACTGGCGGAAGCTCGATGACCGCGTGCGGCGCGGGGTAGGCAACCCTTGTCCGCTTGTCCTGGTCGGCCTGCCTTCGTCTATCGTGACGTTCGGCGAACACCTCGACGTTGAGGCCATCGCCGCCGGCGACGACGAGGCCGCCGGGTAGCTATTCAGCCGCGACGAGCTTTGTCGTGGCGCTGTTGTGCGAGTAGGTATCCCACGTCGGCTCATAGCTCTCGTCGGCTTGGTTGCCCCACACGGTCCAGCCTTTCCGGATACCCCGCGAGAACATTTCGAGGCGAGGGCCGGGGCTACAGGCCTCGATGAGTTCATATTGCTCATCCGGCTTCCGACTGTGCTCGCGCTTCCGCGTGCCTAGATAGTTCACCTGGGTTCGGCCGGGTTGCAGCGTGCGAGCGTTCTTACCGCGCACTCCAAAAAGGATGATCTCCGTCACGTTACGGAAGTAGAATCCCACCCCGCGACCGTCTGAGCCGCCGTCTTTGCGCAGCTTATGCCACACGATGTTCGACTTGTACTCGAAGCCCCAAGCCTTCATTACCGCTAGGCCGTCGGGCAACAGGGCGTTAGGCACCCACAAATAGAGGTGCGCGGTCGGCGCAAGCGCCTGCTGGACCGGTAAGGCGCAGATTTCGGCTAGGTTCATCGTGCCGTATCGGTTCAAACGCCGATGCTCCGGAGCGACCTTACCGGTGCGGTTGACGAACTGCCATGGCGGGTCGGCTAGGACGGTCGCAAAGCGTTTCTTCCCGACCGTTGCGAGGAAGTCGGCGGCGGGATCGAGTGCGTCCGGCGATTTCATCCCTTGGTCCTTCCGGGGGGATCATTGCGGTGGGTCCGCTCGTAATGGTCCCAAACTTCAACAAATAGCTCGTTTGGCTCCATGCCCCGCAGCGCGGCGGCGGACTTGAAGGCCCGTTTGACCGTTATGGGAATGCGCACCTGTAGCGGTTCCTTGTCCGGCGGCCTCTTCGCCGCTCGGCTCGGTGCGATTGTCTTTGTGGCGGCAACCATGCGTGCATGCAGGCATGCGTGGCGAGGATTCGTCAAGGCCCCGTGGCGATATTGTTAGGCTAGCTGCTGGACCGGGTTAACCTTTTCCCAGCTTCACCGACTCGGCAAATCACCGCAGCCTCGCCCCTGCGGCGCGGAGAGTAGCGCCGATTCGTCACGCTCTGGTTTCGGCCCTTTTGGCGAAGGGCAGGGCCCAGAAATGACGAAAGCCCGGCTTGGCGGCCGGGCCTGTCAATTCTCTAGGGCCTTTGGTGGGGCCGGGTCTGCAATCCGAACCTCACCCGATTTCCTAGAGGCGTCAACTCAAAAACACCGTTTTTGAGAGCGGGGCCGCTTGGCCTATCGACGCCTGCCGCCTGCCGAGCCGACCCAACAGCAAGGGGAGGCCATGAGGCCTGAATTTGTCGGTTATCCGGCATCGAGGGGCGCACCTGTACTCCGTCACAGCCGCGAGGCTGGACGGTGCGAGGGCGTCTTCTGGCGGCCGTTCAACGGCAAGGATTCCGCCCGCTACATGCTGGCGGCCGAGCGGTTCGAACGGGCGCGGCGCGAGCCCAACAAGCGCAATGGGCCCCTTGGACCCGTGGGGCTGGAGGTGTTGCGCGACCTATTGCGGCTGATCGACTACCGCACCGGGCGGCTAGAACCGGCGATCACGACCTTGATGCGCCGGTTGAAGCGATCTCGAGACGCGATCTGCCGGGCGCTCTCGAGCCTTCGCCGGCACGGGTTCCTTGATTGGCTGCGTCGCTGGGAGCCGACCGACAGCCCCGGCGAGGCCGGCCCCCAGGTCAAGCAGGCAACGAACGCCTATCGGCTGTCCCTCCCGCCCCAGGCGGAAAGGCTCCTAGGCTTCCAGGCCGCCGCGGCTCCGACGCCGGATGATATCGCGGCCGAGCTGGAAGGCCGCAGGGCGGCGCTCAGGGCCATGGTGGACGCCTTGCCGCTAGATGAGCAGCCGCAGGCCCTGGACGGCTCTAGCCGGCTCACGGAGGCGCTTTCTCGTTTGGCCCGGGGTGTGATGGGAAGGAGCGTGAGTCCGCCAAGCGGACAGAATCCCGGCCCAAGTTTAATTCTCTTGGGGAATGCGGAGCGGCCTACCGGCCGCAAGTTGGTTTTCTAAGCGGAGTTCGCCGCCGAGCGGCGAACAAAGGGGCTTTTCGAGGAAGAGGGCGCGTTTTCGGACAGCGCCCTAACGGCCACCACAGCGGCCGGACCTAGGAAGCTGCGTCCTGCGGCGGGCGCGGAGGTTGTCGCTTGCCTTTTCCGGGCTCGATTCACGCCGGAGGTCGCCACCATGTCGGCCAGTTCAGCGCCGAGGTTCTCGACCGTGCGCCGAGGCGGTTTCAACGGCCTTTTCCGGGGCCGCCTTCAAGGGGCCTCGCTGTTTTTGACCTAACGCCTACTCCGCCGCCCGCCAGCATTATTTTCCCCGCCGCAAGCGGCTCCTCGCGCAAGACAAAATAACGCGGGCGTTCGTCAAAGCCTCAGTCGTTGGGCGGTCACATCGAGGCCGCGAAGGGCGGTCTCACAACAGAAAAGGGGAAACCTATGATTATCGGCACATTCAAAAAGAACACAGACAACGGCTTTCACGGCGCCATCAACACGGCAGGCCTGAACCTCTCAGGGGTCGTTTTCGAGGCCATGGAAAAGGGTGCGAACTACGCACTTTCCGCCGCCAACGGCAGCGAATGCTTTGAGATCGGGGCCGCCTGGGAGAAGTCGGGCGAGTATGGTCCTTACCTCTCCGTCAAGATCGACAGCCCAGTTTTCGCCGAGCCGATCAACGCGACGCTCAAACTGCAACCCAACGACGCCGGCCTGTACGCCCTTCGCTGGAACCGCCCCAAAGCTCGCAACGAAGACTAGCCCAGGACCGGGCCCCGCTTCGGCGGGGCCTATTCCTAACAACAACACAACGGGAGGAAACGATTATGCACCAATTCAGCCCAACGGCAAAGCTCATGGCGGGGATCGCCCGCGTCGAACTCGTGTGGAAGCTCGCCGGGGAGAACGCCCCATTGGCCGCCATACCCGGCAATGAAGCTCTGGCGCAGATATACGAGCTGGCGGCTGAGGCGCTTTTGATCCTCAATAGCCTACGCGGCGAGATCGTGGGGCAGCCATGATCCGCAGCCTATATCCCGACCTCACGACGGACAGCTTGCGCGTGCTGCTCTCGGCCGCGCCGGGTTCAGCGGTTACGCTAGAGCTTGTCGCCCAGGCGACCGGCGAGGCGTCGAAGTTCGCGGCCGTGGTCGAGGACTTGAACCGGGCCCACATGCTCGATCCGAGCGGCGAGCTGACCCCGCTGGCCGACAACTACGCTCGGATTTGCCGGGCGGCGATCACCAAGGGGCGGCCATAGGTCGCGGCTAATGCGGTCAACCCCGCTC
>Ga0265327_10002829_pt1 | contig 17518 bp, 16 predicted proteins | sample 41621metaG_FD_202089 | JGI IMG/M metagenome (GOLD analysis project Ga0265327, IMG submission 202089) | Rhizosphere microbial communities from Carex aquatilis grown in University of Washington, Seatle, WA, United States - 4-16-21 metaG | ecosystem: Host-associated > Plants > Roots > Rhizosphere... | reverse complement strand
TTGGCGTACGCGTGACGGTCGGCCGCCGCCGCGGCGTCGAGGTTCAAGTCTCCGACGACGGCGCAGCCTTCGATCCGCTGACTGCGCCGCCTCCCGACCTCGACGCCGGGGTCGAGGACCGGCAGGTCGGCGGGCTCGGCGTCCACCTCGTCCGCACCTTCATGGACGAGGTTCTCTACGCCCGCCATGGCGACCGCAACGTCGTCACGCTGCGCAAGCGCGCCGACGGTACGGCGGCAACGGCGCCGGACGCCGCCGCGCCGCCGAGATCCTGAAAGGCGCGGCGCCGGTTCCGTCCCGGTCCGCGCCTCGCCGCGCGCTACGGTCGCCGGCGTTTTGGACCGGTAGCGCCCTCCTGCAACGGCCGCGTCATCTCGCCCATGATGCGGCTCGAAAGCTGCATCATGCTGGTGCTCGCCTGGAACCACTCCCGCATGCTTTCCTCGACGAAGCGGCGCTGCACCTCGGCGATCTGTTGCGGGCTGGTGCAGGTGAGCAGCTCCTGCGACGCTTGCGTGCCGCGGCGGACGGCATTGTTGAACAAGTCCATCCACGCGTGCTGAACCTGCTGAAGGCTCTCGGCGCCGACCTGCGAGGACTTGGCGAGGGCCTGGATGCCCTCGGCCGTGCGTTGCGCCATTTCGCCGTACGTCCTGGTCGCTTCGACAGTGCCTCGGCTTGCCTGCTGCGCCTGATCGGCGATCATGCCCGACATCTGCCGGGCGCCCTCCATGGCCGCCGTCGTGCCCTGCCGGACCGCGCCTGCCTGCTGTTCGGTCATCTGCCGGGCCGCATCCGCCGCCGCCGTCGCGCCCTGCCGTACGGCGTCCGCCTGCTGCTCCGTCACCCGCCGGGCCGCGTCCGCTGCTGCCGTCGCGCCCTGCCGCACCGCCTCCGTCTGCCGTTCGGCCGTCCGCCGGGCCGCATCGGCGCCCGCCTGGGCGGCCCTGTCGGCGCCTGCCTCGGCTCTTCCGGCGCCTCCATTGCGCTGCTGACCGCCTCCTGCCTCGCGCTGCTGCTGCTGCTGCCGGTCGGCATCCCGGCGTCCATCCTGCTCCGTCCGGGCCTGCTGCCCGCTCTCCTGCTGCGGTGAAGCGGCGTCCTCAAGTTCCTGCCGCTTTTCGGCCGACAGCTTCCGCGCGATCTCGTCGACTTCGTCTTCGCGCAGCGCCTTCTTGAGAGCCGGCCCGATCTTTTTCTCCTCTTCCCCAAGATGGCGTTCGACGACACGCTTGAACTCGACGAGCTTCTTCAGGAAGGTCTCGTCGTTCTTGGGCATCCCGTCGAGTTCGCGGAGCGTCCTGTCCATATCGTTGGCCTCGCGCTTCGCGGGAACGAGATCCTTCGTTTCCGGATGCCGTTTCAGGACCGGATAGAGAACCTCCTCGACCGCAGCGGCGTGCGCCTCCAGCTCCGTCTTGAGCTGGCCGAACAGACGCTCCCGCGTCTTTACCGCGCCTTCGGACGTATCCGACAGTTTTTCGAACAGGCTGTTCGCTCTTGCGTGATCGCGCTGGAAGAATTGCCCGATATCCATGATCGCCCCTCTTTTTTCGGTTATTTCTAGATAAACGCCGGATTGCCCGGGGTGATTCATTTGGTTGGTTTTTGCGGTTACATCCCGCCGGATGTTCGCGTAACTGAAGGGGCGGCCCTATCCGCGCGTGCCGACGCCCAGTGTTCGAGCCGTGCGGCGAACGCCGGCGGGCCTGCTTCGGGAATAGGGATGTAACCGGTCTGGCTCCCGGCAACGAAGTAGGCTTTATGTTCGCGTCGCCGTCGCGGAGCCCGCCCGTTCGGCAGCCGGCCGCCATCGTGCCGTTCCCGGGGCGAGGCAGGGAGAGTTGCTTGGAACGACGCAGCCTCGGGGAGCTGATGGCGGCGGCGCAGGCCGGCGATGCCGCCGCCTACCGCGTTCTGCTGGAAGACGTGCGCCGCTGGCTCGCGCGCTATTTCGCGCGGCGCCTTCCGCCGGCAATCGTCGACGACGCCGTACAGGATGCCTTGATCGCCGTCCACGAGAAGCGCCGTACCTATGATCCGGCGCGGCCGTTCGAGCCGTGGCTCGCCGCCATCGCGCGCTACAAATACATCGATCGGCTGCGCGCGATGCGGCGCAGCGCCGAGATCCCCTTGCCGCCGGAACTCGCGGTGTCCGATCACGGCGACGCCGTCACCAGCGCCCTGGCTCTCGAACGCCTGCTCTCCGCCCTCAAGCCGGCGCAGGCGGAGGCGATCCGTCTGGTGAAGCTCCATGGCCTCAGCGTCGAGGAGGCGTCGGCGCGGACGGGGCAGAGCGTGTCCCTGGTCAAGGTCAATATCCATCGCGGCCTCGGCCGGCTCGCGAAGTTTCTGGCGGGAGGCCGCGATGTCGAATGATCGCCTGCTCGATCGGCTTGTGTCCGACCTCAAGCCGGTCCGGCCGCGGCGCCCGGTCCGCGAATTCGCGGCGCTGCCGGCGCTCGCTGCGGTCGAGCTGGCGGTCCTGGTGTGGCTCGGGCGTATGCGTCCGGATCTGCACGACGCGCTCGCCATGGCGTCGTTCTGGTGGAAGCTGCTGGCGTTCGGGCTGCTCGCGACCGTCGCAACCGTGGTCGCGGTGCGCTCGTTCCACCCGGCGCGCACGCCTCGGCCGGGGCTGCGGGTAGCCGCCGGCATCGCGCTCGCCGCGCTGGCCGCCGGGTGGCTGATCGACGCGGCTCGGCCCGGCATCGGGGCGCTTGTCGACCGGCTGGACTGGCGCCACGGGATCCCGTGCGTCGGCGAGATGATCGTCTGCGCGGTGCCGATCCTGCTGGCGCTCGGGCTCCAGATGCGCCGCGGCGCACCCACGGACCCGCGCGGCACGGCGGTTGCCGTCGGTCTGGCGGGGGGCGCCGCGGGCGCCTTCGTCTTCGCGTTCACGTGCCCCTATGACGATCCGCTGTACATCGCCGTCTGGTACGCCGCCGGAATGGCAGCGGTCGCCGCCGCCGCGCGGCTGGTCCTGCCCGCGATCACGCGTTGGTGAGGCGGCGCGGCCGATGTAACCGGGATCGAGCCGCGGGCGAAAAGTTTCGAACGGCGCGCACCGGGATCGTCCATCCGTGCGTGCGTCCGCCGCGAGGAGGTTCACCCCATGCGACTCGTCTTGCTGGCCGGCGTTGCCGCTGCGTTCGCCACTGCCGCGACCGTCTCTCCGGCGGTCCGTGCCGCCGACGCCGGCCGTCCCGTCGTCGTCGAGCTGTTCCAGAGCCAGGGCTGCTCGTCATGCCCGCCGGCGAATGCGAACCTGAACGCGCTCGCCGACCGCCCCGACGTGCTCGCGCTGTCGTTCGGCGTCACCTACTGGGACCATCTCGGCTGGAAGGACACCTTCGCGAAGAAGCAGTTCACCGACCGGCAGTGGGACTATGCCCGCGCCCGGCGCCGCGGGTCGGTGTGGACGCCGCAAGTCTATGTCGACGGGCGCAGCGACGTGGTCGGCAGCGACCGCGCGGAACTCGACGCCGCCGTCAAGGATGCCGCCGGAGCGGCGGCGGCGCCGGACATCCGGATCGCATCGGACCGCGTCACGATCGGACGCGCCGGAGATGCGGCTCCGCCGCCCTCTGGCGGCGCCGACGTCTGGCTCGTCCGCTACGATTCGCGTATCGTCCAGGTGCCGGTCAAAGCCGGCGAGAATGGCGGGCGCACCCTGCCGCACCGCAACGTCGTGCGGGAACTCGTCCGGCTCGGAAGCTGGAGCGGCGAGGCGGCGAGCTTCGATCTGCCGCAGCCCGGACAGGACGGGCTTTCCACCGCGGTGCTCGTGCAGGCCGGAACCGGCGGTCCTATCCTCGCCGCAGCGCGCGGCTGACCGCACGGCCGGCCGGCGGACCCGCTAGCGCCGATCACAAGAAAGTGATCGTGGTAACGGCGTGGCCTTTCCGTGCGAAAGTGTCGGCGACAGCGCCCCGCACGCGATTCTGCGGCCGGACGATGTCGATCGGAACGGTCCGCCAACAGGGCGGCCATCAGGAGGGTTCACGATGTCGAGATCACGTTTAACGGTTTTTGCAGGCGCGACGGCGCTGATTGCGGCGCTCGCGATGGCGGCGCCGAGCTTCGCCCAGGACACGATGCAGTCCACCGGCTCGAAGACGGGCAATCTGAAGCCGTCGTCCGGCGCCATGAAGTCGGACACGATGACCTCCAGCAAGCCGAGCACCAGCACGATGAAAGCGGACTCGGAAGCTGCGGGCAGTAAATCGGGCAGACGGAAATCGTCGTCCGGCGCCATGAAGTCGGGCACGGCGCAGCACTCCGGTTCGATGAACTCCGACTCGATGCCGGCCGGCTCGAAATCGGGCAGAGTGCAGCAGTAGTCAGGCGCGCCGACGTTCGGCACGGCGAACGGACTGACCGCTGTGCAGGGCGTCGACTCGATTACTGGGAAACCGGCGGCGTTCGCCGGTTTCCCGTCCGGCTCCGTCACGGAGACGTTGAGATGTCGGAAAGCACCGAGACGCCGGGCGCTGCCGTTCCGGCCGTGCAGGCGCTTGCCGCCGCCGGGGCCGGGCGCCGCGTGATCCGCCGCCACCGCGTCACGACGCGGATCTGGCACTGGGTCAACCTCGTCGCGCTGACCATCCTGCTGATGAGCGGCCTGAACATCTTCAACGCCCACCCGCGCCTCTACTGGGGCCAGTTCGGCGCCGATTCGGATCGGCCGTTCCTCGAACTCGGCGCGCGGGGATCGGAGGACGACCCGCGGGGCTTCGCCGAGATCATGGGCCATCGCATCGGCACGACCGGAATCCTCGGCGTCTCGGCGGGGCCCGACGGCGATCCGCTGATCCAGGGCTTCCCGTCCTGGTCGACGCTGCCGAGCTGGCGCGACCTCGCGACGGCGCGTCGCTGGCACTTCTTCTTCGCCTGGATCTTCGTCGCCAATCTGGCGGCGTATCTCGCAGCGGGCCTGCTCAACGGGCATTTTCGCCATGACATCGCCCCGCGACGCGACGAGCTTCGGCCGCGCACCCTCGCGCATCACGTCTTCGACCATCTGCGGCTCCGTTTCCCGCGAGGCGAGGCGGCGCTGCACTACAACGTGCTGCAGAAGCTCGCCTATCTCGGCGTGATCTTCGTCGCGCTGCCGCTGATGGTCCTGACCGGCCTGACCATGTCGCCCGGCATCGACGCGGCGGCGCCTTGGCTGCTCGACCTGTTCGGCGGCCGGCAGTCGGCGCGGACGCTGCATTTCCTCGTCGCCGGGTCGATCCTCTTCTTCGTCGTCATCCACCTCGCCGCGCTGCTGGCGGTCGGCGTCTGGAACGAGCTGCGGTCGATGATCACCGGCCGCTACGTCATCAAGGAGGATCGGCCGACATGAGCGCCCCCTCCGGCCCCGGCCTGCACCGCCGCCGCTTCCTGCTGTCCGGCGGTTCCGCCCTGCTCGGCGGCGCCGGCCTCCTCCTCTCGGGCTGCGACCGCGCCAGCGAGGCGCCCGCCTTCCGCGACCTGCTCGGCCGCGCCGAGGGGCTGACGCGGACCAGCCAGCGGCTGCTCCAGGGCCGCTCCGCCCTGGCGCGGGAGTTCGCGGCCGCCGACATCTCGCCGGAATTCAAGGCGAACGGCACGATCGAGCCCGATACCGACATCTACGCGGCGCTCCTCGACGACGGCTTCGCCGACTGGCGGTTGCAGATCGACGGCCTCGTCGACCGGCCGGCGGCGCTGTCGCTGGCCGAGCTGCGCAGCCTGCCGTCGCGCACCCAGATCACCCGGCACGACTGCGTCGAAGGCTGGTCGGCGATCGGCAAGTGGACCGGCGTGCCGCTCGGCCTGCTGCTGAAGAGCGCCGGGCTCAAGCCGAACGCGCGCTACGCGGTGTTCCATTGCGCCGACGATCTCGACGGCGAGGCGGGGAAGGGCGGGGAGCAGTCGCCGGGGCTCTATTACGAGAGCATCGACCTGATCGACGCCTTCCACCCGCAGACGATCCTCGCCTACGACATGAACGATGCGCCGCTCCCCGTGGCGCACGGCGCGCCGCTCCGCCTGCGCGTCGAGCGCCAGCTCGGCTACAAGCACGCGAAGTACCTGATGCGCATCGAGATCGCCGAGCGGCTCGACCATCTCGGCCGCGGCAAGGGCGGCTACTGGGAAGACCGCGGCTACGAGTGGTACGCCGGAATTTGATTGAATGGATAAAAGAAAAATAACGTTCGAACCACCAAGACACCAAGACACCAAGGTAGTTCTGGCGCGCAAAGCGCGCCGATAACTCTATGTATTATTTCAGCATGTTGAAGGTCTCGACGCCTTGGTGCTCTTGGTGTCTTGGTGTCTTGGTGGTTCGAACGTTGTTCTTTTTCTTTGCTGGCTCAAACGTTTTCCGCTTTCAGATCTCCACCTGCGTCCCCACCTCCAGCACGCGGTCCGGCGGCAGGCGGAAGAACGCCGCGCCGCTCGTCGCGAGGTTGGCCAGCGCGATGAAGACCTGCTCGCTCCACGGCCCGAGGTCCGGCCGCGGCGACGCCACCAGCACCTCGCGGCTGAGGAAGTAGGACGTCCGCATCGCCGTGTCCGTGTCGTCGCTGGTCAGCCGCACGCGGGCGAGCGCCGACGGCACGTCCGGCGTGTCCATGAAGCCGAACCGGATCCGCGCCCGGTGGAAGTTGCCCGGCAGATGCTCGACCGTGACGCGCTCGTCGTCCGGGATGTGCGGCACCTCTTCCGGGATCACCGTCGCGATGACGATGCAGTCGTGCAGCACGTGGTTGTGCTTCAGATTGTGCAGCAGCGCGCGCGGGACCACCTCCGACCGGCCGGTCAGGAACACGGCGATGCCGGGGACGCGGTGCGGCGGCCGCTCCGCCATCTGCGCCGCGAACGACTCGCAGCTCGGCGCGTTGTCCGTCAGCCGGTCGATCAGCACCCGCCGCCCGTGCCGCCACGTCCGCATCAGCGTGAAGACGAGCGCCCCCAGCAGCAGCGGGAACCAGCCGCCGTACGGGATCTTCAGCAGGCACGCGGTGAAGAACGCGGCGTCGACCATCAGCAGCAGGCCGAACACGATGACCGCCAGCGGCTTGCTCCAGTGCCACACCGTCCGCGCGACGAAATAGGCGAGCATCGCGGTGATCGTCATCGTCCCCGTCACCGCGATCCCGTACGCGGCGGCGAGCCCGCTCGACGATTCGAAGGCGAGGACGACCGCGATGACCGCGGCCATCAGCAGCCAGTTGACCTTTGGCACGTAGACCTGCCCGATCTCGGTCGGCGAGGTGTGCCGCACCTCCAGCCGCGGCAGGTAGCCGAGCTGCACCGCCTGCCGCGTCAGCGAGAACGCGCCCGAGATCACCGCCTGCGACGCGATCACCGTCGCCGCCGTCGACAGCGCCACCAGCGGATAGAGCGCCCATCCCGGCGCCAGCAGGAAGAACGGGTGTGCCACCGCACTGGCATCGCGCAGCAGCAGCGCCCCCTGGCCGAAATAATTGAGCACCAGCCCCGGCAGCACGAGCCCGAACCACGACAGCCGGATCGGCCGCGCGCCGAAATGCCCCATGTCGGCATAGAGCGCCTCGGCCCCGGTGACCGCGAGCACGACCGAGCCGAGCGAGGCGAACGCGCGCCAGTCGTACATCTCGAAGAACCGCGCGATGTAGACCGGGTTGACCGCGCGCAGCACGCCGGGGTTCTGCGCGATCTCCTTGATTCCGAGCAGCGCGAGCACGCCGAACCACAGCAGCATCACCGGCCCGAACAGCCGCCCGACATGCTCGGTGCCGCGCCGCTGCACCACGAACAGCCCGATCAGGATCGCGACCGCGATCGGCACGACGTAGGGCTTGAACACCGGCGTCGCGACGTCGAGCCCCTCCACCGCGCTCAGCACCGAGATCGCCGGGGTGATGACGCCGTCGCCGTAGAACAGCGCCGCGCCGATCATGCAGAGGACCGAGGCGAGGTGCCGCCGCTGCGGCGTGGGCGCCACGCGCTGCGCCAGCGCCGACAGCGCCAGCACGCCGCCCTCGCCGCGATTGTCCGCGCGCATCACCAGCACGACGTACTTGATCGTGACGACGATGATCAGCGCCCAGAACACCAGCGACAGCGCGCCGAGCACCGCCGCCCGGTCGACCGCCGCCCCCTCGTGCCCGAACACCTCGTGCATCGTGTAGAGCGGGCTGGTGCCGATGTCGCCGTAGACGACGCCCAGCGCCGCCAGCATCAGCGCCGAGAGCCGCCCCCGCCCTCCAGCCTCAGCTCGGGCCCCGGCATCGTGCGCCACCGCCTGTGCTGCCATCTCGCATCCCCTCCGGCCGCAATCCTCTCAGACGGAAACGGTACAGGACCCGATCCCGCACCGCGACCGCGAACGCCGTCCTCTCTCCCACAAGGGGAGAAGAAACAACCCCTCTCCCGCTTGCGGGAGAGGGCAGGGGTGAGGGCTGGCCGAAGAAGCGCGCCGAAACAAAGAGATAACGGAAAAAACTCCCCTCACCCCGACCCTCTCCCGTAAATGGGAGAGGGGGATCGCGGCAAGGTTTTGCAATTTTGCAAAGATCCCGCCGCTATCGCGCGTCCCGCGCCGGAGCGTCGATCTGCACGCAGTTGCTGCGGCCTTGCATCAGGCAGTCCTGAAGCGTCGACAGGTCCGAGAGATGCTGCACCAGGAACAACGAGGCCACGATGATCGCCAGAATGACCGCCAGCCCCGCCAGCGATCGGGTCTGCCGGTCGTCGTCGTCCTCCGGCTCGTTCTCCAGCTCGTCGCTGCGCCTCATCCCCGTCTCCGCGCGTAAAGGTCCCCGGCTCCTCAGGATGTTCTACGCACGTCCGCCGCGAAACGTGTACATCCGGCCGGCCTCGCCCTCCGTCCCAGGCGCCGCGCCGCATCGCGCCGCTTGACCGCGAGGCGTATCCTGCCGCCGAATACGGCGGAAGAAACCACCAGAGGAAACGCATGCCCCGCCTGACCCCGCAGGAACTCGACGCCTACCGCCGCGACGGGCTGGTGATTCCGACCTACCGCCTGCCCGACGCGCAGCTCGCGACGCTCCGCGCGGCGCTAGACCGCCTGATCGCCGCCAACCCCGGTGTCCGCCCCGAGCAGCTCATCAGCGCCCATGCCCGCCCCGGCGAAGGCGCCGAGAAGGTGCGCGGCGACGCGGCGTTCCTCGACCTCGCCCACGATCCCGCGATCCTCGACATGGTCGAGCAGGCGATCGGCCCGGACATCATCCTCTGGGGCTGCCAGGTCTTCTGCAAGCCCGGCGGCGACGGCTGGGAGGTGCCCTGGCATCAGGACGGCCGCTACTGGCCGATCCGCCCGCTCGCCACCTGCACCGTCTGGGTCGCGATCGACGACTCGACGCCGGAGAACGGCTGCATGCGCTACATCCCCGGCTCGCACGACGGCAGGGTCTACAGCCACCGCAAGGACGCGAGGCCGGATCTGGCGCTCGACCTCGTGCTCGACGACGACGAGATCGACCCGCGCGCCGGCCGCGACGTGGTGCTGCGCGCCGGGCAGATGTCGCTGCACGACATCTTCCTGGTGCACGGCTCGAACGCCAACCGCTCGCCGAAGCGCCGCGCCGGCGTCGCCATCCGCTACATGCCCGGCACGTCGCATTTCGACCGCGAGATGTTCAAGCGCTCGGAGAGCGCCAACGGCCTCGTCGTCGATTTCGGCCGGCGCCCGCTCTGGCTCCTGCGCGGCCAGGACCGGACGGGCAAGAACGATTTCACGGTCGGCAAGACGGCCGAGCCCTCCCTAACGTAGTGGCGGCCCTTGGGCCGCCAGCCGGATCGCAGATCCGGCGAGAGGCGGGGCAAGCCCCGCCACTATAGTTAGAACGGTGGCCATTTGAGCATCCCCGGCGCGTCGCCGCTCCCAATCCCTCGCCCCAGCGGGGAGAGGGAGGGGCCCGCGGCGAAGCCGCGGGAGGGTGAGGGGGCCCGCGACCAAAGGGAGCGCCGCCGCGCAGCGGCGGAACAGAGCTCCGCCTCAGCGACGCCTGCCCCTTCGCTCACCCACCCCCACCGAAAAACTGCCCCAACGCGTCAGCCGTCTCCTCCGGCATCTCTTCCGGAAAGAAGTGCCCCGCATCGACCGGCCCGCCCCGCACATCCTCCGCCCACCCGCGCCAGATCGCCAGCGGCCCGCCCGCCTCTGCGTACCAGCGATCGAGCGGCCCCCGTCCGCTCCACAGCGCGAGCACGGGACAGGCGATGCGCCGCCCGGCGCTGCGGTCCGCCTCGTCATCCTCCCGGTCGCGGCTCGCCGCGGCCCGGTACTCCTCGCAGATCGCGTGGACATGAGCAGGATCGCGGAGCGCGTCGATATACGCCGCCCGGATCTCGGGTCCGAACGACGCGGCGGCGGAGCCCCATCCGCCCAGCGCATCGTCGACCACCGCCTCGGGCGCCGCCAGCACGAGCCGCTCCGCCAACGGCTCCGGCTGCGCCAGGAGCGGCCACGGCCAGTACGCGCAGGCGAACCGCGCATCCGCCCGCGCCCACACCTCCAAGGTCGGCAGGATGTCGAGCACCGCCAGCCGCTCGACGCGCTCGGGATGATCGAGCGCGAGGCGGTACGCGACGCGCCCCCCGCGATCGTGCCCGGCCACCGAGAAGCGCGGAAAGCCGAGCTGCCGCATCACCTCGACCATATCGTCAGCCATCGCCCGCTTCGCATAGGGCTGATGGTCCGGCGCGGACGCCGGGCAGCCGCTCCTCCCGTAGCCGCGGAGATCGGCGCAGACGACCGTGAAGCCGCGTCGGGCCAGGACGGGCGCCACGTCCCGCCACATCAGGTGCGTCTGCGGGAAGCCGTGCAGCAACAGCACCGCCGGCCCGGCACCGCCCCGGCGCAGGAAGATACTGGTCTCCCCGGTCTGAACCTCCATCGGCGTGAGATCGTCGAGCATGCTTTACCTCCCCAGCGCTCGCCGCCGCGATCATGCCCCGGGGCGCCCTATGCTCGCTCTTCTCACCCCAACATCGCCCCACCGCGCCGCTTTCGCCAGCGCGATCGATCCGACGTGCGATCCTTGGCGACTCCGGTTGTTCCACTGATCAAGGGGGCGTCATTCGAAGCCGACTGGCACGACGCCTCGACTGGGAACCGCGGAGGAAACAATGCGCAAGAAGATCGCGATGACGCTGATCTCGCTATTCACGCTCACGGCGGCCGCATCCGCCCTCACCGCCTACAACACCGCGCGCGGCGCGGGAGAGGACGTGAGCGCGGCGGGTCACGCCGTCACCGGCACGACGACCCGGCGCTAGCAAGCTCGGACAGGCGCGCGGAGCGTTCCGCGCGCCTGCTACCGTTTTCCAGATCAGAAACCCCGTCGCTCCGCGATGTATGCCTGGCGCATGGATCCAACTCGAATGACTCACCGAAGCGTTGTCCTGGCGTTACCATCCACCTAAACGACTTCGGCAGAATATCTACGTGGGCTCGATATGCGCTCGGATTATGGTATTTTTTCTGAGTTGGCGCGCGCAGCAATCGCCCTATCCATAATAGCAAGTGCACGTTCCACAAAATGACGCGCTAAAGCCGCAAATTCCTGATCGGCTCGTATTTCTTGCTCAAGTAAGTCGCGCCTGACAATCGCACGAAGTTCTTCACTTTGGATTCGAGCCAGAGCATCAAGTGACTTCGCAAGATACCGAATTTTCTCTTTTCTGCGCTCTAGAAGCTCGCTACGATTAAGTTTAAGGATGGTCTCGGTAAGGAGCGCGGGATCGCTTCCTGGGATGGGGAGGAAAAGCGGTCCTTCAAAGAAGAAGTGCTCGCTCGGCTCCACTATATATGGATCAACTAGGTCATCGTGATTTCCAAAATGATCACTTTTATTCTCATTGCACTTGTCGCAAGCAAGCGTAAGATTCTCCCATTCAAAAGACTTTTCGGGAGCTGCTGATTTTGGGACTATGTGGTCGATATCTCCGTGAGTGATGTGTAAAAGTTTGCTTTCGCAATAAGCGCACTTGCCATGTGTCTCAGCGACAAGCCGAGCCTTTACTTCTGGATGCCGGTACCGTGCTTTTTCAGCATCTGTCGGCCGTTCACCACCTTGGAGGCGATCGAGAATCACCTGCGTCCAAGTGCTTGCGAGACGTTCCAAAATTTCGGGTTTCGTACCCTTCGTAAGCCGGATCATTTGCCTCGGGTCAATGCTGCCAACGCTTCAGGGTAAAGTTCGCCATACCCGAGATTACTAAGCTCGGTGCGCAGTGTGCCAAGCATCTCAGTCGTCAGCTGGCGCGCTCGATATCTCATAACAATCTGCTCAAGATTTTCTTCTACCCAAACCGGTATTGTTGCTGGAACTCCGAGAACCTCTCGCAAAATTTCACCTGCGCTACCGGCGCGGTTAACTGTGTCGAGCTTTGTACTAGTCACTCTTTGGGTTTGCGACGGGTCTAAGGCCTGCGGTTCGATATTGGATGATTGTTCAATTGTGGGCTGTCTGCGGTAGTCAAGAATGTAAACATTTGAATCTCTTACAGATGAAACCATAAATGGGCTATGAGTTGCGATGATGAACTGTACTTGAGGAAATGCCTGGATCAGGTTGCGCATAAGGGAGCGTTGCATCGATGGATGTAGATGATTTTCCGGTTCATCGATCGTCACAACAAATTCGCTTTTCCCAAGTGAATACATATAGATCTGCCAGGCAAGGTCAATCAGTGCCATGATACCACCGGAAGCAGCATCAATTAAGAACTCGCCCGACTTCGTAATTAGTACTACGTCCGGGATTCGTATCGAGATATCAAGAAATCCAAGAGATTCCGGCAATATCTTTCGTAAAGCCTCAATAAAGCCAAGAAATGAATTCAAGACAACGGAATTGCCTTGCACGTATTGGTTGCCTTGGCCGAATGTGGCCATTGAAATTAACGCTTCTTTGATCCGGTAGGTGGGTGAAAACCCTGTGTGCTGCCCGGTGTAGTGCGCGTTTGTTTCGCTCTGAACCAGCCCATATGCCTGTTCAGGTAATATCGGTTGCGTTTGGATTTGTCCTACTAGCCGGTAAACAGGCAGCACTCGATGGGAGCCGACATGAAATCCAAATACAGCTTGTTGCGTGAAGGAAAGGTTATATTGAACGCTTTGGTTATCACTTAGGTTGAGTTGGACGGTCGTTCCATTGGAGTACTGCAATGAACCGATCTGAGTGATGTGTGATGGGGTCCTTCGCCATATGCTTTCAAATAGGCCTACAAGGTATCGGTAGCTCCCGCCGCTCACGCGTTTCGGCGTTGCGAGGTACGGACGAGATGATCCAAAATGTTGAGAAAAGATATTGAGGAGGGTGCTTTTTCCGGAGCCGTTTGCTCCGGTGATGACCGTCAATGTAGGGTGTAAATCAATGTCTACGGCTTCGAATTGACGCCATCCTTCTATTGTCAACCGGCGGAACGTCAGGTTTGCACTTGTCAAATTAGAGTCCTTAACACTCTGAATTAGGTCGCTGGTTGCGATCCGCTGCGCAGGAGTTGCAGACGACCTGTTCTGCAATTTTCCTTCGGAACTGTTTCATTGACGGAGGTGGTTAACGATTTAAGAAGCCGTGAGTTTGCCTATTTTGCACCCAGCAGGCGATATATCCTTTTCTTGCACATCCTTAGCGGAATTTAGGTTGCGATTCAAGTGAACTGAGCGGCGAGCCTGATGGCCTGCCGCGCACCATCCGAACTCTCCGCCATCTATCGACACATCGCCAAAATCGTTAAGGGCCAGAACCGATATCCGCCGCACGACGTAGCGGATGGTGCGCTGAAAGCTGCGTGTGAGGTTGCTGGCAACGAACGCAACATTCCTTCTGTTCGCCCGGATAGGGGGCCGGCGATGCGGACGATGCTATCTGCTCCGTCCGGCCCGCCAAGGATGAACCAACCGCCCGCTTAGCCTACGGCCGCCCCGACTGGATCTCGCGGATGCGCGCCGTCACTTGCCGCCAGAGGTCGGCCGCGTTGGCGTTGCCTTCATCGACCAGATCGCGGACGCGCTGCTCGGCGGCGCGGACGGCGTTCGGCCCGTGCACGTCGATCATGCGTCTGGCGACCACGTCGATGTCCCTGTCGGTCATAAATCAATTATACGCGAGAAGACACAGATTTGACTCAACGGTTGTACGCGTCATGCGTTCCTCGCCTGCCGTGCGAAAGGAGAACCATGCCCCCTAGGGAAAAACCTTTGTTTAGCAGCGCGCAAGGGTGGTCGAGATTGATCTGAGATAACACGCCATCTTCCACATCGGAAGGGTAGGGCAATCGATCTCCGGCGCCCCCGCGTGTAAGCTCGGCCGCACGAGCCTCGCACGGAGGTCTCTTTCACCCCTGATCGCGGCGTGCGCGCTGGGGTAAGGTCCTCGGCTCCGCACGGGGCCGCCGTCCGCCGTCCCGATGCGGGCGGGCACGCCCCTTGCAGGGATCACGCGTTATAATCCCTGCATCGGCCGGCCCGTCTGCCCCGTCCGCACGCCCGCTTAGGACCCCGCCTCATGCTCCTCGCCAATATACCCGACGAGATCCCCGAGAAGGATCTGCCGCTGCGCGACGATATCCGCCTGCTCGGCCGGCTGCTCGGCGACACCGTGCGCGATCAGGAAGGGGAGGCGGTGTTCGGCATCGTCGAGCGCGTCCGGCGCACCTCCGTCCGCTTCCGCCGCGACGAGGACGAGGCCGCGCGGCGCGAGCTGGAATCCGTCCTCGACAGCCTGTCGCGCGGACAGACCATCCGCATTATCAGAGCCTTCAGCTATTTCTCGCACCTCGCCAACATCGCCGAGGACCAGCACCATATCCGCCGCACGCGGGCGCACGCGCACGCCGCCTCGGCGCCGCGCCCCGGCACGATGGGGCACGCGCTCGGCCGCGTCCGCGAGGCCGGCCTGTCCGGCGCGCCGCTGCACGAGTTCTTCGCCGGCGCCGCGATCCGCCCGGTGCTCACCGCGCATCCGACCGAGGTGCAGCGCCGCAGCACCCTCAACCGCCAGCTCGAGATCGCGCAGCTCCTGGCCGAGCGCGACCGCGTGCGGCTGACGCCGGAGGAGGCGGCGGAGAACGACGAGGCGCTGCGCCGCGCCGTGCTGACCCTGTGGCAGACCAGCGTCCTGCGCGGCGCCAAGCCCACCGTGCTCGACGAGGTCGCCAACGCGCTCTCCTATTACGAGTCCACCTTCCTGCGCGAGCTGCCGCGCTTCTATGCCGCGCTGGAGGACCGGCTCGCCGCGACCGACCCGGCCGCCTGGAGCGCCGCCGTCGCCGTCGAGCTGCCGTCCTTCCTGCGCATGGGGAGCTGGATCGGCGGCGATCGCGACGGCCACCCCCTCGTCACGTCCGACGTGTTGCGCGAGACGCTGCGCCTGCAAAGCCGCACGGCGCTGGATTTCTATCTCGCCGAGCTGCATCTGCTCGGCGGCGAGCTGTCGCTCGACGGGCGCTTCATCGAGGTGTCGGAGGAGCTTCGCGGCCTCGCGGACCGCTCGCCCGACCGCTCGCCGCGCCGCCGGGACGAGCCGTACCGCCGCGCCGTCTCCGGCATCTATGCGCGGCTCGCGGCGACCGCCCGCGTGCTCGACGAGTTCGAGGTGCTGCGGCACCCCGTCGGCGCGGCGCCGCCCTATGCCTCGGCGTCCGAGCTGCGCGCCGATCTCGACATCCTGCACCGCTCGCTCGCCGCCAACAACTCGGCGGCGCTGGCGCGCGGCCGGCTGCGCCATCTGCGCCGGGCGGTCGACGTGTTCGGCTTCCACCTCGCGGCGGTCGACGTGCGGCAGAACTCCGACGTGCACGAGCGCACGGTCGCCGAGCTGCTGGAGGCCGCCTGCCCCGGCGCCGGCTACGCGGATCTCGACGAGGAGGCGCGCATCGCGCTCCTCCGCCGGGAGCTGGCGACGGCGCGGCCGCTCGTCTCGCCCTTCATCCCCTATTCGGACGAGACCGCGTCCGAGCTGGCGATCCTGCGCACCGCCGCCGAGGCGCACCGTCTCTTCGGCCCCGACGTCATTCCGACCGCGATCATCTCGAAGACGAACGGCGTCTCCGACGTGCTGGAGGCGGCGCTGCTGCTGAAGGAGGTCGGGCTGCTCCGCCCCGCACGCGGCGGAGGCGGCGGCGCGGGTGGCGAGGGTGGGGGCGGAGGGGGCGCGCTCGCCCTCAACGTCGTCCCGCTGTTCGAGACGATCGAGGACCTGCGCAATTGCGGCGCGGTCATGGACCGGCTGCTGTCGCTGCCGGAATATGCCCGCCTGCTGGAGAGCCGCGGCCGGGTGCAGGAGGTGATGCTCGGCTATTCCGACAGCAACAAGGACGGCGGATTCCTCACCTCTGGCTGGGAGCTGTACAAGGCCGAGATCGGGCTGGTCGAGGTGTTCCGGCGGCACGGCGTCCGGCTGCGCCTGTTCCACGGCCGCGGCGGCTCGGTCGGCCGCGGCGGCGGGCCCAGCTACGAGGCGATCCTGGCGCAGCCCGGCGGCGCGGTGCAGGGCATGATCCGCATCACCGAGCAGGGCGAGGTGATCGCCGGCAAGTACTCCAATCCCGAGGTCGGACGGCGCAACCTGGAGACGCTGGCCGCCGCGACGCTGGAGGCGACGCTGCTGCATCCCGAGGGTGCGGCGCCGCGCGACGAGTACCTCGCCGCGATGGAGCAGCTGTCGGCCGCGGCGTTCCGCGCCTATCGCGGCCTCGTCTACGAGACCGAGGGGTTCGAGCGCTATTTCTGGGAATCCACCGTCATCGCCGAGATCGCCAACCTCAACATCGGCAGCCGCCCGGCCTCGCGCAAGAAATCGACCCGGATCGAGGATCTGCGCGCCATCCCCTGGGTGTTCGGCTGGGCGCAGTGCCGGCTGATGCTGCCGGGCTGGTACGGGTTCGGCAGCGCGGTCAAGTCATGGCTCGCCGCCACCGGGCATCCTGGCGGGGCGGAGGGCGGCATGGAGTTCCTCCGCCGGATGTACCAGGACTGGCCGTTCTTCCGCGCGCTGCTGTCGAACATGGACATGGTGCTCTCGAAGAGCGACCTCGCGATCGCCTCGCGCTACGCCGAGCTGGTCGCCGACGCCGAGCTGCGCCGCACGGTCTTCGCCCGCATCCGCGCGGAGTGGCAGGACTCGATCGACGCGCTGCTCGCGATCACCGGACAGCACGCGCTCCTCGAAGGCAACCCGCTCCTCGCCCGCTCGATCCGCAACCGTTTCCCCTATCTCGACCCGCTGAACCACCTCCAGGTCGCCCTCCTGAAGCGCCACCGCGCGGGCGACGCCGACGAGCGCGTCATCCAAGGCATCCACCTCACCATCAACGGCATCGCCGCGGGGCTAAGGAACAGCGGGTAGGGGGAGTGCGCGAGAATAAATCCCTCTCCCCTCGCGGGAGAGGAAGGGGCATATGCGCTAACAAGTTACGTGATAGGTGAAATATCTGGGCAGCTGATCAGCCTGTCGTTTTCGTCGTCGCTTGGAGCCGGTGAGGTGGCGGAGCATGGCGCGGCCGTCATCCGGCGTCCATTCTC
>Ga0265327_10002828_pt1 | contig 17519 bp, 14 predicted proteins | sample 41621metaG_FD_202089 | JGI IMG/M metagenome (GOLD analysis project Ga0265327, IMG submission 202089) | Rhizosphere microbial communities from Carex aquatilis grown in University of Washington, Seatle, WA, United States - 4-16-21 metaG | ecosystem: Host-associated > Plants > Roots > Rhizosphere... | reverse complement strand
CGCACACGGATTCGAGCTGGTCGATGTCGCCCTGTTCCTCGACGACGACGCACCGCTGGTCGCCGATCCAGCGGGGGTCGCCGCGCGCATCCAGCTCGCGCTGCAGACCCAGGGGCTGGCGGCGCCCGACCTGTTCTATGCCACCGGCGAGACCTTTGACGAGATCGCACCCAACCACCGCGATCCCGCCGTCCGGGAGCAGCGCCGCGCCGGCTTCGCCGCGGCGGCCGAGGTCGCCGCCGCACTCGGCATCCGCGGGATGACCATCCTCCCGGGCATCTCCTGGGCGGATGACCCCGACGGGGCATGGGCCTCCTGCGTGGAGGAGCTCGGCTGGCGCGTCGAGCGGGCCGGCGCACTGGGGGTCGAGGTCAGGATCGAGGCCCACGCGGGCGGGATCGCCGCGCTGCCCGAGCAGGCCGCCCGGCTGTTCAATCAGGTGCCGGGCCTGCGTCTGACGCTCGACGTGTCGCACTTCGAGCTGCAGTCGATCGAGCTGGATCGGGTGCTGCCGCTCGTCCCCCACGCGTCGCACATGCACGTGCGCGCGGCCAAGTCGGGTGCCATCCAGATCCCCTGGCGCGACAACGAGATCGACTTCCAGGTGGTGCTCGACGCCCTCACCGTGAGCGGCTACGAGGGTGCGTTCTGCGTCGAGTACCGGCCGATGGCGAAGTGGCGGTGCGACGAGCTCGACGCCCTGTCGGAGAGCGATGAGACCCGCAGATGGCTGAACGAGCGAGGTGTCTACTGATGGACGAGGTGCTGCACTGGATCGACGGCGCGCCGGTCGGCTCGGAGGACGGGCAGTCCTTCGACTCCCTCGCCCCGGCCAGCGGTGAGGTGATCGCAAACGTCGCCTTCGGCGGCGCGGGCGACGTCGACCGGGCTGCGACCTCCGCGGCGGCCGCCTACGCCGACGGGCGCTGGGCGCAGCTGCCAGGCGCCGAGCGCGGGCGCGTCCTGCGGCGGATGGCAGAGGGCCTGCGGCGCCAGGTCGACGAGTTCGCCGCGCTGGAGACGCTGGACACGGGCAAGCCGATCTCGCAGACCCACGGCGAGGTCGAGGACGCCGCGTCGCTGCTGGAGTACTTCTCGGGGCTGACCGAGGATGCGGTCGGCTCGGTGTACCCCCAGAAGCCGGGATTCTTCGCCTACTCGCGGCGACTGCCCTACGGCGTGGTGGGTGCGATCGCCCCCTGGAACTTCCCCCTGGTGCTGGCGTGCTGGAAGACGGCGCCGGCGCTGGCGGTGGGCAACTCGGTGGTGCTGAAGATGGCCGAGCAGGCGCCGCTGACGACGGCCCGGCTGGGGGCGCTGGCGCAGGAGGCAGGCCTGCCCGACGGGGTGCTGAACATCGTCCACGGTGACGGCCCCACCACCGGCGCCGCGCTGGCCGCGCACCCGCTGGTGCCCAAGATCACCTTCACCGGGTCGACCGACACCGGCCGCGCGATCCTCCACGCGGGGGCCGAGCACATCAAGAGCGTGCACCTGGAGCTGGGCGGCAAGACCGCCAACATCGTCTGCGCCGACGCCGACATCGAGCAGGCGCTGGCCGGGACGCTGTTCACAAGCTTCTTCAACGCCGGGCAGATCTGCACCTCTGGGTCGCGGCTGCTGGTCGCCCGCGAGATCGCCGCTGACTTCGTCGAGGAGCTGGCACGCCGCGCGCGCGAGCTGCGCACCGGCGACCCGGCCGACCCCGCGACCGACATCGGCCCGCTGATCTCGGCCGAGCAGCGAGACCGGGTGACGTCGTACATCGACCAGGGCATCCAGAGCGGCGCCACGGTCGCGGTCGGCGGAGCGGTCGAGGGCGGCACGAACGGGGGCGGCTACTTCGTCCGGCCGACCGTCTTCACCGGCGTTCGCAGCGACATGACGATCGCCCAGGAGGAGATCTTCGGGCCGGTGCTCTCGGTGCTGGAGTTCGGCGACGAGGACGAGGCGGTGACGCTCGCCAACGGCGTCCCCTACGGCCTGGCCGCCACCGTCTGGACGCGCGACGTCGGCCGGGCAATGCGGTTCGCCGAGCGGATCGACGCCGGGATTATCTGGACGAACTGCCCGCACCACCTGACCTGGAACGTGCCCTACGAGGGGTTCAAGGTCAGCGGTCTTGGCGAGGATCTGGGCCGCGAGAGCCTGAACACCTTCACCCAGCTGAAGGTGCACTACCTGAACTTCGACGGCGAGCGGATCGGCTGGCCGGCGCGGTGACCATGCCGATCATCGATCCCGACCCCGGACGCCTGTACGAGACGTACCGCGCCACCATCGGCGGCCGCCGGCGCGACCTGCCGACGCCCGCCCTGATCCTCGACATCGAGGCCGCCACGCGCAACCTGCAGGCGATGGAGCGGGCGCTGCGCGGCCAGCCTGCCCGGCTGCGCCCGCACATCAAGGCCGAGAAGAGCCCCCGTCTGGCCGCCCTGCACATCGAGCACGGCGCCGTCGGCGTGGCGACGGCTACCGCCTGGGAGGCGCTGGCGATGGCCGAGAGCGGGATCGCCGACGTGCTGATCGCAAACGAGGTGGTCGGCCCGGCCAAGCTCGACGCGGTCGTCGCGGCCGCCCGGCTCAGCCGGATCACGATCGCGATCGACGATCCGCGCGGGGCCGGCGAACTGTCGGCCGCGGCTCGGCAGGCGGGCGTCGAGGTCGAGGTGCTGATCGAGGTCGACGTCGGCATGGAGCGCGGTGGCACCCGCAGCGTCGAGGGGTCGCTGGCGGTCGCCCGGGCCGTGGCCGAGGCGCCGGCGATCAGGCTCCGCGGCGTGCAGGCCTATGAGGGTCACTGCATGTCCGAGACCGATCGCACCGCCCGGACGGCGATGGCCCGCGCAGCGATGGATGTGGCCGGCGAGCACGTGGCGGCGCTGCGGGAGGCCGGCCATCTCGTCACCGACGTGTCCGGCGGCGGCACCGGGACGTACGACATCACCGGGCGCAACCCGATCGTCACCGAGCTTCAAGCCGGCTCGTTCGTGTTCATGGATCGGTTCCACGCGCCGCTGGTCGACCAGTTCGAGTTCGCGCTGTTCGTCGCCTCGACGGTCGTCGCCCGGCACGGCCGGACGATCGTGCTCGACGCCGGTCGCAAGAGCGTCGGCATCGACTACGCCTCGCCCCGGATCGCGGGGATCGACATGGACGGCAGGTTCTTCGCCGAGGAGCACGGCACGTTCGACTTCCCCGATGACCCGCCGCTCGACCGCGGCGACCGGGTCGAGCTGATCCCGGGCTACGCCCCGACGACCGTGAACCTGTACGACGTCTACCACGTGGTGGCGGGGGACGAGGTCGTGGACGTGTGGCCGATCATCCCGCGCGGCCCGGGCCGGGGAATGGTGGTGGGACGATGAGCGAGGTCGTCGCCATCGCCCAGCGGCTGGTGCAGGCGCGCTCGGCGAACCCGCCGGGCGACACCCGGGAGGCCGCCGCAGCGGTCGAGGCCGAGCTCGCCGGCGTGTTCGAGGTGACCCGCATCGAGCCGGTGCCCGGGTTCGTCAGCGTCGTGGCGTCGCACGCCTTCCCGCAGCCGGGACGCACGCTCATCCTGTGCGGGCATCTCGACGTCGTCCCCGTCGACCCGACGGCCAACGGGTGGACGCGCGACCCGTGGTCGGCCGAGGTCAGCGACGGCTGGCTCTACGGCCGCGGCAGCCTGGACATGAAGGGCGCCGTCGCCGGGATGATCGTCGCCGCCCGGCAGGCGGTGGCCGACGCCGGCGGCCTTCGCGGGCGGCTCGTGCTGGCGGCGGTGGCCGACGAGGAGTGCGGTGGCAGGCTGGGCGCCGGGACGTTGATCCAGGACGAGATCACCGGAGGCGACGGCGTCGTCATCGGCGAGCCCGGCGACGGAGCCATCTGCATCGCCCACCGCGGCATGTGCTTCGTCGAGGTGACGACCCGCGGCCGGGCGACCCACGCCAGCACCGGGGGCGGGGTGAACGCGGTGACGTCGATGGTGCGCGTTCTGACTGCGCTCGAGGGGATCGAGCTCACGCATACGCCGCATTCCCTGCTGGGCGGCCCCACGATCGCGGTCGGCACCATGATCTCGGGGGGCAGCACCGCGAACGTGATCCCGGATGTCTGCCGCGCCACGGTCGACATCCGCAAGGTGCCCGGGATGACCGACGAGTCGGTGCTGGCCGATCTCCGCAACCGCCTGGCGGTCGCCGGGATCAGGGACGACGTGACCCTCGAGATCACGACGTCGATCGAGGCTTCGGTGACACCGGTGACGGATCCGATCGTCGGCGTGTGCGTCGACGCCTATCTGGAGGAGTTCGGCCGGGAGCCGGACATCTGCGGCATGGCGGCGGGAACCGACGGCTGGTGGTTCCGCAACCGGCTGGGGATCCCCACGGTGATGGCGCTCGGCCCCGGCAAGATCGAGGACTGCCACACCGTCAACGAGCGCGTGTCAGTCGCCGAGCTCGAGTCCTACTCGCGGCTCTACGGGAGCATCATCCGCCGGTTCCTCGGCGAGGAGCAGTGCTAGGAGTCTGTGGCGGAGAGGGCGGCGGCGATGAAGCCGCCGGCCTTCAGCTCCTCGATGAAGGCGCGCAGGAACTGCACCGTCTCGGCGGAGCGGGCGCGGGTGGTGCCCAGGGCCTGGCGGATCTCCATGAAGCTGCCGTCGAGCAGACGCAGCCCGGGGTAGCTCTCGACCAGCTCGGTCATCGGCTGGCGGATGCCTGCGGCGACGTCGGCGGCCTCGTCGAGGAAGGTGGCGACGCCGTTCTCGCTGCGCACGAGGGTTGCGTGCCGGAGGGTGCGGGTCAGGAACAGGTCGTAGGCGGCGCCGGTGTTGACGCTGATGCGGACGCCCTCCCGGTCGACGTCGGCGAGGCTGATGATGGCCGAGCCTTCGGGAACGGCGAACACGCCCTCGATGACGACGTAGGGCTCGGTGAACGCGACCGTGCCCTCCCGCGCGGGCTCGACGGCGAGGAAGCAGATGTCGGCCTGACCGCCGGCCATCGCCTCGAACGAGGCGCGCGCGCCGTCGAAGCAGACCAGCTCCAGCGGCAGGCCGAGGCGGGATGCGAGCTCGCGGGCGATGTCGACGGTGACGCCACGCGGCGCATCGGCGGTGCCCTGCGCGAGCACCGGGTTGCCGAGGTTGATGGCGGCGCGCAGGGTGCCGCTGGGCGCGAGGTCTGCGGCGATCTCCGCGTTGGCGACGTTCATCCGGCGCAGGATACGCGGATCAGAGCGATTCCGAGGACTTCTTGGATCGGACCGAAACGACCGCCCGCGATGCGCGGCCGGGCGAATGGTGGACCGACTGCTGCGCCACCACCGCATCCGCGGTCTGTCCGGTCGGAGCGCCGGTGTTCAGATTCCGGTCGTAGCGGTCGAAATCGCTTGACGAGACGTCGACCCGCAGCCGGTGTCCGCGTCCGACCACGTAGGCGGCAGCGTTGAGCCGAACCGTGTAGGGCACCACCTCGCCGGGCGTGACCAGGGAGGGCGCGTCGAAGCCGTCGCGGTACCGGGCGCGAACGATGCCATCCTGGATCGTGTTGACGGTGCCGTCTTCGAACACGTCGCAGAGCGTCACGGTGAAGTCGGTGTCGACGGCAGAGGTCGCCGCATACAGCTCGGCGACGATGGGCCCCATCAGCTCAACCGGTTCGTCGAGCGGATCGCTGGTGTAGCGGAGGATGTCGGGGCGCGCATCGAGCGTTCGGCGGTCGGCGAGCGCCGTGCACAGCCCCCAGCAGTTGCGGCCGACGGTGGCTGCGACCGGGTCGAGCGGGTCGTAGCGGTATGCGTCCGGCGGTTCCTCGACTGTGGGAGCCTCGAGCGCGAGGCGGCCACCCGACCGCAGGTAGAGCGCACGCCGCTCGACGCCCGGCGGGGGCCAGGTCGGCAGCGTCTCCCAGCAGTTGGCGCCCAGCATGAACACCTCGACTGCTCCCGACGCGCCGAAACCGTTGTCAACGCCGAGCAGGTAGCGGTCGAAGAACCGCTCGTAGGCGGCCCAGCGGTGCTCGGCCGTCGGCGGCAGCTCGAGGCAGACGGCGCGGTCGGTGTACTCGGCGGTGCCCTCGTGATCCCAGGGCCCGACCAGCAGGTGCACCGTCTCCGGAGCGGGGTGGATCCGCATCAGCTCCGCGTGGTCGTCCAGCTGGGGCCCGATGTAGTTGTCGTACCAACCGCCCCACGAAAGGACCGGCACGCGCACCTCGCCGAGGCGGCCAGCCAGCGACCGCTCGGCCCACCACTCGGGGTCGTCGAGGTGCTCGATCAGCGTCCGGAAGAACACCCCGTCCGCGCCGCAGCTGGCCGGCAGGTCGATCAGCGGCAGCGTGTAGGGGTCGAGCGCCGCCAGGTCGGCGTAGTTCTGGGCGTCCATGGCGATCGCCCAGTAGCCGGTGGTGTTCAGGAGAAACGCGCCCTGCCGCATCCAGCCCGCTCGCCGGTCGACGGTGATGTCGCCGGGTGCGATGCAGGCGATCGCCGGGTGCCCGCTGATCGCCGTGGCGTAGCTCGTCCAGCCGTAGTACGACTCGCCCCAGCATCCGAGCCGGCCGTTGCTCCACTCCTGTGCGGCGGCCCACTCGGCGGTGTCGTAGCCGTCGTTCACCTCGTGCACCCCGGGGTCGAACTCGCCCTCGGAGGAGAACTTGCCGCGCACGTCCTGGACGACGCAGGCGTATCCCTTGGCCGCAAAGAACCGGCCGACGACGTCGAAGCCCATGTCCTCCGTCCGCCTGCCGTACGGCTGGCGGATCAGGATCGTCGGCGCCGGCGTGCAGCCGTCGGGCAGGTAGACATCGGCACCGAGCCGGACGCCGTCACGCATGGGAGCCTGGACGTCCTCGAGCACGGACACCGCCGCGGCACGGTCGGGCGTACTCGACGGGATCGAGAACTCGACGTGCACCTCCGCAGATGCCGGGTGATAGCTCATCGCCCTACTATCGCACCGCGCGGGGGGCTAAACCGGGTGGGCGTCGCGCTTGCCCTTGGAGCGGGCGCTCTGGCGCCGGGAGGCCGACAGCACCGTCTTGCGCAGGCGGATCACGTCCGGCGTCACCTCGACGCACTCGTCCTCCTCGATGTACTCGAGCGCCTGGTCGAGGCTGAGCAGCCGCGGCGGCGCCAGCCGGACGAGCACGTCGGCGTTGGAGCGGACGTTGGTCATCTGCTTGGCCTTGGTGATGTTGACGTCGAGGTCGGCGGCGCGGGCGTTCTCGCCGACCAGCATCCCCTCGTAGCAGTCCTCGCCGGGCGAAACGAAGAGCACGCCGCGTTCCTGCAGGTTGGTCATCGCGTAGCTCGAGGCCTGGCCCTCGCGGTCGGCGATCAGCGAGCCGTTCTGGCGGCCGCGGATCTCGCCGTGCCACGGTTCGTAGCGGTCGAACACGTGGTTCAGAATGCCGGTGCCGCGCGTCTCGGTCAGGAACTCCGTCCTGAATCCGAGCAGGCCGCGGGCCGGGATCAGGTAGTCGAGCCGTACCCAGCCGGAGCCGTGGTTGGTCATCTGCTCCATCCGCCCCCTGCGAGCGGCCAGCGCCTGGATGACGGTGCCCGAGTACTGCTCGGGAACGTCGATCGTGACCCGCTCGACCGGCTCGCAGGTCTTGCCGTCGACCTCACGGGTGACCACCTGCGGCTTGCCGATGGTCAGCTCGAAGCCCTCCCGCCGCATCAGCTCGATGAGGACGGCCAGCTGCAGCTCACCGCGACCCTGCACCTCCCAGACGTCCGGCCTTTCGGTGTCGAAGACGCGCAGCGAGACGTTGCCGACCAGCTCGCGGTCGAGCCGGTCCTTGATCATCCGCGCGGTCATCTTGGCGCCGCTACGGCCGGCCAGCGGTGAGGTGTTGGTGCCCAGCGTCATCGCCAGCGAGGGCTCGTCGACGGTGATCACCGGCAGCGGCCGGGGATCGTCGGGGTCGGCGATCGTCTCGCCGATCATGATCTCCTCGATGCCGGCGATGGCGATCACCTCGCCGGGCCCGACCAGGTCGGCCGAGACCCGCTCCAGCCCCTCCGCCACCAGCAGCTCGGTCACCTTGACGCGGCTGATTGTGCCGTCGGCCTTGCACCAGGCGACGGTGCCGCCCCGGCGCAGCTCGCCCTCGTGGACGCGGCAGAGCGCCATCCGGCCCAGGTACGGCGAGGAGTCGAGGTTGGCAACGCGGGCCTGGAAGGGGGTGCCCTCGTGGTAGCGCGGCGGCGGCACGCGGTCGAGGATCAGGTCGAACAGCGGCGCCAGGTCGGTGCCCGGATCGTCGGGGTCGGTCGAGGCCGATCCCTCTCGCGCGTTCGTGTAGACGATCGGGAAGTCGATCTGCGACTCGTCGGCATCGAGGTCGAAGAACAGCTGGTAGACCTCCTCCACGACGTCCGACACTCGCGCGTCGGGGCGATCGACCTTGTTCACCACCAGGATCACCGGCAGCCGCGCCGCCAGCGCCTTGCGCAGGACGAAGCGGGTCTGCGGCAGCGGGCCCTCGCTGGCGTCGACCAGCAGCAGGACGCCGTCGACCATCGTCAGCCCGCGCTCCACCTCGCCGCCGAAGTCGGCGTGGCCGGGCGTGTCGATGATGTTGATCTTGGTTCCGTGGTAGCGGCAGGCAGCGTTCTTGGCCAGGATCGTGATCCCGCGCTCGCGCTCGAGGCCGGCGTCCATCACCCGGTCGACGATCTCGGCGTGGGCGGCGAACGTGCCCGACTGCTGCAGCAGCGCGTCGACCAGCGTCGTCTTGCCGTGGTCGACGTGAGCGATGATCGCGATGTTGCGGATGTCGTCGCGAAGCTTGTGCTGGTGCGGAGTCACAGGAGCATGGTAGGTGGCACGCTCCGGCCCCGGGGCCGACCGAAGATCTCAGGACGACTGTTCGATGATCTCGATCGGCTCGTTCATCCGGTAGCCGTGCCGGCGTGCGAGCCGCACCAGGTCCTGCGCCTGTGCGACGACGATGCCGCGGTCGGGCGCGCCGGCCACCGTGATGCCGCGGCCGCGGCGGAACTCGAGCAGTCCCTGGTCGCGGAGCTCTCGCAGCGCGCGGAGCACGGTGTTGGTATTCACCCCGAGCACCGCCGCCAGGTCCTTCGCAGGCGGCAGCCGTTCGCCCGGGCGCGCCTCGCCGTCGGCGATCGCCCGGCGCAGCGCAGCGGCGACCTGCTCGTGCAGGGGCGTCGGGTCACTGCGGTCGATCGTGAAGTCAGGCATGGTGCACCGAGGAGCGAAGAACCGGCTGCCAGGAAGGGCGCGGGTCCTCGTGCGCGGTGATGCCGCGCGGTGTCGACAGGCGGATTAGGTGGCTGCCGTCCCCGTTCATGACGAACGTGCGGTGCCACGAGCCGATGGCGATCTTGCGGCCATCCGGAGACCACGCCGGCGAACCTGGCCTACCGATCGCGCGGCACCCGTGCGACCGCGAGGGCGTGACGTTATGGCCGGCCGGGGTGATCAACGCGATCCCGCAGCGGTTGCGGTAGGCAATCACCCTGCCGTCCGGAGACCACGCGGGGGACGAGGCATCCCTGGCCAGGAGCGAACCGGTCGTCCCGTCGCGGGAGATGAGGTCGATGCTGTGGTTCGTCGTGTTCGCGTAGACGATCCAGCGGCCGTCGGGTGACCAGGACGGCGAGTGATCGCTGCCCCTGGTGCCGGTATCGAGGGCGCGACGACCGGTGCCGTCGGCATTGACCACGTACAGGATGCCGTTGGTGTCGTATACGAGTCTGGTGCCGCCCGACGACCAGGCAAGACCCGCCCAGCTGCACTCGGGCGGGCGGCACGGTCGGATCCGGTGATCCGCCCCGGTCATGGTGTCGACGATGTGGAGGCCGTTGGATGGGTTGTCGATCCCGTACGACGTGACCGAGAACGCGAGATGCCTGCCGTCAGGTGCCCAGGCGATGCCCTCGACCTCACCGCACCAGCGCAGCCGGCCGGGGCAGCGGACGAAGACGTGAGCCCCGCCCCGCTGGCCGATCTCCGAGATGCCGTAGTACCCGGCCGGCCCGTCTCCCTGGCTGTTGGTGCTCCCCGCCATGATCGTCAGCATGCCGTTTCTGGCGGGCGCGTTGCTGCCGAATGCGGGCTTGCCGGGCGGGGGCGGCGGTCCGACGGTCTCACCGGTCCCGGTCGAGCCACCGCGGTCGAACACGAAGCCGGCCACTGCGAGGGCGGCAACCAGCGCCAACGCCCCACGCCGCCGTCGCCGGCGTGCGTGACGGCGCGCCTCCTCGATCAGCGCTTCGGTGTCCTGGCTTTCGTTACGTTGGGGCGGACGGGCAGGGGTGGCGACAGGCATGACGCCTCCTCGGTGTCGCTAGTGGAGCTAGTATTACTAGCACCATATTGCTTTGTCAAGCTCACCTTCCAGACGTGGGTCGCGCTCGGTGACACCGCCCGTCGCACCGAGGGGCCTGCCGCGCCTGGCGGTCTCCCCGCGGCGGACGCCCACCGGGTGCCCATCGTATGAATCTCCGCGGCTCACCGTGGCCGGGCTCCGGTGAATCGGCTCCCCTGCGCACATGGTGCTACAGCTGGGCGGTCTGGGCGATCGGCACCATCACCAGCCCCGTCACGACGAGGTCAACCGTGAAGATTGGCGCCGGGTCGGCGGACTCGGCCGTTTCGGGGATGTGGTTTGAGTGAGCCAGAGCCATGCTCGCCGACCCCGATCGGTTCGACGCGGAGCTCGAGGAGTCGATCCGGCTGTTCGAGGGCACCAGTGACGTGTTCGAGCGTGCACGCAGCCGGCTCTGCTACGGCGAGCGGCTTCGCCGCGCCAACCGCCGCCGCGACGCCCGCCGGGAGCTAGGAGTTGCCCTCGACATCTTCGACCGGGTGCGCGCAGCATCGTGGGCCGACCGCACCTGCCGCGAGCTTCGCGCCAGCGGCGAGCACCGCCACACCCAGACCCCGGAGACCCGCGACGAGCTGACTCCGCAGGAACGCCGGATCGCCGCGCTGGCCACGGAAGGGCACACCAACCGTGAGATCGCGGCGCTGCTGCTCCTCAGCCCCGTACCGTCGAGACGCACCTCGGCCGTTATTCCGAAAGCTCGGCATCAGCGACCGCCGCGCTCTGTCAGAGCCGCCCGGCCGGTAGCGCATCAGAGACCACCCCGGACGGGTCGCGTTCGTCATCGGTGATACGATCGCCGCCGGGGAGCAAGGCCGGGCGAGGAGGGGCAGTGAGCGGCAGGCGCGGAGCGTTGCGGGGGATCCTGGTGTTCGCGGTGGTGGCGACGGTCGGCGCCGCTGGCGCCACCACCGCCGGGGCAACCGTGACGCAGATTTCTGCTGCAGAGGACTGGGCGTGCGCGCTTACCGGCGGTCCGGTCGTGTGTTGGGGAAACGTGCCTGCCGACCCGGGCGACTTGCCGCCTCCCTCCGGGGGAATCACTCAGATGGACGTCGGGTACACCGCGGCCTGTGGCGTGAGGACCGACCGGACGTTGAGCTGCTGGGGCGACCCACACTGGACCGGCGTGCAGCCGCCCACGGGCACGATCTCCCAGGTGTCGGCGGCAACCGACACCGGGTGTGCCGTGCGGACGGACTCCAGCCTGGTGTGTTGGGGGGACAACCAGTACGGCGAGGCCGCCCCGCCCGCCGGCGCGTTCACGCAGGTCGCCGCCGGGTTCTATTTCGCGTGTGGGATCGAGGCGGGGGGCCCGCCGAACGCCGCCGCCAACGACGTGGCCGGCACCGTTGCCTGCTGGGGGGCGAACACCTTCGGCGAGGCCGCGCCGCCGGTGGGCGCATTCGCACAGGTGTCGGCGGGTTGGCTTCACGCCTGCGGTGTTCGCGTGGACGGCAGCGTGGCATGCTGGGGTGACAACAGCGACGGCCAAGCATCGCCTCCGGCCGGCACGTTCAGGCAGGTGGCTGCTGGATTCAGTCACACATGCGCCGTGCGAACCGACGCGACGGTGGCCTGTTGGGGAGCGAACACGTACGGCGAGTCCTCTCCTCCGGCCGGTGCCTTCAGCCAGGTCTCGGCAGGGGAGTGGTACACGTGCGGCCTGCGCACCGATGGGGCGGTCGCCTGCTGGGGGCTGAACGACGACGGCCAGCTCGCTGACACGCCGGCGATCGCGAACAGGCCGCTGGCTGCGGCAACCGTGGGCAAGCCCTACCACTTCCAGTTCACCGACGGCTCCTCGCCGCCGGCGGTCTACGAGCAGATCAAGCCGTCCGCCAAGAAGCCGCTTCCGCCCGGCCTGTCGATGTCCCCCTCGGGAAGCATCACGGGGACGCCCACGGCAGTCGGCAGCTGGACGTTCCCGGTGAAGGCGTCCAACATGCTCGGCTCGAGCCAGAAGACGGTCACGATACGCGTGCAGGCGCTGAACCTGATCTCCAACGGCGACTTCGAGACGCCGACGGTGAGCGGCATCCAGACGTTCGCGGCCCACGACCGGATCGGGCAGTGGCGGATGACTGCTGGATCGGTGGACATCGTGGACGCGACCTTCTGGCCGCCCGCGACAGGCGTACAGTCGCTGGATCTGAACGGCAATCAGGCGGGCACGATCCAACAGACGGTGACGCTCCCCTACGCCGCCTCCTACACCCTCAGCTTCAACCTGGCCGGGAACACCGGCTGCGGCGATCAGCTCATGCAGATGATCGTGTCCTGGAACGGCGTCGTCGTCGCCGAGCCCGTATTCGACACGCGAGGCCACTCCGCGGAAGACCTTGGGTGGCAAGCGACGTCGGTCACACTCCCCGGGCCGGACACCGGCCGGCTGACGTTCGGCAGCCTCACTCCGGGGGCCTGCGGCCCCACCCTCGACTCGATCACCCTAAAACAGCTGCCGTGACAGTTCGTTGAAAGCTCGGCCGGGCATGCTCCCGCCCGTGACCGGACGCCATGACTACCTCGGTTCGAGAGTCTCGAGCACATGGACGAGGCGCCTTGCCTCCATCGGTTGGATGCGTGCGCCGTCGCCTTGCTGCCCGCCTGCGGCAGCGGCGGTTCGGCGAGCTCCGCTCCCCACCAATCGGTCACCACCTCAGCGACCGCCGCCCCCCGGACGATGCGCGATCTCCGGCGTTCGCGCCTCGGACGCCGGTCCGTCTGGTTCAGCCCTTCCCGCGAACCTGGCTCGCCGCCGGCACGTCGGACAAGAGCACCGTGGCCCCGTCGACGTCCACGTAGACGTCTTTGCTCGTAGACGTTGGCGGCAGTCGTCCGATTGCTGCCCACGATCTCCGTCAGCGCGGCCGCCGCGTACGACGCGCCTGGGATGACCAGCGCAGCGGCCACGAGCGATCGCCACGATGATCCCATGTCTGCACGTGCAATGGCCCCGGAGGTTGGGGTGTACGGTGCGCCCGCCGCGGACGGATTCGACATCCAGTGAGCACGCCCACCGACACCCCTACCCCAAGGACGCGCAGCCCTGCCCAGGCGGCGCTGGTCGTAGGCGCGCTGGGCGTTGTCTTCGGCGACATCGGCACCAGCCCGATCTACACCATCCAGACGGTGTTCAACCCTGGCGACCCGCACCCCGTGGCGGTGTCGCGCGAGAGCGTCCTGGGCGTCGTCTCGTTGATCGTCTGGTCGGTGACGATCATCGTCACCCTGCTCTACGTCCTCCTGGTGATGCGCGCCGACAACGACGGAGAGGGCGGGATCATGGCGCTGATCACGCTCATCCGCGGCCGCAAGGTGCGCGGCGGCCGCCGCACGCGGCTCACGCTCGCGGCGCTCGGGCTCTTCGGCGCGTCGCTGTTCTTCGGCGACAGCATGATCACGCCGGCCATCTCGGTGCTGTCGGCGGTCGAGGGGGTCAAGGTCGTGCAGCCGTCACTGGGCCACCTGGTGGTGCCGATCACCGCCGTCATCATCCTGCTGCTGTTCCTCAGCCAGCGGATCGGGTCGGCGGCGGTGGGCCGCATCTTCGGGCCGGTGATGGTCGTCTGGTTCCTGGCGATCGCTGCGGCCGGCCTGCACGGGGTGGTCGATCATCCGGACATCCTGAGGGCGATCTCGCCGACCTACGCGCTCGGGTTCCTGATCGGCCACTTCTCGACGGCGTTCTTCTCCCTGGCCGCCGTCGTGCTGGCGATCACCGGCGCCGAGGCGCTGTACGCCGACCTCGGCCACTTCGGCCGCCCACCGATCACCCGGGCCTGGCTGCTGCTGGTGTTCCCCGCCTGCGTCCTCAGCTACGCCGGCCAGGGCGCGCTGGTGCTTTCGAACCCACACGGCACGGTTAGCAGCCCGTTCTTCCTGCTCGTCCCCCACTGGGGCCGGATGCCCATGGTGCTGCTGGCGACCGCGGCGACGGTGATCGCCTCCCAGGCGGTGATCACCGGCGCCTTCTCGCTCACCCACCAGGCCGTCCAGCTCGGCTACCTCCCGCGGCTGCGGATCTCTCACACCTCGGAGCAGACGATCGGGCAGATCTACGTCCCCTGGGTCAACTGGGCGCTGATGATCTCGGTGCTCACCCTGGTGTTGGCATTCCGGTCGTCCACCGCCCTGGCCTACGCGTTCGGCATGGCGGTCACCGGCACGATCACGATCACCACGCTGCTGTTCTTCTACATCGTCCGCTCCCAGTGGCGAAGGCCGCTGTGGATGGTGCTGGCCGGGGGCGGCGCCTTCCTGGTCGTCGACCTGCTGTTCTTCGCTGCCAACCTGACCAAGATCACCCACGGCGCGTGGCTGCCGCTGCTGATCGCGGTGGTGGTGTTCACCGTGCTCACCACGTGGCAGCGCGGACGTGCCCTGGTCACCAAGCGGCGCGAGCGCCACGAGGGCTCGCTGCGCGCGTTCATCGACCAGCTCCACTCTGGCCAACCCCCGCTGACACGCGTCCCCGGCACCGCGGTCTTCCTTCACCGGGGCAAGAAGCAGACCCCCCTTGCAATGCGCTTCAACGTCGAGCAGAACCACATCCTGCACGAGCACGTCGTCATCCTGTCGATCGAGACGATGCAGGTGCCGCACGTCGCGCCGGCCGACCGGATCGTGATCGACGACCTCGGCTACTCCGACGACGGCATCACCCACGTGACCGGCCGCTTCGGCTACATGGACGAGCCCAACGTCCCCGCCGTGCTGCGCCTGGCCGTGGCAGCCGGCCTGGAGTGCCCGCTCGAGGTCAACGAGGCCTCCTACTTCCTGTCCACGATCCAGATCCACGCGGGCACGGATCCCGGCATGAGTCGCTGGCGCAAGCATCTGTTCGTGGCCACTGCCCAGATCGCCACCGATGCCGTCGAGTACTTTGGCCTGCCCCGCGAGCGCACCGTCATCATGGGCTCTCGGATCGAGGTGTAGAGGCTGCCCGAGTGACTACCCTGCCTGGATGGCGGAGTGGAACAGCGGAGTTGCCTCGGAGGACGAGTTCGCCGACCTGGCGGAACGCGAGCTCGATGCGCTACCGGGCTGGATCCAGTCGGCCATAGCCGAGCACAACGTCGCCATCTCGATCGACGATCAGCGTCCCAACGAGCCGCGGGTGCTCGGCGTGTTCACCCGCTTCGGCGCCGGCTCGGTGATCACGCTCTACCGGGTGCCGATCAGCCGAGTCGCGGGCAACCGGCAGAATCTCCCACGGGCCATCCACAACACCCTGCTCCACGAGCTCGGGCATCTGTTCGGCATGAGCGAGGACGACCTCAATCACTACACGATCGGGAACGACCCGCTGCCCGACGCCGAGCCGGTGCACCCGCCGCCCGGCGAGTGAGTCGAGTTGTCCTTACGCTGGTCGCGGCGGCGTGCCTGGCAGGCGCAGCCTGCGGCGGCTCATCGCCGCAGCCGTCGGCATCGGTCGCCGGTGCGGGCAACGCGGCACCGCTCGCCACCCGGTTGGCGGCGGCCGATACCGCCCTGCAAGCGTCGCTCCGGCGTTGGCAGACAACCGATCCCTCGCTGCGAACGCCGCCTCCCGCCGATGCTCTGAGAGCCGCCGCCAGGGAGCGCCAGATCGTGCACCGGCTCGCCCAGAACGCCAGCCTGGCCGGGCGCACCCTCGCCGCCCTGCCTTCCAGCCTCCGATCAACGCTAGGCGCAGACATCACCGCCGCCCGCGACCTGTGGCGGCTGGCCGGATCGCCCACCACCTCCACAGGTACCGGTCTGCGTCTGGTGCCCCCCGCCCCGGCCGGCGAGCTGCTCGGCGATTACCGCCGGGCCGAGCGGCGGTTCGGCACCCAGTGGCAGGTCCTGGCCGCGGTCAACCTGGTCGAGTCCGCGCTCGGCCGCGTCACAAACCACAGCAGCGCCGGCGCCCAGGGGCCGATGCAGTTCCTGCCCTCCACCTGGCGCGCCTACGGCCTCGGCGGCAACATCCACGCGCCACGCGACGCCATCCTCGGGGCGGCCAACTACCTGCAGCGATCCGGCGCCCCGGGGGACGATCGCCGCGCCCTCTACGCCTACAACCACTCCGACCTGTACGTCGCCGCGGTGCTGGCCTACGCCGGCGAGATGCGCCGCGACCCGCTGGGCTTCCTCACCTACTACACGTGGGAAGTCAGCCTCCCGGCAACGCTCGGCGGTTAGATGAGTGATTCCACCGGAACGCGGCGCTGGCCGCGCTGCCGTCCGGTATGCATCCAGGCCTCAGTGCAGGCCGTGCGCAGCGGCGTCTCCTGATCAGCGCCTCAGAACTCGACGTCGAAGCGGAGCGGGGTGACCACGGCACGGTTACTGAGCAGCCCGCGGGGGAGGCGCTGCGCGGAGATCTCGTATCGCCAGGCGATGGCGTGCCCCTCGACCGCCGGCGGCAGGTGGCCGGGGATGTCGAATCGGAACGGTGACCAGCGGCGGTCGGGGGTGAACTCGACCGTCAGTTCCTGCTCCCAGATGCACTTGCTGTCCCACAGCGGCGGTTGGCGGCGGGTTCGGAACCGGATGTTGGTGCGCCAGGCCTCCTCACCGCGCGCGACGACCGAGAAGCTCCCCTGACCGAGCTCGGGGTCGACGTGGACTCGACCGGCAAGGTGCCCGCCGCCCTGAAGGCTGAGATCGGCCAGCTCCAGGTGGAAGTGGCGACCGGGCTGGGACGGCACGATGCGATCGAAGTGCACGCTGTCGTGGATCGCGTGCTCGCCGCCGGTGATCTCGACTGGTGCCGCCACCTCACGGGCGCGGCGTTTCGAGCCTCCATCTGACGCGGCGACCAGGTATCCAAGCCTGCACTGCGGCCCGACCGAGGCCGGCGGTGCGTCCCTGGGCGTCGTCAGCTCGAACACCGACGCGTCTCCGTCCACCCGGATGCGCGCGACGCCAAGCGAGCGCCCGAATGATCCCGCCGGCGAGACCTCGACTCTCCGCAGCATGACTGTGACGGCCCCCCGAGCGCCCAGCACCTCGCCCTCGAGGATGGAGCCGGCGGGCACCGTATGACTGGCCATGACGAGCCTCAGATCCGGGCTCGCCGGCCGGCGAGCGCGTAAACCCACCACCAGTGACCTCCGCGATCAGACGCTGAAGTCTGCCACGACGGGCTAGGTGTTCCCGGCAGCGATACTACCCTCCGGACCCCGAACCGACCGACGG
>Ga0265327_10002827_pt1 | contig 17522 bp, 14 predicted proteins | sample 41621metaG_FD_202089 | JGI IMG/M metagenome (GOLD analysis project Ga0265327, IMG submission 202089) | Rhizosphere microbial communities from Carex aquatilis grown in University of Washington, Seatle, WA, United States - 4-16-21 metaG | ecosystem: Host-associated > Plants > Roots > Rhizosphere... | reverse complement strand
CTTGCCATGTTTCAACCAATAATCGACGGCCTCCACAATGCGGTCCCAATCATCGCCCAACTTGATGATCGCTGTTTCGCACTTCGCTAGTTTCTCTGGCGAAAGCCTCGTCGCCTGAATCTCCATCTCGGCATGTCCCCTCAAAAATTCCAGGCCTAATTCCGCCTTCCGGCATTCCGCAGCCTTTGCATCAGAAAAATTCTCGCGGATACGCGTGCCATCGCGCTTGGAGCCCGATACACGCCAGGAAGTTGAGCCGCCCCGATTCTGAAATGCCTCGATCTTGAACCTGTCGACAATCACAGCTTTTGCCGATTTTGGCTTTTCAATCGCCAAAGGAATGATATTTTCCACCGCTGTGATCGGTTCAGTTAATGGGAGTGCTTTCATCGGTGCCCATTGAACCCCATTGGCAGTTGATTGTCAACCGCAGTGGCAACCGAACACAAGACTATCGAAAAATAGTCGATTTTGCCAGAGTAGCTCAGGGGTAGAGCAGAGGACTCATAAGCCTTTGGTCGCAGGTTCAATTCCTGCCTCTGGCACCAAATTTTTTATTAGAATATGCAACCTGATTTGTCACTGTGGGGAATTTATACGATGCCGCTCGGCCTCGCGATTTGCTTTGGCCCCGTCCTCATTGCCTGGTTCAAGGAAGAGATGGATTCCCGCAAAAAAGACAAAGACAGCGACAAGCGTTAGTCCCCTGCCCGTCCGTCGAGTCACCTCAGTGGCTGCTCATTGCAACTTCGTCACGATGCATCGCAAGGTGAAGCGATCCTTGAACGGCGTAATATCCATCGTCTCCCGGTCGATCGCCACATGCACGCCTTCCACGTCAGCACTTCGCAAGACATAATTTTGCGGTAGTCGAATTCTCAGGAATGACTGCTTAGGCTCTCTATGCAAAGGTGGTTGGATGTCCGCAATCACCTGGCCAGAACTCAACTTCGAGTAAATCCGCACCGAGACTTCGCCGAACGCGGTTGGTGCGCGCTCGATTTTTAGTTCCTGACCATCCTCCAGCCAGCGCCGAGGCGTCGCGAACAGCAAGCGCAAGGTTTCGGGCTGTCCGTCGTCGTTCAAGTCGAGGTCTTGCACGAGCATATCGCGCAAGGTCCAAAGGAAGAATGCGTTGGCGCTGCTGTCCGGCGGGAGATAGAACGGGCGTCCGAATCCATCCAACGCTTTGAGGCTACTGCCTTCGCCGCCGATGAACGTATCCCGGGTCATACCCTGGGCCAGCTTGCCGTAAAAAGCGGTGAGCACGCCATCGACGTCATCGCGTTCGGCCAACTTGTCGACGTAACGGAGACTATAGAGATCGTCGATGCCGTTTTCATTCGCGAACAAACCGGAATGTTGGTCGAAGCGAATCATGCCCATGCAAATGCCGCCGTGCTTCTGGAGATAATCGATGAGCCATGTTTCGCGTTCGTCGCCAGGGCCGAAGATGCCAGAGCCAATAACGTAAGGCGCCATCAAATTCCAATAGCTGCCCATTTTCGTCGCGGTAATTGGATCATAGGGCGCTTCCTTGCCATAGAGAGACAGCGGAATGAACGGCGGCGTGATTGTATTGTCGACGCTTTTGTCCACGGCGGTTGAAATCGCTTTGCGAAAATCGCGCGCGACATTTGCGATCTGCTCGCCCTCTTCGCGGTCGCCCATATCAATCAGGACTGCCGCCATATCGCGCAAACCGCGCCAGCCGTTGGCGTTGGAGTTGAGCGAATAGATGCGATCGAAAATATCGCCGGCATATTGTTCCTTGGGAAGAATTCCCGTTCCGGCTTCGCGATTGGTGCTGAGCAGGTCAACCTCGCGTTGCCATTCCACTTTGTGATCGCGAATAAATCCACTGTCGCGAGTCAGCCAATAATAATGCGCGAGCATTTGCAGCTTAAAAGCAGCCTGATGAAACCGGAGGCTGTAATTGCCACTGGTGCGCGAGTAGTTTAGCAACGGAACGATCATGCGCCTGGTGTCCTTTGCGTAACCGTAAAGCATGAGCGCACGCACGGTGTCCCCGCATTCGGCTTCGTAAAGGCGCTCATACGAATTGCCGTAGCTGTAATTGGCGTTGTCGCCTTTGGTGAGGATGTAATTGCCAATGATTTGCGCGCGCCATGCATTGTTTACGCGTGGCTCAGGGGCGCTCACGGACATGCCGTTGCGGATATAGGCCTCCCAAAGATTGATACAACTACGACGATGTTCGTCGTACGTTCCGGACAGATCGGACATCCGCACCGGCTGAGCCATCGGCTGGCAGGCAACCGCCAGGTAGGCGTATTCGCCGGAAGCAAGTTTGGCAGTCAGCGCATTTTTCGTCGAATCCCATTGCCACGATTTATCGAACCACACCCACGCGTAGCTGTTAGTGTTGCGCACCGCGCCCTGGCTGATCGTCAGCGGTTCAATCGACGACAGCCCAGCGGTGATTTTTATTTCTGCGTTGGTCAAGTTTTTGAACCGCACAAAAACGAGGCCGCTGTCTGAAAGCTGGTGGTCGACGGATGCGAACACTTCTTCTTCGCACGAGTGACCTTTGCGCGTGTCAGTGAAACTGACGATGGGCAAATAGCCACGCTCGTAAGCTGGACCTTTCAACGCGTTCAGGTCGGCGCCGAACTCCGTTTCGTCCTCGCCCAACTTGAACGTGACCGGCAAGCCGTAATCTCTCCACGTTTTTTTGCCAGCGCGCGCGTTGATGGCGCTACCGTTTGAAACCAGACGCGCTTTCAACGGCGCATCAGGAGCGCTCAGCACAATAGGATAATTCCGAAACGCCGCATCGACGTAACGCAACGGCGGCATGAGTTGGCTGAAGAATTCGTAACTTGGCCCACCGGGCTGATGCACGGCGATATGGCCCCAGAAATCTTCCTTGGCCTGCAAAGCAACATCCACATCAAGCACCGCCGCCGAGAGATTTGTTTGTGCGAAGGAGCGACCTGCAAGTGACAGGAAGAGAACGACCGTTAAAAGACGAGTCAAACGTACCATGAGTGCAGGAACGTAACCACGGAGCGAGTTGGTTTTCAATTGCTAACCTGTAACTATGTAGCCTTAAGCATCGTTGCGTTAGCAAAAAAGTTGGAGACTCACCGCGTCGTCTCATACAATATTCATTTATGGATCCATTCCTTAGAGCAGCAATTGACGAAGCCAAGAAAGGCTTGAGCACGGGCGGTATTCCTATCGGTTCGGTTCTAGTCCACGACGGCAAAATCATCGGTCGCGGACACAACCAACGCGTGCAGCACGGGTCGGTGATTCATCACGGCGAAATGAATGCGTTGGAAAATGCCGGGCGGCAGAAGGGCGCGATTTACAAACAGTGCGTCATTTACACGACTTTATCGCCCTGCCCCATGTGCACCGGGGCCATTTTGCTTTATGGAATTCCCAAAGTGATGGTTGGTGAGAACAAGACTTTCATGGGTGCGGAAGAACATCTGCGCAAGAACGGCGTGGAAGTGCAGGTGTTGCAAGACGAGGAATGCATCCAGATGATGCGCGATTTTATCGCCAAACGGCCGCAGCTTTGGAATGAGGATATCGGAATTTAAGTCTGAGAGCTAAAGGCTAAAGTTTCGATTACGAGACGCGATTGATGGTTGAAGCTTGAGGTCGCGCCAATTTTTCGCTGTAATAACAGCGAGCCTCATATGCCGGAACCCGTCACGACATTCCAACGCCCCCAACGCTGGGACGCGTCGTTTGATCCGGAAATGACAGACGCGCAGCTCGACCGCCTCCTCTCTATGGCTCCGTTCAAGGACATGAACGCGGAGCGCTTTCCGAAACGGGTTTCGTTGCGAGACATTTTGCGAAACGATACGCGCATCCGACGCTTCGAAGCGGGTGAAATCATCGTGCGCGCGGGTGACTACGGCACTTCAGCGTTCATGATTTTGAGTGGTGCCGCGCAAGTGGTCATCACGCCCGAATTGCCAGAATCGACGCTCGGCCGGCGCACGCCGAAACGGAAAGGTCTATTGCGCATTATTGCGCAGCTTTGGAATCCGAGCGAACCCGAGACCCGGGATAGGTCCGAGCTGAAGCAGGACAGTCGAGTGCGGGCGCGGCAGGATCGGGATGAAGTTCGCGTCTTTTTGCAGGACGTCCCGCGTGTTCTCAACGAGCATCGCACCGCGACGATTGATCCCGGCGAATTTTTCGGCGAAATCGCCGCGCTCAGTCGCATGCCGCGCACCGCGACGGTGTTCGCGCAAACGGCAGGCACCGAACTCCTCGAGATTCGTTGGCAAGGGCTGCGCGACCTGATGCGTTATGACGATAATCTGCGTCAACACATCGACCGGATTTACCGCCAACGCGCTCTCGCGGCGCACTTGCGCGAGATTCCGATTTTTCAACACCTGACCGACGAGCAGTTAAATAAGGTGATGGCGCAAACTCAGTTTGGCACCTACGGAGATTACGATTGGTCCGGCGATTACAAGCGTCTCGCGCAAGCTGGCCTGGCCGGTAAACGCGAGGAGCCGGCGATTGCCGAGGAAGGTCATTATCCCAATGGCGTGATTTTGATTCGTGCCGGCTTTGCGCGTTTGAGCCAGAAATTCGGACACGGTCATCGCACCTTGAATTATCTCGGCAACGGACAGTCCTATGGGCTGCGCGAGATTGCGCACAACTGGCGTTCGAAATCGGAGCCGGTAATGTTGCAACACAGTTTGCGCGTGATCGGGTACACGCACGTCTTGCTCATTCCCACTGCGGTAATGGAACAGATCGTTTTGCCGACGGTGCCGGAGCGCGATCTTCCGCCCGCAATCGAACACGTTGAAGAAGAAGCGCACGATCGCGTGAGCGCGGATGAATTGGATGCGGGCGCGAAGATCGGCCCAGACGTGATGGAGTTCCTGACGGAAAACCGGTTTTTCAACGGGCGCGCGACGATGATGATTAATCTCGATCGTTGCACGCGCTGCGACGACTGCGTGCGGGCTTGCGCGACCGCGCATGAGAATAATCCGCGATTTCTGCGGCACGGTCCGATCAGTGGAAATATCATGGTGGCGAACGCGTGCATGCACTGCGCGGATCCGGTTTGCATGATTGGCTGTCCGACTGGCGCGATTCACCGCGACAATTTCGGCGGCCAGGTTGTCATCAATCAAAGCACCTGCATCGGCTGCAACACTTGCGCGAACAATTGTCCTTACGAAGCGATTCGCATGGTGGAAGTCCGCGACAAAGCCGGCGTGTTGATGATGGACAACGAATCGAAACCGATCATCAAAGCAACGAAGTGCGATTTGTGCGTTGAACAAATTGGCGGGCCGGCTTGCCAACGCGCTTGCCCACACGGGGCTTTGAGCCGGATTGATATGACCGATCTGGATAAGTTCGCGAAATGGCTGGCGCGTTAATCGCGCAGGTCAACCAGTTCCATCAGCTTCGCCGTCTCGCGATACGCTTCTTCAACCCACTCGACAATCTTTGAAGGATCAGGTGCGAATTCCAGTTCAATGGAGACGACACCGTCGATCTTCAGTTCTTTGATCGCCTGTAAATACGGTTCGAACTTCACGATACCGCGGCCGGGCGGAAGGTCGCCGTGGACTTTCCCATCGCAATCGCTCAGATGAACGTGAATGGCTCTGCCTTTGAGTTGCTTGAGGTCGGCCGGACTGGTGTCCGATAAAACGAGATGGCTGATGTCGATATTGGCGCGGACGCGCGGATGTTTGCAGTCATCGACAAACTTGCGCATCGACGGGACGCTGTTGAGCAGACTTAACCTAAACGGTTCCAGTTCAAGCGCGATATCGACGTTTTTTTTGTCGGCGTAATCGCCAAGTTCGCGGCACATCTCCAGAGCCCAGTCCCATTGCACTTGCGGCGGAATAACTTCGCGTTGCCAAATATATTCACCGAGCACCAGCAGGATATTTTTTGCGTCCCACGCGCGGGCGAGATCGACGTAACGTTTGCAACGTTCCAAATGAAACTCGCGAACGGGCTCGCTCATGTCGATAAGACCAACCGCGACAACCGGCAAAGAAATGATCGGCAGATTCGCTTTCGCGCAAGTCTTCGCGACGAGTTTCACTTCGGACTTTGAAATGCCAACGGCTTCGGTGAAGACATCCACACAATCAAAGCCGATGCGAGCGATGTGTTTGAGCCCGGTGGCAGTGTCGACACCGGCTTGATGAAACGCACTGTTGATGATGCCGAGTTTCATAAGAAGGCAATGCGGACAAAGACTTCCGCACTGCAAAAAAGAAAATGGTCGGAGCGACAGGATTCGAATCGGGATTGTCACCGTTTCGATTTTCGCAACTAACGCATAATCACACCGTAAACATTCACTATTTTCGTGTTTTTGACCAACCAACTCACGAACGTCGTAAACGCAGTTGCGAACACTTTACTGTCAGGGTTTGTCAGGGACTTTTACCCTTCCAAACTCAATGCTCCATCACTTTTTAATGTGCCCGAGTCTCCTGTCATTTGCCAGCTGAAAACCCACGGATCCCTACCCAGCCCTTTTATCAGGATAAAGCCGCCGGTGAAAATGCGGGATGCTATCAAAGCGTCCCCGTAAAAAATGTCACAGCTGTAAAAGATGGTTCACTACCGATCCGCGTAATCATCATCACCAACGGTTCTGCACCAAACCCGGCTGCCAGAAAGCCAGCAAGGTGGTGAGTCAAAAGCGGTGGTCGGCCAAACCGGCGAATCGAAACCATTGGCGCGGCCCGAGCGAAGTGAAGCGTGTGCAGGAGTGGCGAAAGAAATTTCCCGACTATTGGAAAAGGCCGCGACGCATTCCGAAAAAACAATCATCCGTCCGCCAATAGTGTTTGCGTTACAAGATTTCATCGCGAGGACTCGCGGCCATCTGCCATCCTCAAAAATACACCGTCCGGTTTATGGCCGGGGGGAACAACGCATCCATGAAACAGACTTAAACGTCACGCCTGATGAGCCGGAAGGAAAAAGACCAATGGTTGAACTGCACCGCCGTGTATGTGCGCATGTCCACGGAACACCAGCAGTATTCGACGAGCAACCAGATGGATGTGATCCGCGAATATGCGAAGCAACGCGGGCTGACCATCGTGAAGGAATATTCCGACGAAGGCAAAAGCGGGCTGAACATACAGGGGCGCGATTCGCTGGCGCAAATGCTGCAGGATGTCCAAGAAGGACGGGCGGAGTTTACCAATATCCTTGTCTATGACGTGAGCCGCTGGGGACGGTTTCAAGATGCGGATGAAAGCGCGTATTACGAATACATCTGCCGCCGGGCAGGTGTGGCGGTCCACTATTGCGCGGAACAATTCGAGAATGACGGCAGTCCAGTGTCGACGATCGTCAAAGGGGTGAAGCGCGCGATGGCTGGGGAATACAGTCGCGAATTGTCATCGAAAGTTTTCCAAGGCGCGTGTCGATTGATTCAACTCGGTTACAAGCAAGGCGGGACGGCCGGGTATGGTCTGCGGCGGATGCTGATTGACCAGAGCGGCGAGCGCAAGGCGATGCTGAAAATGGGCGAGCAAAAGAGCATCCAGACTGACCGAGTGGTGCTGGTGCGCGGCCCGGAAGAGGAAACGAAAGTGGTCCAGTGGATTTTTCAGGCGTTTATCGGCGAGGGAAAAATGGAATCGGAAATTGCTGCGCTGCTGAACGCGCAAGGGGTGGTCACGGACTTCGGGCGGCAATGGAACCGCACAACGGTGCATCAAATCCTCACGAACGAAAAATATATCGGCAACAATGTTTATCACCGCACGTCCTGCAAGCTGAAGAAGAAGCACGTGAACAATCCGCCGGAGAAGTGGATCCGAGCCGACGGCGCATTTGAGGGCATCGTGGAGCCGGAACTGTTTTGGCGGGCGAGGGAGATCATTCTGGCGAGAAGCCAGAAGCTGACGGATGAGGAGATGCTGGAAAAACTCCGTACCCTGCTAAAACTACATGGAAGAATCTCCGGCATCCTCATTGACGAAGCGGAAGGGCTGCCGTCGAGCACGGCGTTTCGGCATCGCTTCGGAACACTGGTGAGCGCGTACAAACTTATCGGCTACGATCCCGGGATTGATTTCAGTTTCATCGAGGAAAACCGGCGGCTGCGAAAACGACACCCGGAACTGGTGGCTGAAGTCATCCAGAAAATTGCCGACCTGGGCGCGCTAGCGATTTGGAACGATGAGACCGAGCTGCTGGAAGTGAACGGAGAAATGCGCGTATCGATCGTGCTGTGCCGCCACATTGAAACCGGCACAGGCGCGTCGCGTTGGTTAATCCGACTTGATGCCAGCGCGCGACCGGACGTCACGATTGCCGTGCGGATGGACGCGGTCAATGAAGGCATCCGGGATTACTATGTTTTGCCGGGGCTGGACATGACATGGGAAAACCTGCGAGTAGCCGAGGCGAACGGCATCTATCTGGACACCTATCGATTTGACACGCTGGATAGTTTCTTCGGCATGGCGGAGCGAGTGAGGCTGGAGGAGCTGGTATGAGCGAAGACTTCCGACTGATTCCCATCGAGCAGATCCGTATCCTGAATCCGCGCCATCGCGACCAGAAAAAATTCGATGTGATCGTCCAGAGCATCAAAAATGTCGGACTGAAAATGCCGATCCAAGTCAGCCGACGGGCGGCAAGCGAGACGGACGCCGGCGGTTATGATTTGATATGCGGACAGGGACGGCTGGAGGCCTTCATGGCGCTTGGGCACAAGGAAATTCCGGCGATGGTGACGGAGATTTCCAAACAGGAATTACTCATGCGCAGCCTGGTGGAAAACATCGCGCGGCGTTATCCGCAGCCGATGGATTTAATTCGGGAAATCGAACGGCTAAAGACACTGGGATACAATCCACATCAAATCGGAAAAAAGCTGGATGTGAGCGACACTCTGGTGCGCGCCTACCTGAATCTCAAAAACTCCGGCGAGGAACGGTTGCTGGAAGCAGCGGTGACAGGAAAAATTCCCGTGTGGGTGGCGGTGGACATCGCCAGCGCGGACACGCGGGAAACGCAACGCGAACTGCTCAAAGCCTACGAAGCGAAAGAACTGGATTACAGATCCCTCAAATACGTGAAGAGGCTGATTGAAAAGCGGCGTCTAAATGGCAAGCAACGCGGCGGCAGGGCATTGGGAACTAAAACAAAAACCAGCGTCGAGAGCATGGTGAGCTCGTATCGCAAGGAGAGCCAGCGTCAGAAGCTGATGATCAAAAAAGCGAAGGTCTGCGACGCCCGGCTTTCATTCATCGTTACGGCGTTCAACAAGCTGTTGGCGGATGAAAATTTCCGGACGCTGTTGCGAGCGGAAGGGCTGGCGACCATGCCGAAATACCTTTCCGTGAAACTGGACTCGAACCCAGGCAAAGCGCATGAATGAAATGAAGATCGGATTTGAGATGCGGAAAATCCGGCTACCGGTGGACGACATCCTGCCAATGCGCCCGTTGAAAGTGCCGGAGAAGTTTGCACACCGATACAAAACCATCTTGTCCTCGATCCCGCTGGTCGGACTGGTCGAACCCCTCGCGGTATATCCGCAAAAGGATGCGCCAGGGAAATATCTGCTACTAAACGGGCACCTCCGTTTAACAGCGCTAAAGGCATTAGGCATGACGGAAGCTGACTGCATCATCGCCACTGATGATGAATGCTTCACCTACAACGCCCGCGTCAGCCGGCTTCCGCCGATTCAGGAACACAAAATGATTGTGAAAGCGGTGAACAACGGCGTCAGCCCGGAGCGGCTGGCGACGGCGTTGAACATGCCGCTGCGCTTCGTGCTAGCGTCCATGAATCTGCTGAATGGCATCCACGAACGGGCGGCGGAATTATTGAAGGACAAACATATCTGCCCCAAAGCGCTCCGACAGTTCAAGCGGGTGAGCGGGATGCGGCAGATCGAAATGGCTGAGATGATGGTATCCGCCAACAACTTCTTTGCCGGCTACGTGGAAGCACTGGTGATAGGAACGGCCAAGCACCAACTGGTGAACCCCGACGAGCCAAAGAAAAAAGCGGGGATGTCGGCGGAAGACATTGCCCGGATGGAAAGTGAAATGGAGTCCTTGGAACAGGAACTGAAGGCGGTCACGGACAGCTACACGGAAAACATGTTCACGTTGCAAACAGCGCAAACCTACATCAAAACCCTGCTGAAGAACGCAAAAGTCGTGCGGTACCTGAACGCCAATCACGTGGAAATTTACACGGAATTTGAAGCCGTGGCGGCGGCGGAGGCGGTGTGAGGTAATGTAATCGCGCTGCCGGCGCTAAAGGCTAGATGCACGAAAAGGTAACACCCTAGATGCGGTCTTCAGCCTTGCGGCATGTAGCGGGAATCGTCGTTGGGTGCGCTCGTCGCCACTTTCGTGGCAGATGGTCCTAAAGTCTTCGTCGCGTTTGCCGCCTCTTTTAACAGCGCGTAAAAGCGTCGAGGGGTGCGGATGAATTGGAATGGCATCGTTTGACCGCCGACGGTCGTGACTGTGACGGTGCCGTAGCCTAACAACCGGCCGAATAACGGTTCACTGATGAAAACGCTTTCGATGTTTTCCAAAGGTAGTTCGCCGGAACGGCGTGACAGAAGGCCGGAGCGGAATACCAGCCTGCGGTTTGTGAGCGTGATTTCGCACGTGAGGTACGCTGACCAGCAAACGGCAACGGCGATCACTACGATTAGCAGGTCAGGAATGAGAGCCATCAGAAACAAGCCTGTGAAAGAGGTTGATGCGTGCTTATCCAACCCCGCCAGCGCGTTTGCCGTGAACTTCAGGAAAATCAGTATCGGCAAGGTCACGATCGCGAGTGCAAAGGCTACGGCGACTGCCGGCATGAAAATTCCGTAGTGAAGACGTTCTTTGGTTAGCGTGTTTTCGTCGCGAGTGTCCAATTTGCTATCCCTTTCCTGGTCGGAACACTAATGAGCCCGGCCCACGGAGACAATGAAATAGAGGGGTGGACGCTGGAGGCGTGAGGCAAGTGATGGTACCCTAAATGCGCAATTTTTCGCGCAGTGATTGGACGGTTAACATGGGCTCGCTTCGGTGAATCATTTTGTGGCAGTTCGCGCAAATCAAAGAAACGTCCGCCAGTCTGGTGTGTGTTTCGCTGGTCAATTGCGACAGCGGCGTCTTGTGGTGGACTTCGAAGCACGCTTCGCCGATCGATTTCGGAAGGCTTTTCTCGGTTACACCGCATGCCTCACACACGAGGCATCCGTGTTCTGCGCGGACCTCGTTGCGTTTTGCGATGATTAAATCGCGGCTGCGTTCCCGCCTGAAATGAAGTTTGAGTTTTGCCTTACCTTCCCGCGCACGGAATTCCAGCAGTTCAGTGTCGGCGACGGGTTCTTCTGTGGAGACGTTAGATTCTTCAAAATAAAGAACACCGATCGCATCTTTGCGGCGGTCCGCGTAAGCGTTAATGTCGCGGGGTTCCTGAGAGAAGGCGGTGCAGCGATATAGTCCGATGTATTCCCAATTGTTGGAACTGCGCTTAATAAATACTGGGATGATCGATTTGGCATTTCCCAAAAGTTTGGCTCTCTTGAGAATTTTGTCTCCGCGGCCGACATCAATCTCGCGAGGCGCGCGTCGATTAAGGTCGGGGTCGAAACACCCGGCGAGCACTGTGTTCTTCTTTGTCGGCAGGTATGCCACCCAGTCACCGCCACCAACCAGTTGGTGAATTTCAGGCCGGCTATAGATGTTGCCGACGACCAGTTCCGCACTCATAATTCATTCCGATGCTGCTGATGGCGTCACAGTTGCTTTGGCGTTGTTGCAAATTGACTGTGGTGGTTCTGCGCCAATCGATTATCAGCTAAGCGCCGGCCGCTGATCCTTCCAGTGCTCGTGTTACTGAAATAAATTATCCATTGGCGTACCTGGCCGCATCGCCAAGGTTTTCTTCCGCGTTGCCTCGTCACACATATTCGCGAATTCCCATTTGTCGCCCTTTTTGCGTGCAAAGATGAGGCGACCGAATTCGCCCTGATGTTCATCCGCGAACTTCGCAAGGCCAATCGCCTTCGGTAAAGCGTCCACGTAGGAGTCGTTGTGCGGCTCGAGAATATCGACGATAAAGCCCTGGCCGGATTTCCGGACGATTACGAAGTCCGGGAAAAAGGGCTTCAGCCCACCCATATCATACGGGACACAAAAGGCGTAATCACGTCGGTCAACGTTCCGAAGCCAGCATACGAAATCGTTCTTCTGCATCTCCTGCGCGAGTAGTCCGGCTTCCCACGAGTTCAAGTCTGCAAAGAACTTTCCGTTCGCATCAGCGAACAAATGCTTCTCGAATGCGGCGCCCTGCTTCTTCTCAACGATTTGGTACGGCAGCTCCCAATCCTGAACCGCCGCTTTTCCCGCAGCGTACATTAATGCAAAGAATCGTTGCCGCACGGCCGCTGGAAGTTTTTGGATGCTTTTTTTGTATTTATTCCACCACATCTCGAATTGCTGGTGCGCAAATTTTTCTAACACTCCGGATGTCTCCTGCTGCCGCAGCACTGCGATCAATTCCAATTTGGCCTCGTTGGGTTTGTTGTGGTCATGAAACTTCTTCCAATACGACCGATGCAATCCCTCTCCTGCCGCCAACAACCGTCCAGCAGCGTCAAATAATTGCTCGATGTTTTCTTCGGACAACATCAAGCGTGTCGTCGTCGAACCTGCAATCGACATTTTACCGGTGACAACCTTCAGCGCTTCTACTTCGATTTCTCCGCCCTCCCTAAGCGTGGTTCCCCACCCGATGACTGTATTTGTATAAACATCGCGTATCTCTTTCAGCTTGGTCAGAAAGGTTTCCCGCATCGCGTCGTCGGCGTTGTCATCTAACCCTTCATGCATCAACAACCCGGCCAGACGGAGTGCTCTTTTTACCTCGCTCATCCTGGGGACCCGACTGACAGTATAAGTCGGCAATGTTTTGAGGCGGTCGAACACCTCCGCGAACGATGGATTTCGGATGTAAGTCTCAACGGCGATCTCGGCTCGGATTCCCAACCCTTCGGTCGGATTGCGCAAATTCTCCAAAACCTTCTCGACAGCCGCTCTGTCGTAGTGAGGCAGGAATAGCTCAACTGTATCGAGCACCTCGTTAGTTCCAATTCGTCGGGCGAGAGGTGTTCGCACCATTCTGCCCACCAATTGCGCGATACTCGTCGGATCTTCTGCGCGGCGAAAACTCATCATCACTTCTGCTCGCGGACAATCCCAACCCGTCGACAATGCCGTCTTGAATAATACGACCTTCACGTCCGGACTGTCCTGAATCCTTGAAGCTTCAAGCTTGCGGACAATTTTTCCGTTAACGGACAAATCGCTGGAATCCTGAAAACAATGTACAATTTCGTTTACAGCCAACGGCCCACTCTGGCGTTCAATAACGCGAACAACGTCCTCCAACGAAGTGCGTGTCAGTAAATTCTCCGTGCCATCTTGCACCTGCACGACCAAGATCGGCCGCACAATTTCCTTTTCCTGTTCCTTCGTGCAATAATCTTCCCATTCCTTCGTAAAACGCTTCCATTTCCGCGCAGCCTCCTCTAGGAGCGTAAGGTCTCCCGTAATGTTCGTTGTTGGATTGTGCACAACGATAAGGTCCTTCAGCAGCCCGCTCGCTTTTACTTCTTCCGGATCAATGTTAATCGGTCGCTGGGTTCTGTTCGCGGTACCCAGCAGCTCTGTGAACCTTTGCGGCGTTGCGCTCATGCCTAACACCAACGGTACAGGGGGCAAACCGTCTGACGGCGATCCCACAATAAACTTCTGCATGATCGTCTTGCGGTTGCGGTCATTTGCCGACGCGCCACGATGTGCCTCATCGATGATGAGAACGAAATCTTGCGGATTACGTGCAACCGTTTTCGCTACCGTCTCCCAGAAAGTGGAATTACGAAAATCGCCACCACCTTCTTTTGTAAGAAGCTTATCTTTTCCCAGCAATTGAGTGTTGATGAAATACACGTAACCGGGTTGGAGATCATCCTCTTTGAAGTTTTCACTGTCGATAGTAAGCATCCTGTGGAAAGGCAGATAATCACACGCCCCCAGTAACTTGTTTTTACTTTGCGTGTTTAACTCCGGCGAGTCGGATAGCCACAGAAAAGTCGTGTTCGGCCGAGCGGAAATGCCATCGCCGCCGCCGAATGTATAATCAATTACCTGCGCCAACGTGATTGTCTTACCGGACCCGGTCGGCGCTGCCAGAAGTACTGCCTGAAGTTTTCCATTCGCCACCGACGTGCGGGCTTCGTCTAGCTCGTTTATAATATCCCGTGCAGCGGTTTCCTGAAATGGTTTCAAGTCCAACTTCATGCCGCACCCCCACCAAGAGCCTCCGGTGTGTTAAGCCGGAAATTGTCCAAGTAATTTTTATAGAGTTGAACGCAACCGTGCTTGCGTCCTAGAGCCCGTCGCATGTGTGAAAAATTCTCCTCAGAATCAGTCACAAGAAAAATCCAATCTATATCAGCGCGTTTGCTCAACTCCTCTCGAAACTTGCGAAAGTCTTTCTCTTTGATAAGAACGGCAAATGGGGATTGCTTCGGGATGAACCACGATTGAGAACCTTTGGAGTCCTCACGTTTGCCGATACAGCCCGCCATTAACCACAGAATAGGTACGATGGCTTGAAACGCGTCGCCGCGAGCGACCATATCGGGCTGCAAAAATTCAAGGGTGAAAAACTCAACATTCTCGTCAAAACCTTCAGACATTGGAAACTCGTCTGCGAACTTGTAATCGCCTTGAATCGGAGAACCGTCAGGTGTCACCCCCATAATTGCTGTTTTTAACCTTGGACGAGTTACATGCTCGAATATGCCGAGACTCTCCCACTCCGGATCGATCGGCTCTTTTCCTTTAGCGCGTAACATTTCCGCCTCGTCAGGTGATACCTCGTTATTAGTGATGAGTATCGACCGGCGTTTTCCGCCGTCTTGGCGGTTGAGGCGAGCAACGGCGTGCGTTGTAGTTCCAGATCCTCCAAAGAAATCCAAAATGAGAGCTTCGGGTTTGTTCTGCACAAAAAATCGCAAACAGTCCTCTACTGCATAAAGGCTCTTCGGAAACGGGAATTTGCGTCCGGGGATTAACTTCTGCAGAAGGCTCGTGCCGTGGCTGCCTGCGTCGTGTGCAACTTGGTTCCATACACTGCGCGGAGCTGCGGATTTTGCTCCCTCCGCGAATTCGATGATCAATTCGTTATTTGGCCCCCTTCCAGTTACGACAATCTCGCCTTTTGCAATCTTTTCGAACGCGCCGGTAGAAAGGTAATAGAAAGGGAAGGACTTTTTGGCTGGATTCGGGCGACCCATTTTGAAACCACCCTTCGCCTGAATCGAACGTAGGGTGTCGGGCACGGCCGCCCAGCTATATTGGTGCCCATCCTTTATGGCAGGCCAAACCGCAAACGTTCCGGGCGGTGCTTTAATAGACGATTCGTCTACTTCTTTGCCGATCGCATTTCCTATGGAATGGATTGAGTAATCGCTCTTGTTTAAGAAAATTGGGTACCACGACCCTGGATTATTTGCCCGCAAGCCCTTTCGGCCCGTTCGGGCGAGGCCCCGCCACCGAACATCTGACTCAGCGGCGTAGTCCCGGCCCGTTAGCATGTCGCTCCCCGTGTTCTGCAACCGAGCAGCGCCTAAAAACACAAAAAAAACGTACTCTTCAACCCGCGAGAACTCGTTGTATCGTGCGGTCCCTTTTGGATTGATCACAGAAGTGACCATTTGAATCGTCGAACCTGGGAACAGTTGCTCGAGAAGCAACGCCAGCCTTTGATATTCCTTCTCATCAATTGTGACAATTAGGACTGAGTCAAGGGGGTTGAGTAAGCGTTTGGCGACCCGGAGCCTTTTCTGCATCATCGAAAGCCATTTGCTGTGCCGCCAAGGATCGGTCTTGTCGACGTACGCATTGTTATATTTCCAGTCCCGTGCGCCGCTATTGTACGGAGGATCGACGTAAATGGCATCAATTTGCCCTTCATAGCAATAAAGGAGCAGTTGAAGCGCGTGGAAGTTTTCAGCGTTGATAACGACGTGCCAGGGTTTATCTGGTCCCCCGCGCTCGATGCGATCAACCGGAGTTAAGGCGGGATATATCGGATCACCGAAACTGCGCACAACCACTAGATCCGAAATAGGAAATTCTTGGTTCAATTCTCCCTGTGCCGGATAGCCTTCGACGGCGCGGTCGCACGTTGCCGAGTTCTTGCTAAGTTCTTTGACCCGCCAAAGATTATTGGTTGGATCACGTTTCAGCGCAACAGTCTCGCCTATCCGTACAGGCAACTTCGGCAATCGCACCGTTTCGGGTAGGTGCTCCTCAAAAACAAGACCGAACTTTTTTGTTCGCTTGAGCGCCTTTACCTCGGCGGCAATTCCCTTCCGCAGTCGTTCGTCAGGAATCTGTGCAATAAGGTCCTCAATTTTGGCCATGAAAACAGCAATTCGTTGCAATCGCGCGCCTTGTGACCGCTGTCTGGAGGACTATCCTTCGTGCGAAATTTCCTAAATCCGATGTTAACAGCAGCCAAGCCACGCGAAATGGTTGATTAAAATATTTGTTCGTTCGTTTGAATTATTCGCCTTGAGCATTGTGCGCATGCGGTTTCTATGTCGTCAATCGCCGCCTGAGTGCTCGCACGTCGGAAAAGTGGCCCCACTGAAGTCCTTAATACTGAAAGAAGTTTTCACTTGGACAGCCTTTGTCCAAGTGGGGTTGGTAGGGTTGTTGGATGAAAACGACAGAATTGATAAAGATGGCAGAAGACCTGGGCAAGAAAGCGCGGAGTGAATCGGCAGTGCTTTCGTCGATTGCGGCAATCATCAAGGTGGCTTTGGAAAGTCCTGATCCGGATGTCAAACGGTCGGCGCGCAAGGTGGCGCCGGCGTTTCTGACGCAGGTCAGCATGCGGTTGTGTTCGATGCGGCGGTGACGAGCAGGGAGCTAATTCTTTTCTGCTGACGACGGCGCTGACTCTGCAGACGGAACGGGCGAAGCAGGGACTGCGGGTGCGGCTTTCTTTGCGCGGGCGTCTTTTACGAGTTCCACAAAGCTCAATGTTGGCAACGGGACGGGGCCATAAACCGAACGGGCTGTGAGGTTGAGCAACAGCTCACGGACAGCTCCATAGAGCACGCTGAATCCATTGGTGAGCGCGAGTTGTTCTTTGACATCCTGATTCAACGTATCGGCGGCTGCAATCAGTCCCTGGATGCGTATCTCGGCGTCATACCAGAATGGTTTGCTTGGGTCGCTGCTGAGTTGAACCAGAAGCACCAGTATCCATTGGTTGGGCGTTTTCGGATCCGGGTCGTACCAAATGGTCGTGGTGATCGATGGCAGCCCTTTGTCAGTGCCGTTCTCAACAGCTTTAAGACGGAGCTCGGTAAACCGATGTTCCCTAAGCTGGATGGGTGAGAGTGGCGGAATTGCGGTCATTTCGTTAACTATTTAATTCAAATGTATCAACATTTGCTT
>Ga0265327_10002826_pt1 | contig 17525 bp, 18 predicted proteins | sample 41621metaG_FD_202089 | JGI IMG/M metagenome (GOLD analysis project Ga0265327, IMG submission 202089) | Rhizosphere microbial communities from Carex aquatilis grown in University of Washington, Seatle, WA, United States - 4-16-21 metaG | ecosystem: Host-associated > Plants > Roots > Rhizosphere... | reverse complement strand
CTGGCTAACGGAGATTTCATAAAAGCGGCTGAAGCAGGGCGCAACCCCCAGGGCTTTACCGATACCATGTGCCTGGGTAAGGCGCTTAGAGGACAAGGCAAATATAGCGAGGCGGCTCAGGTATTTACAGATGCCGAAAAAGCCGCTCCTGGCGGCTTTGAGCATGTGATGGCGGTGATCTACCAGGCCAGGACCATGCATGACGCAGGCCAAGCGCCGCAAGCCATGAGCACTTATCAACGCTGCCTGGAGCTGGCGACCAAAGAAAACATCCGCCAGGGGCAACTGGTGTGCCTGAACGAGCCGGGCCAGATGCTGCTTGACCAGCACGACCCAAAAGCCGCTCTGGCGCGCTTCGAACAGGCATCGCCACTGATCGCCAATGATAATGAACGTGCAACGTGGAATGAATTACAGGCGTCCGCGTATCGCCAAATGGCTGACTATGACCACGCCATAGAACATCAGCTAAGAGCGACCACGGAACAACGCAGCAGCGGCGATCTGAATCACTATGTAAATGCCACGCTGGAACTGGCCGCCATACGCACGGAAGCCAAAGACTACAGTGCCGCGCAAAGAAATATAGACGAGGCTCTGGATCAAGCCAGATCTGCAAGCTCCGCGTACTGGGAAGCCAAGTCCTTGCTGTACCAGGGCAGACTGGAAAAAGCCAAAGGCAACGCCAGCCAGGCACAAACACTTTTCACTCAGTCATCCGTACTGGCAAACAAAGTGGGCGAGCCCACATTGATCAGCGACATCGCCGTAGAACTCAAACAAAGCAAGTAGGAGACCCCTTGAATCTGACACGCTTGAGACACGGTATATTATGTTAATGTACTATTTAACATAATATACATTATGCGAAGTAATATAATATGATTAATGGGGCCTAAGCCCCATTAATCAATAAGTTAGCAACTCACCGCTTATCATTGAAGTATGCAACATTCTGGCATCTGTCGTTGACGAAAGTCAGTTCCACTTTGTCGTAGGTGCGCTTTGGCGCGTAACGAACGATGTGCTTGTAGTACCACATCTCAACGCTGTCGTTCTTTTTGCTTTTTGCGGCCTCACCTCCTTGACCCAAAGTAGCTTGTGCCGCTTCCTCTTCACTAGGCTGACGCCCTTGGTTGGTCGAAGCCGGTTTGCCCAGCGCATCAGCAACCTGCTGCCGCGTCTTGTTGCTGAACATGTGGATGAATTGCCCTTCATCAAATACTTTGGTGGAGGGTTTTGCAGATTTCTTTTTTACGGGAGTATCACCATCATCTGCGTTTGCATGTATAGGCAAGGTGACCACCAGGCTTGCTGCAAAGATGGTAGAAATAATGTGTTTAATGCGCATTTATTGATTCCTTCAAACGATGATAGCTATTAATGACTGATTATCGCACTGCTGCAGCTTTCTCGCCAGAGCCCAAGCCATAGTTCACACCATGCCCGGCTCATAACAGCGCAAGCCTGAGGCCGTCATAGCCCACATACACGTTGTCCGGCAACTCAGCGCCCAGCGCTTCATATTCCAGTTCGTGCGTCATATGGATCAGATAGGTGCTCCCAGCCGCTATCTGACTCGCATAGGCTTTGCTTTGTTCCACATTGATGTGGGTATGATGAGGTTTGTGCCGCAAACAATCCAGAAACAGTACTTCCAGCCCTTGCAGCAGCGCCAGGGAGGATGCAGGGATCTCTGAGACATCCGTCAAATAGGCAAAATCGCCTATGCGCCACCCCAGAATCTCCGACCGGCCATGCATCAGCGGGATAGGCGTGATCTGTTCGCCGCAAGCCTGAAAAGGGGCATTGACCTCGTTCGCACCCAGGATGGGGATATCCCAGCGCTCTCCCGCCTCGCGTATGGTATAGCCGAAGCGTTGTTTGATATTGTCCATGGTGTGCGCATTGCCGTAGAGCGGGATGCGGATGCGATTGAGCTGGCAAAATGCGCGCAGATCGTCTATGCCATTCAGATGGTCGGCATGCACATGGGTATAAAGCACCGCATCCACACGCCGTATATTCTCGCGCAAGGCCTGTAAACGCAGGTCCGGCCCGGTATCTATCAGTATCACCGCCCCGCTATCTGTTTCTACCGCCACCGAGCAGCGCGTTCTTTTATTGCGCGCGTTGGACGACATGCAGGTGGCGCAGTCGCAACCTATCACCGGAGTACCGGCACTGGAGCCTACGCCTAGCGTGATTACTTGCATGGCTGCGCAGCCTTGAATAGCTCGAAGAAATTGGCGCTGGTCGCCTCACCCACCTGCTCCGGCGTGATACCGCGCAAACGTGCGATCTCCTCGGCGACGTGTTTCACATAAGCCGGCTGATTGGTCTTGCCGCGAAAAGGCACCGGGGCCAGATAAGGTGAATCTGTTTCGATCAACATGCGATCCAGCGGCACTTTCTGCGCGACTTCTTTCAGCGTTAGCGCGTTCTTGAAAGTGACGATGCCGGAAAAAGAGATGTAGAAACCCTGCTCTATGGCCTGCTGTGCGACCTCCCAGGATTCGGTAAAGCAGTGCATCACCCCTCTTGCCCTGTGCGCACCCTCTTCCTGCATGATGCGGATGGTATCTGCGGCCGCGGATCGCGTATGGATAATAAGTGGTTTACCGGCCTGGATGGCAGCGCGGATATGGGTACGAAAACGCAGGCGCTGCCACTCCAGATCACCGGTAAGCCTGTAGTAATCCAGCCCGGTCTCCCCTATTCCCACTACTTTCGGGTGCTGCGCCAGCCGCACCAGGTCTTCCACCGTGGGCTCGATTTCCAGTTCGTAATCCGGATGCACACCTACCGTTGCAAACAAATTACCATGCGCGGATGCCACCGCCAGCACTTTGGGAAAGTCCGGCAAGGTCACGCTGATGCATAAACCATAGCCCACGTCGTTGCTGCGCATGGCCGCCAGCACATCGTTGATGTTGGCGGCAAGCTCGGGAAAATCCAGATGGCAGTGAGAGTCTATATACATGATCAGAATATTTGCGCGTATTTCAGCAACAACGCTTCCAGTTGTAATTCGGCATTCAATGGATGTGCGGCCTGGGCACGCGCCTGCGCAAGCTGGCGTTGATAATCCAGCAAACGCCGCAGATCGGCACGCTGCCCCAGTTTTTGCAAGGCAGCGGTATTGGCAGGGAAGTAGCGCACCACGTTGTAGAACCTGACACTCATCATGTCGTACACCCATTTCTGCAACAGAGTGACGGTGGTGACCATGCCTGTTTTTGCCCAACCGGATGCGATCAGGAACGGGTCTATGCGTTCCGCCTGGGCAAGTTGTTTGGCCAGGCCTTCGATATCATCGCGACGCAAGCTTTCATTCATCTCCAGAGCCAATAAAGGTGCGCCCCCAGCCTGAGCCAGACTGAACTCCGGATCAGCCACGCCCTGCGCTGTCAGCCAGGCTTTAACCTCGCTTTTGGACGGGACCGCCATGGATATCTTATGGCAGCGGCTGCGTATGGTAGGCAGCAAGCGCTGCGGTTGATGGCTGACCAGCAAGAAGATCATGCCCGCAGGGGGTTCTTCCAGCATTTTAAGCAATGCGTTGGCAGATTCCAGGTTAAGCGCCTCGGCAGGATGTAGCAATACCACGCGCATCCCCTGCCTATGCGACGAAAGCCCCACCATATCGCTGATGCTACGAATCTGGTCTACCAGTATGTAGTTACGTTTTTTGCTTTTTTCCACTCCGGACTCGTCGGTTTCAACGCGGTCTTCCGGGGTGATCAAACGAAAATCCGGGTGATTGCCCTGCTCCAGCCAGCCACAGCTCAGGCATTGCCCGCAAGCCAGGCCATCCGCCTGCGGTGACTCACATAACAATGATGCTGCCTGAGCCTCGGCAAATGCCAGTTTGCCTATCCCGGCGCGGCCGTGCAACAGGATGGCATGCGGCAGGCGCTGGCGTAGCACAGTTAAACGCTGCCACAGATCAACATTCCAGTTATTTATTTTGTTTAGATTCAAAGTCTGTTTAAGATATAAATATATTTATATTCAAATAGTTGAGATGATAAATTCAAGCTCATGTTTAATTTCCTCAAGCGGACGGTTGGCATCAATAATACGAAACCGCTGCGGAAATTCCGCTGCGCGTTGCAGATAAGCATCGCGTATCTTCTGGAAGAATGCCGCATTCTCCTGCTCGAACCTGTCCGGGTCGCGCGCGCCGCTCAATCTTTGGCAACTGACTTCTACCGGAACATCGAACAGCAGTGTCAGATGCGGCTGCAAGCCACCTAGCAACTGCTCCAGGGTTCTCACCATGCCTGCCGCTACCCCCCGCCCACCATGCTGATAAGCAAAGCTGGCATCGGTAAAGCGGTCAGATAACACCAGCGCACCGCGTGCCAATGCCGGTATGATCACTTGTTGCAGGTGTTCGTTCCTGGCAGCGAACATCAGCAGCGTTTCCGTTTCCGGCGTCATGGCTTGATGCAACAATAGATCGCGTAACTTTTCACCCAGCGGCGTTCCGCCCGGTTCGCGCGTCAATACTACCTCGTAGCCTTTGGTCTTCAACAGTTCTGCAATGAACGGGATGTGCGTGCTTTTGCCCGCTCCATCAACTCCTTCCAGGGTGATGAACATTCCCGTCATTTGTGCTGGTCCAATTGGTAGCGCACCACAGCCCGGTTATGCTCTTCCAGCGAACTGGAGAAAGCATGGCTGCCATCGCGTCTGCTGACGAAATACAACGCAGATGATTCCGTTGCAGGATTAAGCGCGGCCTCGATGGAAGCCATGCCGGGCATGGCGATAGGTGTAGGGGGCAACCCCTCGCGGGTATAGGTGTTGTAAGGCGTGTCGTTCTGCAGATCAACCTTGTGCAGGTTTCCGTCATACTTCTGCCCCAGGCCATAGATCACCGTCGGGTCGGTTTGCAGGCGCATGCCTATTTTCAATCGGTTCAAGAACACTTTCGCCACCAGTGGCCGCTCTGACGCCTTGGCCGTCTCTTTCTCGATAATGGAAGCCATGATTAAAGCTTGATAAGTGCTCTGATAAGGCAAGCCTTGTGCTTTCTTGCCCCATGCGGCTTGCAACTTGGCTTGCATGGCCAAGTAAGCTCTTTGCAGAATATCGATGTCACTCATACCCTGCACAAAGTAGTAAGTATCAGGAAAGAACAGTCCTTCAGGATTTGATTCGCTGGCACCGATACGTTCCATGATCTGCGCATCGGTGAGCTCCATGCTGACATGCTCGATACCTTCTGCACTGTTCAGGGCTTCACGCATCTGACGGAAGGTCCAGCCTTCGATAAAGGTGACGCCGGCTTGTGTCACATCGCCTTCGCTCACCATTTCGAATATCTGATAGGGAGTCATCCCCGAAGTGAATTGATAGTTGCCGGCTTTGATATTCGATGCTTTGCCCGACAACCTGGCCATGATCAGGAAGCTCCAAGGTTCGCTCAGTATGCTTTCCTCGACCAGTTGATGCGAAATAGTGCGGATATTGCTGCCAGGCTTCAATATAAAGGTGTGGGGAGTGTCGGTGAAGGTCAGCGGCTGCCAGGTAAAATGCCATAGCCATGCCGCACCACAACCGGCGACGAGAATGCACAACAGGAAAAGTCTACGCAGAAATCGCATCTTGCTCTCTCAAAAGTTCTCGCAATTGCGCCGCAAGGGTCCCGGCTTTCCAAGCATGGCTTGAAAGCTGCCGCACTTGCCATACCCCGAACAGGCTATTGCACATCAATACCTCATCTGCATCCATCAGTTCAGACAAGCGCAAATGTTTCACTTCAACGCTATAGCCAAGCTTGGGGGCTAGCTGCATCAGGCGCTCCCGCGTCACACCGAGCACTCCGCTGGCAGACAGGTCGGGGGTCACCATGATGTCGCCAAAGCGTGCGAAAAGGTTGGCACTGGTACATTCTATGACATCGCCGCCTTCATCCATCATCAACCCGTCTGCGATCTGATGGTCAGTCCATTCCATGCGTGCCAGCACATTCTCCAGACGATTCAGATGTTTCACGCCTGCCAGCTTGGGCTGCCGTGCCAGACGGGTTTCACACAGATGCAAGGTCACACCTTGCTGAAAGTAACTATCCGGATATTGCGGCATGGCAGTCTTGATCACGATGCGTGTTGGTTGCGCCAGTGGTGGAACGGCATAGCTTCTCAGGCTTTCACCGCGCGTCACAATGATTTTGATGACCGAATTTTGCTCACTCCCTTGCAGACGCGCAATATCATCCAGCAAGGCATCGGCAGAGGGGCAGACGATACCCAGCGCATTACAATCAGCTTCCAGCCTATGGTAATGCATGCCCCAGCAATAAGGATAACCATTGTGCTGCAAAGTGCGAAAAACCCCGTCGCCATAAGCCAGGCCGCGATCCAAAGGCGAAATACCGCCTTCAAAACGGCCATTGATAAGAAAAGAGGATGATTGTGACATAGCCCCAGTATTGTACTGGTTGTGTGCTCTGTTTCGCAGCAAAAACAGTGAGAAAAAATGCGCGGCTGCAGCGTTCTCAACCATCCACAAAAACTGTGGATAAGTCTGTGGATGCGCGATGAAAAACACAGCTAACTATCACAGCTGATTGGGTTTTCCCAATTTTGCCGCTTTTTTGAACTTTAATAATTAATTGTTATTAGTCAATGGTTTGCAGACAAAAATGTGGGTTGTAACGGGGATATGGCTGTCGCATCAAGCATTTACAAGGATAGTCGCACAGGGTGTGCACAAAACGCTGTACTTTTTCCTGAAAAGTTGCTTAAACAGGAGACAAAAGCAAGCAAAATTTATGCATTAATTAGATCTTTTTGAGCTAATTAAATTCTTTCAGATTCTTAGGATTTTTGCAGAGTCTTAGTATTTTCTGGAGATGCTTAAATTTTCTTGAATACCAGGCTCCCGTTAGTGCCACCGAAGCCGAAGTTGTTCTTAAGGGCGATATCGATTTTCATATCTCTCGCCGTGTTGGCACAATAATCCAGGTCGCATTCAGGGTCCTGATTGAAGATATTGATAGTGGGAGGAGAAATCTGATGGTAAATGGATAGCACGGTGAATACAGACTCCAGCCCGCCCGCTCCACCCAGCAGATGGCCGGTCATGGATTTGGTGGAATTGACTACCAGCTTGCTGGCATGTGCACCGAACGCAGCTTTCACCGCGTTTGATTCATTGGAATCGCCCAGTTGCGTAGAAGTGCCATGTGCATTCACAAATTGCACCTGATCTGGAGACACTCCGGCGTTGCGCATCGCATTCACCATGGAGCGCCTAGGGCCATCCATATTGGGTGAGGTCATATGATAAGCATCGGCACTCATGCCGTAGCCGGTCAACTCGGCATAGATCCTGGCACCGCGCTTTTTGGCTGTTTCATACTCTTCCAGCACCATCACCCCTGCGCCCTCGCCTATCACAAAACCGTCCCTATCCTTATCCCAGGGCCGGCTGGCGGTTGCAGGGTCATCATTACGCGTAGACAGCGCTCTCGCAGCGGCGAAACCGCCCACACACAACCTGGTGATCGCAGCTTCCGAGCCCCCTGCAACCATCACGTCGGCATCTCCGTATTCGATCATTCTTGCAGCATCGCCGATCGAATGCGTACCTGTGGTACATGCAGTGACGATAGCGACGTTGGGGCCTTTGAAGCCGAACATGATGGATAGATTACCGGAGATCATGTTGATAATGGTACCCGGCACAAAGAACGGTGAGATCTTCCTGGGACCCGATGCATGGTAGAGCTCGTCCGTATCTTCTATGGACTGCATACCGCCTATGCCCGAGCCAATGGAGACACCGATACGCTCGGCATTCTCCTCGTTCACCACGATACCGGAATCCTTGACTGCCTCTATCCCGGCCACCATGCCGAACTGGATAAAGGTATCCATACGTCTCGCCTCTTTCGGCGAAAGGTATTGCGTGACATCAAAATCTTTCACCTCACCGGCCACTTGCGAGGCAAACGCGCTGGGGTCGAATTTGGTGATACGACTGATACCCGAACGCCCGGCCACGATGTTAGCCCAGGCGGGCTCTACCCCAACACCTACCGGCGATACAACGCCGAGGCCAGTAATGACGACCCTACGCTTGGACAAGATAGCTCCAGAAGATGGTGTTGGGAATGTTGAAAGTTATTTTGGAATGGCGTTTACGTAATCAATCGCCTGTTGCACAGTGGTGATCTTTTCTGCTTCTTCATCAGGAATCTCACAACCAAATTCCTCTTCAAGCGCCATCACCAGTTCTACGGTGTCGAGTGAGTCGGCACCCAGATCGTCCACAAACGAAGATTCGTTCTTAACGTCGGCTTCATTCGCACCCAGTTGCTCGGTAACGATCTTTTTAACGCGCTGTTCGATGTCAGACATCTATTTCCCCTTAATTAATTGTGTAGCAAAAACTGGCGACATTCTACCAAAACTCCAGTTAAATTCAAAAAATGATGCTTGCACCAAGCGCTGCATACGTCTGCGCAGATTTCAACCAGGCCTGTTAGGCCATAATCATGCCGCCATTGACATGGATGGTCTCGCCGGTGATGTATCCGGCAGAGGATGATGCCAGAAAAGCCACTGCCGCAGCTATTTCCTGCGCCGAACCAAGCCTGCCCAGCGGGATATGCTCCAGCAACTTGTTACGGTGTTCCTCCGGCAGGCCCTTGGTCATGTCGGTATCGATGAACCCGGGTGCGACACAGTTGACCGTGATGTTGCGGCTGCCCACTTCACGCGCCAGCGACTTGGAGAACCCGGTCATGCCCGCCTTGGCTGCGGCGTAGTTCGCCTGTCCGGCGTTACCCATATGGCCGACCACTGAAGTAATACTGATAATACGGCCGTAACGCGCTTTCATCATCGGACGCAGCACTGCTTGCGACAGCCGGAATACCGATTTGAGATTGGTGGATAGCACATCATCCCAGTCTGCTTCCGTCATGCGCATCAGCAACATATCCTTGGTGATGCCGGCATTGTTCACCAGTATCGAAATAGTGCCGTAGTTATCCGCGATGTTTTTCAACACGCTTTCAATCTGCGCCGCGTCGTTTACGTCCAACGCCATACCTGCGCCTTTGACCCCGGCCGCTTTCAGCGTTTGTGTGATCTGTTCGGCACCACTGGCACTGGTAGCGGTGCCGATGACAGTTGCGCCCTGCTTGCCCAACTCCAGCGCTATGGCAGCACCGATACCGCGACTGGCGCCGGTAACGAGTGCGATCTGCTCTTGGATTTGATCTTGTGACATTTGCTCTCCCCCTAAATAGCCAGTTCTAAATGACCAGACTTTTAAATTCTGTAAGTGCTTCAACGCTGACCAGCGCATTGCATGGCATCTCAGCAACGATGCGCTTGTTAAGTCCGGTCAATACTTTTCCCGGACCACACTCAGCGGCTTGCAATATGCCCTGCCGGGCGATGTTGTTGACCGTCTCCACCCAGCGCACCGGACTATATAGCTGCCGCACCAGTGCCTGTTTGATGCTAACTGCGTCGTTATAGCTGGCGACATCGGCGTTATGCAACACCGGCACTTGTGGCGTATCGACTGTTACATTCTGCAGATATTGTGCAAGTTTTTCTGCGGCAGGCTTCATCAAGGCACAATGAGACGGCACGCTGACCGGTAACAACAAAGCACGCTTGGCCCCTTTTGCCTTGGCGGCCTCCATGCCTCGCTCCACGGCGGTCTTGTGACCGGCAATGACGACCTGCCCCGGCGAATTGAAATTCACCGCTTCCAGAACTTCGCCCTGCGCAGCTTCACTGCATACAGCGCGCACCGCGTCATCGTCCAAACCAAGAATGGCCGCCATTGCGCCCACACCTTCGGCTACTGCAGATTGCATCACTTCGGCACGATAACGCACCAAAGGCAGCGCTTGCTCGAAGCTGATGCTGCCAGCTGCCACCAGCGCTGTATATTCGCCCAGGCTGTGCCCGGCCATCAGCGCAGGCTGGACATTAGCAGCACCTAACCATGCGCGCCAAGTGGCAACGCCGGCGATCAGCATCAAGGGTTGGGTGTTGGTGGTGAGATTCAGCTCTTCATTGGGTTCGCTGACCATGCGACAGAAATCCTGTCCCAGGACCGCAGAAGCCTCGGCAAAAGTGTCACGAACCGGCGCCAATTCAGCCAGCCCTTGCATCATGCCTACCGATTGCGAGCCCTGACCGGGGAAAAACAATGCGAATTTACTCATGTTCATAATTTCCAGCTTTTTAATACTTCAGTAGCACTGAACCCCAGGTAAAACCGCCGCCGAAGGCTTCCATTAATACCGTCTCACCACGTTTGATGCGGCCGTCGCGCACAGCGACATCCAGCGCCAGCGGGATGGATGCAGCGGAGGTATTGCCATGCGTATCCACAGTGACCACCACTTGATCCATGCTCATATTGAGCTTTTTGGCAGTTGCGGTGATGATTCTGATATTGGCCTGATGCGGCACTAGCCAATCAATATCCGACTGCTGCAGGCCATTGGCTTCCAGCGTCTCGTCCACGATCTGATCCAGCGTATTGACTGCGATCTTGAATACCGGATTGCCTTCCATCAGGATGGTATCCCCACCCTGTCTTTGAGATACGCCTCCGGGAACATACAGCATCTTTTCGTATTGCCCGTCGGCATGCAGATGACTGGAAATAATACCTTGCGTGTCGCTGGTCTGTACGATCACCGCTCCTGCGCCGTCACCCCACAGGATGCAGTTGCTGCGGTCACTCCAGTCGGTGATGCGCGACATGGTATCCGCGCCCACCACCAAAGCGCATTTGGCGGCACCGGAGCGGATGAATTGATCTGCCGTCGCCAGCGCATACACAAAGCCGCTGCAAACCGCCTGGATATCGAATGCCGGGCATCCCGCGCTACCCAATTTGGTTTGCAAAATACACGCGGTACTAGGGAATATCCTGTCGGGCGTGGTGGTAGCAACGATGATCAAGTCGATCTGTGCCACTGTGATGCCCGCCGCTTCGATCGCTTTGAGGCTGGCCTGTAATGCCATGTCGCTGGTCTGCTCATCGGCAGCAGCGATACGCCGTTCACGGATGCCGGTACGGGTGACGATCCATTCATCCGTGGTATCTATGGTTTTTTCAAGCTCGGCATTGGTAAGTATGCGCTGCGGCAGGTAGCTGCCGGTACCGGAGATCTTTGCGTGTGCCATCAGACTGCCCCGGCTTCGTTCGGCTGTGGATGAGCGTCCAGCAACAGTTGCGCAGTGATGCGTTGTAGCACGCCGTTAGCGGCTTCTTCTATTGCCTGATCGATCGCGACCCCGAAAGCATAACTATCCGCCGAACCATGACTTTTCACTACGATACCTTTCAATCCCAGAAAACTTGCACCATTATAGCTGCGTGGGTCCATGCGGCGGCGAAAGGCTCGTATCACTGGCAGTACCAGCATCCCCATCAGCATGGTGACCCAATTGCGCTTGAATTCCTGGGTAATGATTGCCACCATCAGCGAAGCCACGCCTTCGGATGCCTTGAGCGCCACATTGCCCACGAAACCGTCGCACACCACCACATCCACAGTGCCTTTGTAAATGTCGTTACCTTCGACATTGCCGTAGAAATTGAGATGGCTGGCGCGTAATAACTCTGCAGCCTGCTTCACTACTTCCGTACCTTTGATGTCTTCAGAACCTATATTTAACAATCCGACCGAGGGGTTGTCCTTATGATCCACAGCCGCAGCCAACATCGCACCCATGATGCCGAACTGCAACAGGTGTTCAGCGGTGGAATCCACATTCGCCCCCAGATCCAGCACGAAAGTGCGCCCATCCGCGGTAGGCATGGTGGATGCAATGGCTGGCCTATCTATACCAGGCAGCGTTTTCAATACATACCGTGCCGTTGCCATCAGTGCGCCGGTATTGCCTGCGCTAACGCAAGCGCTGGCCTCACCGCTCTTGACCAGATTAATGGCGACACGCATGGAGGAATCTTTTTTGTTTTTCAGGGCGCTTTGCGGAGACTCATCCATGGTCACCACTTCACTGGCGTGATGGATGCGCAGCCGCGGCCCCACGGTCGCCTTTCTGGCGCGCAATTCCAGTTCGATCGCGTCTTGCAGGCCGACCAGCACGATATTGATTTCGCTATGCCGCTTCAAAGCAGCCAGCGCAGCAGGAATAGTGACATGAGGGCCATGGTCGCCGCCCATGGCGTCTATTGCGAGAGTTACATCCATATAAAATAAAGCCGCGCTTTTAACAGCGCGGCTTGATTCGGTTGCGTTGCGGGCAACGCAGCTTACTCGCCTTTGCCAGGCATCACTTTGCGGCCACGATAGAAGCCGGATGGGCTTACATGGTGGCGTAAGTGCACTTCACCGGTGGTTGGCTCGATTGCCAGTGCCGGATTGGTCAAGAAGTCATGCGCACGGTGCATACCGCGCTTGGATGGGGATTTTTTGTTTTGCTGAACTGCCATGTTGCACTCCTAATAAAAATTACATTCTTAAGTGTTGCGCTTCAACTCTTGCAACACACTAAACGGGTTCGGTTTTTGATCTTTATTCACTTCTATTGCATTCGAGCAAAGCGCATCTGGAGCCGTTCCATCCTCGCCATGCTTGGGCGCCAAAGGCAAGCCCAATATTAATTCCTGCCCAATCAACTGCTCTACGTCCAATTCTGCATCGGCGACCAGATAATCGATCTCGTCGTCATCGTCTTCCGGCAAATTGGCCTCATTCGCCACCAATTCGAACCAGGCAGTATGCTTCACCGGGTAAATCATCTCGCCCAGGCAACGCTGACAGGTCAAACTCAGCTGTCCGCTCAGTACCAACCGCAAAGCATATCTGTTCTTGCGGCCTTTCTCACCTGTGAGCTCATACAGCACTTCACTGGCATCGTTTTCGCCCAAAAACAAGGCTTCACGCACTCCAGCAAAATGCGAGGCGCGGATTCTACCATGAATTTCAAGCAATTGCTTGGCGAACTCAAGGGCATTGACGGAGACGGGATTAAGCAAGGCGTATGGCCTATTCAGGGGCAAGGCGCACATGATATACTTTAGCGGTTTTGAGTGTCAAAACAAGCTTATTTTTTACATGTTTAGTGACCCAATAATCTGGCTTAATAAAACTATCACAGTATGTTCAAAAAGATACTCATTGCGAATCGCGGAGAAATTGCTGTGCGCATCGTGCGGGCGTGCTCAGAGATGGGCATTACCTCTGTGGCGATATACACGGATGCCGACCGTCATGCGCTGCACGTAAAAAAAGCTGACGAAGCCTACAACATAGGCTCAGACCCGGTTCAGGGATATCTGAATGCACACAATATCGTCAATCTTGCCGTCACTGCCGGTTGCGATGCGTTGCATCCCGGCTATGGATTCCTGTCGGAAAACCCTTTGTTGTCGGATATCTGCGATAAGCGCGGCGTCCAATTCATCGGCCCTAACCCGGATGTCATCACCCAGATGGGTGACAAAATACAAGCCCGTACTGCAATGATCGCTGCCGGGATTCCTTGTATACCGGGCAGCGAAGGTAACCTGGAAAATGTAGAAGAAGCGCGCAAGCTGGCTGCCGAGATCGGCTACCCGGTCATGCTCAAAGCCACTAACGGCGGTGGCGGCAGAGGCATACGCCGTTGCGACAGCGAAAAAGAACTGCTGACCAATTACGACCGTGTCATTAGTGAAGCCAGCAAAGCTTTCGGCAAGCCGGAGGTTTTTCTGGAAAAATGCGTAGTCAACCCGCGCCATATCGAGGTGCAAGTGCTGGCGGATAGCCACGGCAACGTCATCCACTTATTCGAACGCGACTGCTCGATACAGCGCCGCAACCAGAAGCTGATCGAGATTGCCCCTTCCCCGCAACTGAGCCAGGCACAACGTGAATATATCGGCAATCTGGCGGTAAAAGCAGCTAAAGCGGTGAACTATCAAAATGCTGGCACGGTTGAGTTCCTGCTGGATAAGGATAACCGCTTCTATTTCATGGAAATGAATACACGCCTGCAAGTCGAGCATACCGTCACTGAAACCATTACCGGCATCGATATCGTGCAGGAACAGATACGCATCGCCGCTGGGCTGGAACTACAATATAAACAGTCTGACGTACAATTTCGCGGCTATGCCATGGAATACCGTATCAACGCTGAAGACCCGCAGAATGGTTTCTTGCCCAGCTTCGGCAAGATCACTCGCTACTACGCCCCTGGTGGCCCCGGCGTGCGCATGGATGCTGCGATGTACTCGGGTTATGTGATTCCGCCTTACTTCGACTCCATGTGCGCCAAGCTGACAGTCTGGGCGCTCGACTGGCCCAGCGTGATAGAGCGCGGCAGACGGGCGTTGGACGACATGGTGGTGTATGGTGTAAAAACGACTATCCCGTATTATCAGGAGATTATGAAGCACCCGGATTTCAAAGCGGGTGTATTCGATACCAGTTTTGTAGAAACACACCCGGAACTGACGGAATATACGACCAAGCTTCCACCGGAACTTTTTGCGGCAGCGATTTCTGCTGCCATTGCAGCACATGAAGGCATTTAAACTTAACTTAAAAGATTAAGACTATGGCAAAAGTACATGTTTCTGAATTGGTTTTAAGGGATGGCCATCAGTCCATTATCGCCACGCGCATGCGTACCGAAGACATGCTGCCCATTTGCGGCAAGCTCGACGAAATCGGCTTCTGGTCGCTGGAAGCCTGGGGCGGTGCGACTTTTGATGCCTGTGTGCGTTATTTAAAGGAAGACCCCTGGGAACGCCTGAAAAAACTGCGTAAAGCATTGCCCAACAGCCGTATCCAGATGCTGCTCCGCGGGCAGAACCTGCTCGGTTATCGTCATTATTCGGATGACGTAGTGCGCGCCTTTGTCAAAACCTCAGCCGACAACGGCGTGGATGTGTTCCGCATCTTTGATGCGCTGAACGACCTGCGCAATATCCGCGTCTCGGTAGAAGCAGTAAAAAAAGTCGGTAAACACGCTGAAGGCGCGATCAGCTATACCACCAGTCCGGTTCACGATGTACCCTATTTTGTCGGTTTGGCTAAAGAGATGGAAAGCATGGGCTGCGACACCATCGCCATTAAAGACATGGCGGGCCTGCTGACGCCGAAAGCGACCACTGAACTGGTCACGGCGTTACGCGCCGCTATCAAACTGCCTATCCACCTGCATAGCCATGCCACATCCGGTCTGTCGGCCATGTGCTTTCTGAAAGGCGTGGAGGCAGGCGCCACCATGCTGGATACTTGCAACTCTTCCTTCGGTGAAGGCTCAAGCCATTCTTCCACCGAGAGCATCATTGCTGCCCTGCAAGGCACCGAGTATGACACCGGCCTGAATCTGGCCGCGGTACAGGAGATCACCGCTTATTTCCGTGAAGTACGCAAGAAGTACTGGCAGTATGAGAGCGATTTCACCGGTGTGGATACGCGTGTACTGGTCAATCAGGTGCCTGGCGGCATGATCTCAAATCTATCCAACCAGCTCAAGGAGCAAGGCGCACTCAAGCGCATGGATGAAGTGCTGGCAGAGATTCCTCGGGTGCGTGAGGATCTAGGTTATCCGCCTTTAGTCACGCCTACTTCGCAGATCGTAGGCACCCAGGCGGTGTTGAATGTACTTACCGGAGCACGTTATAAATCCATCACCAACGAAGTCAAGAACTATCTGATGGGGCAATACGGGAAGGCCCCCGGTCCCATCAACGACAAGATCAAGAAGTTGGCTGTGGGTAACGCTAAAGTCATCACCTGTCGCCCGGCAGACCTACTCGAGAATGAAATGGGCAATTTGCGCGTGCAATGCGAAAGCCTTGCCAAGAGCGAGGAAGACGTGCTCACCTACGCCATGTTCCCCGATCTGGCGCAGACTTTCCTGCAAGAGCGCAATGCAGGCACGCTCAAGGCTGAACCACTGCTGCCCAAGGAAGCTGCAGTACCCTCGGCAGCCAGATTCGCACCGAACGAATTCAATATCACCCTGCACGGCGAGACTTTCCACATCAAGCTCACCGGTAGCGGCCAGACTGGCGAAGAACAACGCCCCTTCTATGTGTCAGTGGATGGCGTTTCAGAAGAAGTCATCGTCGAGACCTTGAGCGAAGTCGAAGTTTCAGGTGGTGGTCAGGGCGGTAGCAAGAAGAAAGCAGCGTCCTCCGCCAAAAACGGCGCCCGCCCCCGTCCCACGCATGAGGGTTGTGTTACTGCCGCCATGCCGGGCACCATCGTAGAGGTCAAGGTAAAGATCGGCGATAAGGTCAATGCCGGCGATGGCGCACTGGTGATCGAAGCCATGAAAATGGAAAATGAGATCCAGGCCACCAAAAGCGGCGTGGTGATCGCCATCCATGTCAAAAAAGGCGATAGCGTGACGCCGGATGAAACCCTGATTGAAATTCAGTAACCCAGGAACACAAAAAGGCCGATATTTTTCGGCCTTTTTTATATTGTGCTCATGAACCTCATCCTCGCCTCCTCCTCTATTTACCGGCGTGAACTTCTGCAACGCCTGCAATTACCGTTCATAGTGATATCACCGCAGGTGGATGAAACTCCACTGGCAAATGAATCTCCTGAAGTGACCGCGCTACGCCTTGCTCAGGAAAAAGCACGCAAAGTTGCGGCGACACACCCGGATGCTCTTGTTATCGGCTGCGACCAGGTGGCTATGCTGGACGACATACAGCTAGGCAAGCCCCTTATTCACGATAATGCCGTTAAGCAATTGAGGATGATGCGCGGCCGCACTGTCATCTTTCACAGCGCCTTATGTCTCTACAACAGCGCTACCAGCCAGATGCAGGCGGAAGTAGTGGCGTATGAAGTAAGGTTCCGCCATCTGAGCGACGCACAAATAGAGAACTATCTGCTGAAAGAGCAGCCTTATCACTGCGCCGGTAGCGCCAAATCCGAAGGTTTAGGGATCGCGCTGATCGAATGGATGCACGGCGATGACCCCAATGCCCTGATAGGCTTGCCGCTTGTCGCTCTGATCAATATGCTTAAAAATGAAGGCATTTCAGTGATTTAAGAAACCAGTAATTTAAGTAAACTCCATCAACTATCCTGATACGGAGCTTCAAATGCCACACTTCTCACCACGCCTAATCTCTGTTTTGTTGCTGTCTACCCTCTCTTGCAGCCTGATGGCGGCAGAAGAGATACGCAGCACCTTGCAAGACCAGCAATCGGTTGCAGTCACCATCTATAACCAGGATCTGGCGCTGGTAAAAGATCAACGCCGCATCAGCCTGGGCAGCGGAGCCAATATGCTGGCCTTTCGTGACGTTAGCGCGCTGATACGTCCTGAGACTGCACTGCTACGCAGCATTTCCGCGCCCGGCAAGCTATCCGTGATCGAGCAGAATTTTGATTTCGATTTGCTTACCCCGGAAAAACTGCTTGAAAAATATGTAGGCAAGACGGTAGGTATCATCAAGACCAACCCTGCCACCGGCGCTGAAACGACTGAACAGGCGCGGGTTTTATCCGCCAACAACGGCGTGGTGCTGCGCATGGCAGA
>Ga0265327_10002824_pt1 | contig 17539 bp, 14 predicted proteins | sample 41621metaG_FD_202089 | JGI IMG/M metagenome (GOLD analysis project Ga0265327, IMG submission 202089) | Rhizosphere microbial communities from Carex aquatilis grown in University of Washington, Seatle, WA, United States - 4-16-21 metaG | ecosystem: Host-associated > Plants > Roots > Rhizosphere... | reverse complement strand
CGTTCGAATCTGGCGCTACGTTCCTGCGCCGTGAATTCTCGAGACCAACGCCAGGGTAGCCGGCGCGGGCGCAACCCCAAGGACGACCGATAGAATTTCCCGGCAACGCCGAAACGTCTGCAGCGCCGCCCCGGGCTCGTTCTGGGCAAGCTGACAGCGGATCACGCCCCGGTACAGCTCCTCGGCCAGCTGATCTTCGGACAGGCCGCGCCGGTACACGGCAATCGCGCGAACGAAATTGCACCGCACCTCGTGGAAGCGACCGAGGCTGCCGGAAAGCTGAAGGAACTTCTGGTGCAACCGCTCCCGCGGTCCGATCGACCACGGCGCTGGCTCGTCGTCGCCGAACAAACGCCCCCGATAGTCGGCAAAAAGCTGCTCGGCCAGGCCATTGGCTTCCCACAAATCGGGCTGCGCATCGAGCCGGCGCTGTGCCTCGTCGAGCCAATGCTCGAACGCGGCTGCGTCAACCCAGACGCACTCCGGCGACAGCATCAGCTTTCCCGCGGCAAGCGACAGCGCCTCGTCGACGCCGAGGAGACGGCGCAAGCGATGCACCGTCACATCGAGCGAGCTCTTCGCAGACCCCGCGTCGGCTCCGGGCCAAAGCCACGCCATGATCTGGCGCGTGCTCACCGCATGGTGTGGCGCGGAGGCGAGGACCTTGAGCAGCTCGAGGGGCTTCATCTGCGACTTGGCGCCGAAATTGACGAGCTCGTCATCGCGCTCTACCTGCAGCCGTCCCAGCAGTCGCACGCGCAGCGGCCAGGGCCATGATGGTGAATAGGCCGCGGGCGGCAGAAGCTTGCGACGCCGTATCGCGGCGACGATGAAGCTGCGCTCGATGTCGTGCTCCAGGGCTTCGGCCCAAATCTGCGAAACCACGGCGGGAATCACCGTCATGTAGTTCGACCAGCCGGCGACGCGTGTTTCAGCCAGCAGCGCACGCAATGACGCGACGCGTCGAGTCGCATCGCCCGGTCCTGCTGCGAGCCACAGGGCCGTCCCCCGTAGAATCGCGAGGATTTGAGAGTACAAACCGGTGTATTGCGGCGCGTGCCGGTCGAGCAACGCGACTGCCTCGTCATGTCTGCCAAGCGCAATCAGGATCTGCGCACGAAACGCGTGGATCGACCACCATTCAGTAGGAGGCAATTGCGCCCTCTCGGCAGCGTCCTCCGAGGCCACCTGTGCCACCAGCGCCGCTTCGTAGTCGCCCCGCCAGCCCAGTTGATTTGCATGCTGCTGAAAGTAATTGCAGACCTGGGTAGGCTGGGCGGGATCGTATTCGGCTTGCAGCTGCGCGCAGAGGAGCTCGCATTTCTCACGATTTCCCTGGGCGCGCGCGATCACGATCAGGGACCACGTGGCGGCAAATCGAAGGCTGGGCAGTCCGTGCTCGTTGGCGTTGCGCCATGCATCGTGCAGCGCATCTTCGGATGTCGCATACGGAAAGCGATCGTTGCGATACGGAAAGCGCCGGCCGCTCACACTTCCAAACGAGATCAGCCAGTGGCATTTTGCCCACGGCGTCACGGAAGAGTTGGACAGCGAAGGCGTAATCGAAGCGACCGTGCGCTGGAACAGGTCCGCCGATGCCAGGGCCGAAGCATGTTCGTGCAGTGCGTCGGCCGCCACCAGAAGATCATTGACGTCGATCTCAGGGGAGTGCGCCTCGATCATCGCCAGGGCGACCTCGACCTCTGCCGCGACTGCAGCATCGTTGACCCGATACTCCGAAGTCATGCCGGCGGCGCGTATCAACGCCGTGGCGACGCGCAATCGATCGCTCGGCGAAAGACCCGTCGTCGCCGATGCGGACTGTCCAAGCCGCCCCACCCAGATTTCGGCGCCGACGTGTGTATTCCAGCTCATGTGAATCGCGAGGACCGCCTGGGCGGCGGTCAGGGTCTTCGCAGGACTGTTGCCGGCGGCGGCAAAGCCTTCGTACGCTCGCCCGAAATGGCGGCACGCAGACGCCGCATCGTCGATCATCGCTGCAACGCCAAGCCAATAGATGAGCCACGGCCTTTCTGCAACGATTGCCGAAGGAAGTCCATTTACGAACAGGTTCAAGGTGGCGCGTCGACCTTGTTGCAGCATGACTCGCGCCCGGGACTCAAGTTGCTCGGCGGCGCGGCCCCAGGCATGCGCGTCGACGAACAGCGCGATTGCCTCTTCGGCACGATCCGCAGCGATCATGGCTTCTGCTGCACGAATGCGCAGGCCGCGCAGAATTCCAGCATCGACGTCCTTCTTCAGGCGTGAAAGGAGGAATGCGCGAAACAGGTCATGGTAGTGATAGCGCGCTGAGCGGCCCGCAAGGCGCGCCACGAACAGCTGGCGCTGGCAAAAGGCGTCGAGCAAGGCTTGCGCATCGTCGCGGCCGGTCATGGCTGCAGCTTCCTCGGGACTTATCTCGGCGACCAGCGCGGTCACCCGCATGAAACTTCGTTCGGATTCGCTCATTCGCTCGAATACTTCATTGGCGAAGTAGTCGAACAGCGCGTCTCCGGTTGCCGTGGGGATCGGCGCCTCGACGCTGCCGCCCTGCTGCGCGGCCTGCTCCGACATCAGAACGAGCCCCGCGGCCCATCCATGGGCACTTTTTTGCGCAGCGCGCCTGGCAGCGACATCCACGCCTTCGCCCAATCGCGCGCGCAACAGCGCCTCGGCTTCGGCATCGTCGAACAGCAACGCGCCGTCGTCCAGGCGCGCAACCCGCTTGTTGGCGCGCAGACTGGCGAACGCCCCGGGGATCTGCTCGCGGCTCAGCAGAGCAATACGAAGGTCCGGCGGCAACTCCTCGATTGCGACCGCGACAATGTCGGGGACCAGCGTGACCGCTGCAACATGCAGGTCATCGAATACGAGGATGGCTTCGGCAGGCAGCCGAGCGAAATACGCGCGGAAGAAACGGCGCGCAAATGGAATCGGTTGCTTCGTGTATTCGGGCCCGAAGACCGGAAGCGAATCCCTGCGTTTCGTTGAAGGAAGAGACTGCGCAAGACTGAAGAAGAAGGCGGCTGGATCAAGGTCGCCGGCGTCGACGCGGAACCAGACCAGCGGCGTCTTGCGCACCGCGAGATAATCGACGATGGCGGTCGTCTTGCCGGACCCCGCAGGCGCGCCGACCCAAATTGCGGACGATTCGAGCGCCACGTCGAGCAGCCGATAGAGCCTCGCGCGCGGCACCACCCGCCCGAGGCGCGGTGGCGTCAGCTTCGCGAGTCCTCGGGGCATGTGCCAATTATAAACTCTGCAAGTGCTTCGCAAGTGCGCCGAGCGCGGGGGATCTCTGTGCGTTCGCTGTCGCGGTGACGACAGTCTTTGCGCACACTTGCGAATTACCGGCATGTTCCATTGCCGGCCCCGACATCTGAACGTCCTTGGTCGAAGTCCCCGGGCCATCAAGGATTACCGACGCCCCATTGCCGGTGCCATATTTGGTTGAAGCCCCGTTAGCAAGCTTCCAAGACGTTCCGATCGGCTGCTTTTGGGTGGTGGCCGCGCAAGTCGCGTGAGCTACTGCGAACGTGCGCAATCTCTCTCATCGCGACTGAAATCGTCCCTCCAAAATGTTATCGAAGCCCTGCGCGTCGTACGAAGGTCGGAGTACTCAGTACGCCGGCGAAGGATTCAGCCCCTCGGTTTCATCGGACGACAAGGTCTGTCGCTCTTCACTCGACAGCCGCTTCCGACCCGTTGCCGTCGTTCGAAACAACGAGAAGCTGCCGTTCGCGAGGCGTTCGTTCGATGCGGCGACGACGTACCGAAGCACGAGACCGCAATGGAGGCTTCGAACTCTTCCGGGGTACCGTTCGGTCCCCTGCCTGCGCGGCAGGGGACCTTGTGTCCTCGGCCTACCTGGATAGCGAAGCCGCCGCCTTCTCAATGAGAGACGCAACCGCGTGCGGCTGAGAGACGTAGACGGCATGGCTGCCCGGCACTTCGCTGACCGTGGAGCCGGCCCGCTGCGACATCTGGCGCTGCGCTGGCGGCGGAATCATCTTGTCGTCAGATGCAACCAGGTACCAGCTTGGCTTGGATTTCCACGCCGGCACGGTCACCTCGCCGGCCAGAGCGTTGACGCCCCAGGGAACTTGTGAGGCCGCCATGAAGCTGGCCTTCGGCTCGCTCACGTCGGCAGCAAATGACGCAGCGAACTTGGCCTGATCGAGCAGCAGAAAGCCGTCCTGCGGAGGCAGGATGGGCGGCACAGGGGCGCCGGGCAGCGGATTCTTGATGAGCGAGGAGACGGACTCGCCCCTATCCGGAGCAAATGCGGCGATGTAGACCAAGCCCGCCACCTTTGGATCAGTTCCCGCCTCGGTGATGACAACACCGCCGTATGAATGGCCCACGAGAAGACTCTTGCCGGGCTGAGCGGCAACGACCCGCTTGGTGAATGCAACGTCCTCGGCAAGTGACGTCGTCGGGTTTTGAACGATGGCAACGTTGTAGCCGTCCTTCGTCAGGATGTTGTAGACGCCCTCCCAGCCGGATCCGTCAACGAAGCCACCGTGGATGAGGACGATGGCAGGTGTCGATGCGTTCATGGTGTGCTCCTTTCACGGGTCCCTGAGGGAATTCGCCCCAGGCGAATGCTTTAGGCTTAAAGCATGTAGCAAACTTTAGACGTCAATATTTGACTTGTCAATCATTTTATCGGGACCGTGGCGGGCGCTTCGCAAACGCACCAAACCCATGATATTCATGCGATTTATCTGCAACCCGGCAGGATCTTGCCAAATCGGCACGCCGGAGGGCTGACCTCCAAGGTCTCCCCTGTCGCGTACTCGACGGCATCATCCGTCACCTGCCAAATCTCGGCATGCTTCAGCTGGAAGCGAGGCACCAGTTCGCCCGAGCGCGCGCTTGCTTCGCGCGACCGTCGAAGCAATCAACCATCGCCGTCAGGCAATCGTAAGGTTCGTCGGCACGAATGGAACCCGCCGCTGGGTGTGCTCCGTAATGTTGGCGGGTGACTTCCGGAATGCGCGCGGCAGCCGGTCACCGGCGATTTCCCTTGACCCTGATCCCGCCTTTCGAATCTTGCCCCGGGACTCCGACACCGCCGTCGACGTCGCGGACCAACGCAAGACGGGGTCTTGTGGATCCCGACCAAGTCAATCAAGATTGAATGGCAGCAGACTCGAATAGCTGACCAATTCGGCAAAATCCTGGAGGAAGCGCATGACCTCACCGAGTGGCATCCACACGATCAACCGGCGCACCGTGCTCAAGGGCGCCGCCGCAGCCACGGCTCTGCAGCTCGCACCGCCGTTCATACGCAATGCACGCGCGGAGACACCTTTGCGAATCGGCATGGTCGATCCCCTGACCGGTGTCTATGCGGCGGTCGCTCAGAACGAAGTGACGGGCGCCCGGCTGGCGGTCGACCAGATCAACGCGAAGGGTGGAATTCTTGGCCGGCCCATCGAGCTGCTGGTCGAGGACTCGGCAAACGACGTGGGCACCGGCGTGCAAAAGGCCCGGAAGCTGATCGAGCGCGATCAGGTCACATTCCTCATCGGCGACGTGAATTCCGGCATTGCACAGGCCATCGCGCAGGTCAGCAACGAAAAGAGGATCCTGCACATAGTCTCGGGTGGCCACACCGACACGATCACCGGCAGCGATTGCAAGTGGAATGTTTATCGCGTCTGCAACACGACGAGCATGGAAGCCAATTCGATCTCCACCCTGCTTTTTACAAAATATGGAAAGAAATGGCATTTCATCACGCCCGACTACGCTTTCGGCCATACGCTGCAGAAAGCTGCGGCCGCCGACTTGCAGAAGCTGGGGGGAACGATGACCGGCAACGAGCTCACGCCCCTCGGAACGACTGACTTCTCCGCTTATCTCATCAAGGCGCGCGCCGCCAACCCCGACGTCCTGCTGGTCCTGCCGCAGGGATCGGACATGGTGAATTGCCTCAAACAGATCGCGCAATTCGGGATCGAAAAGCAGATCCACGTGGCCGGTCTTCAGCAGGAGCTCGAATCGCTTGAAGCAATGCCACCCGAGGCGCGCGTCGGATTCTGGATGTTCGAGTGGTATTGGAAGCAGCCGGGCACGCCGGGCGTGGAGAGATTCGTGGCCGACATTCGCAAGATGAATGGCGGCAAGGTCCCGACGGCGCGCCACTGGTTCGGCTACACGTCGGTGCACACCCTGGCGGGTGTCGCCAACAAGGAGAAGACCCTCGACTCGCGCAAGCTTGCCGAGGCACTCGGCGGGTATGAACTGCCGGATGACATCAAGCTGCAGCCCAACAAGTGCTACTACCGCAAAGGGGACCATCAGCTGATGACATCGGCATTCGTTGGCGAGGCCCTGACCAAGCCGGCGGGCGACCCCGAGGATCTCTTCCGCGTCGATCAGGTCATTGCCGGCGACAAGACGGCACCACCGGAGAACGAGACCGGCTGCAAGATCGTCTGGCCCGCCTGATTCACGCGAGTACGCCCTGGGGTTGTCCCTGGGCGCTTTCCAGTGATGACACCGCCTGAGAAGACGCAGGCGGGGTCAGCGTGGCCGGATGCGGGCGGTACCCTCTCAGCGACGTGAGCAACAATGACCCAGCTCCTCATCTTCAACGTCACGAATGGACTCATCATCGGCGCGTTCTACGTGCTGATGGCGCTCGGCCTCTCCCTCATCCTCAACCTGAGCAATGTGATCAACTTCGCCCATGGCGGCTTTCTCGTCATCGGCGGATACATCGCCTATACGATCACGCCGTACGTCGGTTTCTGGGGCGCGCTGCTGATCGCGCCGCCGCTTACCGCGATCATCGGGCTCCTTGTCGAGCGGATACTGATCCGGCGTGTGTACGGTCGGGATCCCCTCTACAGCCTGCTCCTGACCTTCGGCCTCGCGTTCATCATCGAGGATGGCACCCGCTTCATCTGGGGCGCGCAGGGCAAGCCGGTGACGGTGCCGCCGATTCTTGCGCAGCCCTTGAGCAATGAGCTTTTCTTCATTACCGGCTACCGATTGTTCATGGTGGCTACCGTCGCCTTTGCGGTCGCGCTGCTGTTCGTGCTGCTGCGTTACACGCGCATAGGCATCCGCATTCGCGCGGGCACACTCGATCTCGAAACCGTTTCGGCGCTCGGAATCAACGTGGGTCGACTGCGCTCACTCAATTTCGCTGTTGGAATCTTTCTGGCGGGCCTGAGTGGGGTTCTTGCCGCTGGTCAACTGGGCCTCGAGCCGACGATGGGCACCGGTCTCCTGATGCCGAGCTTCATAGCGATAATCGTCGGCGGGGTCGGAAGCCTCACGGGCACGTTGCTTGGCGGCCTGCTGATCGGCGTTGCCTCCGGGATCACCGCGGTCTTCCTGCCCGCCGCCAGCGAGGCAGTCATGTACGTGCTGATGGCCGTCGTGCTGCTGATCCGGCCGCGTGGATTGCTGGGCGAGGAAGGCATGATGACATGAGCGCAGGGGCGCAACCCCGGAAGCTTGCAGCGCTCGCCGCCATTTGGCTGCTCCTGCTGTCTGCCCCCTACTGGATGGCTCCGCTGGGCGGTTACACGGCGCTCGGTACCCGAGTGCTGGTGCTCGGACTGGCGGCGATGTCCGTGAATTTCCTGCTGGGTTTCACCGGCGTCCTGTCATTCGGACACGCAGCCTATTTCGGACTCGGTGCCTACGGCGCCGGCTTCGCCCTGAAGTTCCTTGCGCCGAGCACCCCGCTGTCGCTTGTCTGCGGCACCCTGCTGGGTGGAGTGGCCGGTGCGATTCTGGGCGCGCTTATCGCGCGGCGGCGCGGCGTCTACTTCGCGATGGTCACGATCGCCTTCGGGCAGGTGTTCTACTACATTGCGTTTCAATGGAGCTCGGTCACCGGAGGTGATGACGGCCTCCGCGGCTTTTCCCGTCAGCCGCTCGACCTCGGCGTCGCAACGCTGGACATCCAAGCGAACGCCACCGCATTCTATTACTTCGTCCTGCTCTGCCTCGCGCTGGCCGTCGGCGCCATGGGCTTCATACTCCGCTCCCCCTTCGGCCGCACGATGATAGCGATCAGGGAGAACGAACGGCGAGCCCGCTTCCTCGGCATCCCCGTCGACCGTCACATCTGGATCGCGTTCTCGCTGTCGTGCTTCTTCATGGGATTCGCGGGCGCGCTCTATGCCCTTCTCAACAATTTCGCCGATCCGCGGGGACTGCACTACAGCCAGTCCGGCGACTTCGTGATGATGGCGGTCATGGGCGGCATGCGCAGCTTCTGGGGGCCGCTGTTAGGGGCTGCGGTGTTCGTCGTCCTGCAGGACTACCTGTCGAGCATGACCGTCAATTGGATGTCGTTCGTCGGTGCGCTATTCATCGCGATCGTGCTGTTCTTTCCGCGCGGTCTGCTGGGCTTCATACGGCGGGAAAAGAACTCGTGAGCGTGCTCGATGTGCGGAACGTCAGCCGGCGCTTCGGCAGCCTTGTCGCCGTGCGCGACGTATCGCTGACCGTCAGCCAGGGCGAGCTCCGGGCGATCATCGGACCCAACGGCGCCGGCAAGACCACATTTTTCAATCTCATCAGCGGATTCTTCCCCCCATCCTCGGGCACGATCACCTTCGACGGTCGCGACATCACCACGCTTTCTGCGCACAGGCGTGTCGCGCTCGGCATTGCGCGCACGTTCCAGATCACCGAGATCTTTCCGGAACTCACGGTGTTCGAGAATGTTCGCGTCAGCACCGAATCGGCTGACGGTTACCGCCTGCGTCCGTGGATCAGCCGAACCGATACCGCGACGGTGCGTCGTCAGGTCGAGGCGACTCTCGAGCTTACCGGTCTTCGCGCCAAGTCCGACCGGCTGGTCGGCGAGCTTGCGCACGGCGACCAGCGCGCTGCCGAGATAGCGATGGCACTCGCGCTGCGGCCTCGCCTGCTGTTGCTGGATGAGCCGACCGCCGGCATGGGCGAACAGGAAACCTACGAGACGACGCAACTCATCCGGCGCCTGCATCACGATCACAACTTCACGATCGTGCTGATCGAGCACGACATGCGGGTGGTATTCCACCTCGCGGACCGCGTCACCGTTCTGGATCAGGGAAACCTGCTTGCCGACGGAACGCCGGAGGAGATCGCTGCGAACGAGGCCGTGCAGTCCGCTTATCTGGGGAAGGCAGCATGAGCGCAGCCCTCGTCGCCGAGGGCCTCCATACGTATTATGGCAAGAGCCATATCCTGCACGGCGTAAGCCTGGAGGTCGCCGAAGGCCAGATCACGGCGCTGCTCGGTCGCAACGGCGCCGGCAAGACGACGACGCTGCGCACACTCATGGGCCTCACGCCTGCGCGTGAGGGCCGCGTCGAGATTTTCGGCGCCGACGCTACGCGTTGGCCCACCCATCGGATCGCCGCCAGCGGTGTCGGCTACGTTCCGGAGGGGCGAAGGATATTCGCCAATCTGAGCGTCGATGAAAATCTGCGAGTCCCGCTCGAGCGCGCCGGTCCGTGGAATGTGGGGCGTGTCTACGAGCTCTTTCCTCGTCTCGCCGAACGCAAGCTGAGCCGCGGCCGCCAGCTGTCAGGTGGAGAGCAGGAGATGCTGTCGATTGGACGTGCGCTGCTGCTCAATCCCAGGCTGCTTATACTGGACGAGCCCTCCCAGGGACTGGCCCCGCTCATTGTCCGCGACGTGTTCGAGATCGTGGCGAAGATGCGCAACGAAGGAATATCGGTGTTGCTGGTCGAGCAGAATGCGCGCATGAGCCTCGAGATCGCCGATCGCGCCTACGTGCTGGACAATGGCGCGATGGTGTATTCGGGGAGCGCGCGCGATCTTGCTGCCGACGAAGGTCGTGTCAAGGCGCTTACCGGCGCGAGCGCCGAGGAGTGGGCACATTAATGGCGGTCAAGGTAGCGACGAAGTGCGCCATTCGAGATTTCTGCCGGTCAATCACTCTGTACAGTTTGAATTTCAGAAGCTGCGTTCCAGCGTGCGATTGCAGCCCGAGAACGCGTCGCTCAAGCTTCCCGTTCAACGATGCGCCAGGTCGCTTCCGACACCTTCTTCTGGAGTGTCTTGATTGCCATCTCCTCAACGTGAAGGTCCAGCGTGTCGCGTTTCGTCGCGGCGATTTCTTGCCTCAGTTCTGAAAGATATGAGTCGAGGATTTTCGTCAACAGACCTTGCTCCACCCTGCCAATTTCAATAGTTAACGTATGCACCGTGTACCTCCTTCTCGCGCTTCGACCCGTTCGAGTCGTATGTGCAGGCCGAACAGCACGCCCACCATGGCTACTGCAGGACGCCACCTACGATGAAGCCCGACGACGCCTCCAGATTCGACCCAATTTGAAATCCGCGCTGTGCCCTAGGTCAAACTCTACTCACATCGCGCCGAAGCGATTCGCAATCTAGGCGGGCCGTCCGATACGTTGGCAACGAGAGCTGACTTATAGGTTTTCCTCAGATGTCACAGTTACCGACACGGACATTCCTCGAATCCGCTCCGCTCGATGCCGGACGTATCCAGCCGAGTGGGTTGTCAGTCATCGAGTGACGCGGCATTGGTCGACAAATACACGAGTTAGTGCGCCGTCGAACAGACGCCGGGGCGTCCCGCTGCTCCAATACACTCTTCGTCGTGCCTTCCCGCGGAAGCGTTTGCATCCGACCGGAGACTGGAATGTATATTGGCGGCGGTATGCTTGTATTGATTATTCTTCTGCTTGTGTTTTTCCTGTGAACCACTCCTCGAGCCACGTCGGTCATGCAGGGATTTCGGCGATCCGGGCACGTTCACGACGAAGTGTGGTGCAAGACATCGATTTTTGAGTTCATGGCCGATCAGGAGCTTCAGCAGGACAGCTACGACAGCCAGACCTGCCGCGTAGTCCTGCATCACATCCGGTCGTGCGTAGGCCGCGCGACAAGAAAACGAATTTATTGGAAGCGGGGGCACCATGAGGCGAGCGAACGGACGGGCAGTGCGCGGTTTCCTATTCACCACGCTAGTATTGCTGCTGGTCCCGGGCAGCGTCGCAGCGCAAATCTGTCCCGACAACTTCTTTGACATTCTCGAGAACAACGCCGACATGACTGCTGCAAAGCAGGATATCGGAACTCTCTGCATTGGCCATGAAGTCACGTTTCGCAGCACGCTGCTCGATATTGCCAGACGCGGTGACCAGTTTGAGTTGCACTTGGCGAGCTCGGCGACCGGCAACAGGATCACCGTCATGATGCGCGATGCTCCAGCCACCGACATGTCGCACCTTCAAAAAGGCTCGACGGTGACGATCTCCGCCAAACTGCGCACCTTTACCGGCGTACAAAGCGATTACGTAACATTCGAAGACGGCAGATGCGTGGATTGCAGCCACTAATGCACGTCCTGCGCTTTCCGAATTCCTGGCCACGAACCGCGGCTGACCGGTAGGCACGGCAACGCGCGGCGGTCCAATCAGGCCTTGAAGCGGCTTTGAACAGTGTTAACGCGCGTCGGCGTGCGAGAAGGCCAATCCATTCGGCCGACTCTCGCACGATTCGCAGCAAGCGATGCCGCGCTGCCCAGGCCCGTTCCAATGAAACCGAGCCGAGGCAAATGATTGCTTCCGGAAAGCTGGAGTCGTCACGCTAACACCGGGTATTGGCCGAAAGCGCACGCTCGCATTAAGGTGCGAGTCCGTGATCGAAGCGCGATGTCCGAAGGGTAAAACGGCCCCCCGAATGGCGAGCCGTCGATCGGGTTCTGAGGCAAACTCATCGTAGTGCAGCGTCTTGTCAATCAAACACGTGCAGCGCTTGCCATTGTCAGAACCAGGCACATCCAGTCACAGTCATGGCACAGCAAATTCGAGTTTCGCACAATGACTCGTTCGATCAACGCGGACTGTCTTGCCCAATTTCCTTGGGGCCACTCAGCGAATTGTCGCGGCTGTTCCATTGCCAGTCGCAAGGAACGTGTTCTTTACGCGACACGATCGAAGAATGTAGGGAACCCATACCGCTGCAGCCGTTGCGGCTACCGCGAGTTCAACCCACCCAGCACGCGTATTGAGCACTTCTCTGACAGCGGGAACGAAGCCGCCAACAGCACGATAAACTAAGACGTACACAACGCTAAGCGAGAGGTACACAACGAATGCTCGCGGAAAATATTGAGACTTCCGAAAGTACAGGTAAAGCAATGCTATGGATGCAACTGCAAAGAGCGCGCTTGCTACCATCTGAAACAGAAGCAAAGGCACGAGCAACGGATGATAGGTGGGTGGCGTCATCAGCGCGGTCCACGCAGCGTCGGTAGTGAATCCGTTAAGCGTATTCAGCACCACCTTGGACATTCGAAATGTGCCCGTGACGAGCCCAATGGGAATTAAAAGCAACCAGCCTGCAAGGCCGGATGGTTCAGTTTCGGTTTTCATAGACAAGCACCATGGATTGCGCGATAGCGGTCACTCCTTCGAGGCGCAACCCGAGCTTAAAACAAAAACGGCCTGCCCGAAGGCAAGCCGTTGATCTGATTGGTTGCGGGGGTCTGCAACCTGACCCGGTTACGAGTTCGCTGACGTCTTCCCTCCCTCGATCCAAGGCGCCTACCGCAAGCACTCGTGTTCTGCCGGACGGCTGCTGCCGGCCAATAGGAGCCAATTGCGCATTGCGCCCGATGCATCAGCGAGCATTGCGAAACGATTCCATCGCGCGCTCGACGATGGCGTGGACGAGCTCCGGCTCGTCCCACGGAATGTCTACCGGATATTCGCGCAGATAGCGGCTTTGCGGATCGCGCGTCCATTCGAGCGGGAAGTGCACAGTGAAATGCTCCTCGCCAGGATCGAGATCGGCGCGCGTCGGTGGCGCGGTGCCCTGCATTGCCGCGTGCAAGGCGGCGCCGAGGTCGACGTCGAATGCGGCGCCGCGGTGCGTGCCGTGCGTCATCCGCCGATTGACTTCGATGAGGTAGGGCTCCCCGGTGTCGTGGTGGAGGATGAACTCGGGAACGAACACACCGGAAATGCCGAAGCCGCGCGCGAGCGTCGCCGTAATCGCGCGAAGTTGCGGCGAATGGTAATAGCGGACCACGCTCGCCGGCCCGCGCTGGGTCGCCGCGAGCTGCTCGCTCGCCTGTCCCGCCAGGAGCTCGCCCTTCCACGCGACCGCGTTGTGATAGTGCGTCGTGCCCGGAACGTGCGCCTGCACCAGCACGCGACCGTGCTCGGCGTCGCCGAAGTCGAGTGCTTCCGGCCGAAGTAGCGTCGTCACGGCCTGCGCGAGCTCCGTTCGGCTTGTGCACACGGCGACACCGGCGCCCGCCGCCGAGTGGCTGCACTTGACGACGACCGGGTAGCCGTTCGCTGCGACGAATCCCTCGGCCTCGGCGAGCGTCGCCGCGACAGCGAAGGGGGGAACGCGCAGGCCGAACGCACGGGCGGCATCGGGCAGCCGGAGCTTGTTGATGCTGGCTTGATAGTGCGCCGGATCGCCGAGGGAATCGGTGATCAGCGTTGCGAGCTGCAGCTGCACCGTCGAATGCATGTCGGGATGCGGCGAGAGCACGAGCGCCTGCAGCAGTCGCAGCGAGGTCTCGTCGCAGGGCAGTACGATGCGCGGCGCCGCCGCCTTCACCATCGCCGCGAAAGCGTAGACCCAATCGAGCGGCGACGCATTGTCCGCGAGATAACCTATCCGAGAGATGAAGCGGCTCTTCTCCGCGGGCGCGCCGTGCGGCGTCAACAGCGACACGGTAAAACCGGCTTCGGCAAGGCAGCGCGCCATCCGCGCTCCGCCGTACCATTGCGTGGCGGTGGCGACGAGCAGTGCCGGGACGCTCATCGCAGGGTCCGGATGCCCGCACCCGGTACGGCCGTCATGGCAGGCATGATGCCGGCGCCGCGGTGAAGTCGCGCAGCACCCGGTTGAATACCGCCGGATTCTGTGCGCTCGCCGCATGGCGCGCGCCAGGAATCACGACCATGCGCGAGCCCTCGACGCAGCGATGTACGGCCTCGGCGCAGATGCGCATGTAAGGCCGTGTCAGCGCGCCACGCGTGACAGTCAGCGGAACGCGCAGCAACGCGAGTTCCGCGGCGCCGATTGGCGGCCGAGGCTGTGCGCGAAAGTGCAGCGCGATAGTCCGTCCGTTGGCAAGATGCGCCGCCTGCGCGTCGCCAGGCAGCTCGTCGAACGCATCCTCGACGCCGTTCACCCAGTCGTAGAAGCGGCGCGTTGCCGCATCGGCATCGCCCGCGCGTGCCGCCTCGCGCACCGCCGCGAGACCTTCGCGCTCGGCGGCGATGGTGGCCCGATCGGTCGGATCGGTGACGAGCGACGGCAGCTGCGGCTCCTGAACGAGCAACGCGTGGAACAATCCGGGATCCCGCAGCGCTGCGAAGAGCGCAACGTTCGCGCCATACGAGCGTGCGGCGACGTGGACCGGGCCGACGTCGAGAAACCGGATGAACGCAGCGAGGTCCGCTGCGTGCGTCTCCAGCGAATAGTGCGCTCCGGCATCGGGCCAGGGATCGGGGCCGAAATAGCGCTGGCTGAAGGCAATGAAGCGCAGATGCGGCGCGAGCGCCATCCGCTGCGAATCCCAGTTGCGGTGATCGGCGAACGCGCCGTGGACGCACAGGAGCGGCGTGCCGGCGCCCTCGTCGACGTAGCGAAGTGCAACGCCATTCACTGGCGCCCGCCGTACCGGTGGCATCGCGCGGCCGGTGAATGGCGACGCAGCCGTGGACAGGTTGTCGTGCGTTGGGGCGGTCCGGTTCAAGCAGGCATGTTATCAGACACCTACGCATCAGCGCGCGCCAACCGGGCCCTGCAGCGTGCCATCGACAAGCGCCCGCTTTCGGCCAACTCCAGCCGGTCGCCGTCGCTGCCCAATAAGATCGATACACGTGATCTGCGTATGATGCTTATGGATATGTTGCTTTAACAATTGGCGGGGCACCGCCAACAATGGAGGGCACTATGACGCTAAACGCAGGTCTGTGGATTGATCACAAGGAGACGTTCTTGGTGTTTGTGGGAGACCGGGGAGAAGAAACGAAGCGCATAGAATCAGGAATGGAAAAGCATGTCCGATTTTCCGGTGGCAATCGACCCGCAGACGGGTCAGCGGATGACCAGCAAGACAGGCAATTCATGACTCACCTCAACCGATACTATGACGACGTGATATCGCATGTGCGGGACGTGGAGTCCATCCTGCTTCTTGGCCCGGGGGAAGCGAAGGGCGAGCTCGCGAAGCGCCTCGCGAGCAAAGGGCTAGGTGGGCGCATCGTTGGGGTTGAAACGGTTGACAAGATGACGGCTCCCCAGATTGCGGCAAGGGTACGCGAGCACTTTAGGACGTAGGCAGTGTGGCTAGGGAAGCCAGGGGTGTCTGCCGGATGAAACGACCCGCCGCAATCCGCAGCCCACAACCGTCGACTATGGGTGGCGGCGCGTCAATCGATTGAGATTCGACTCTGATCGAACCACGTAGATCATGTGGGGCGTGCGTGTTGCTACGGCGTCCCGGACAGCCGCGCACCGATCTCTCACCTATCAAAAAAACGCAGAGCTACCGGCGCACCTTGCGGACATGGCCGCTTTTTCCCTGCGGACGGGTTTGCGTGCAGCCAACGTCACCGGGTTGGAGTGGTCGCGGGTCGATTTGGCGCGACGGTTGGCGTGGGTGCATCCCGATCAAGCGAAGGCGCGCCGTGCGATCCCCGTGCCGCTCAATGCGGCGGCGGTGGCGCTGGTGCAAGGGCAGATTGGGAAGCACTTAACGCACGTGTTCAGCTTTCGGGGCAAGCCGGTCACCCAGGTGAGCACCAAGGCGTGGTATGCGGGGTTGGCGCGGGCGGGCATCACAGACTTCCGCTGGCACGATCTGCGGCACACCTGGGCCAGCTGGCACGTGCAGAATGGCACGCCGCTTTTCGCGTTGCAGGAGTTGGGGGGCTGGGAGAGCCCGGAGATGGTGCGGCGGTATGCGCACCTCGCCGCGGATCATTTGGCGCCCTATGCGGAACGCCTCGGTGCGTTGCGTGCGGTCGAGCAAGAAATCGACGGCACGTTTACGGCACAGGCCTGAAAAGACGAAGGGCCTGCCATCGGCAAGCCCTTGTTTTGTTGGTTGCGGGGGAAGGATTTGAACCTTCGACCTTCGGGTTATGAGCCCGACGAGCTGCCAGACTGCTCCACCCCGCGGCAGGAGGTGAATTATACGCGATGGGCGCCGTTCGCGTCAAACCGCGTTCCGTTGCGCGGGAATGTATCCAGTCCAAGCGCGCACACGCTCGCTAAAGGGTCTCCGTTTCCGCGGTCTTCGGCCGCCACACGAGAAGTCGCGCCTCGATCCGCGTGACGGCGGCATCGAGCAGCAATGCAAAGACGGTGAGCACCAGGATGCCGGCGAAGACGGTGTCGATGTCGAACGTGCCCTCCGCCTGCAGGATCAGGTAGCCCACACCCTTCGCCGAGCCGAGATACTCGCCGACGACGGCGCCGACGAACGCCATGCCGATCGACGTGTGGAGGCTGGAGAAGACCCACGACGTCGCCGACGGCAAATAGATGCTGCGCAGGAGCTGTCGGCGCGACGCGCCCAGCATCCGCGCATTGGCGAGCACGACGGGGCTCACCTCCTTCACGCCCTGGTAGACGTTGAAGAAGACGATGAAGAACACAAGCGTGATGCCGAGTGCCACCTTCGACGTAATGCCGAGCCCGAACCATACCGCGAAGATCGGCGCGAGGATCACGCGCGGCATCGCGTTCGCCGCCTTGATGTAGGGCTCGGCCAGCGCGGATGCCGTGGGCGACAGCGCCAGCCACAATCCGATGAGGAGTCCCAGCACACTGCCCGACACAAAGGCCAACATGGTCTCCAGCAGCGTGACGCCGAGGTGCGGATAGATCTTGCCGGTGGCGAACCACTTCCAGATCACCCCGAGCACCTGGATCGGCCGCCCGAAGAAGAACGCGGACGTCTTCGCGAATTCCTCGCTGACGAGGCCGGGCGTGGTGAGCGCGTACCACGCCGCGAATACCGCGCCGAGCAGCAGCGCGTGATAGAGCGCGAGCCGCGCGCGCTCAGCCGGTCTTGCTTTGCGCATAGCCCTTGAGCACTTCGGATTTGAGCGGATGCCAGAGCGCGCTGTGCAGCTCGACGAAGCGCGGCGTCATGCGGATGTCAGCGACATCGCGCGGGCGCGGCAGGTCGATCGAGAATTCCGCGATCGGATGCGTCGCGGGTCCGGCCGAGAGCACGACAACGCGGTCGGAAAGCGCAATCGCCTCCTCGAGATCGTGCGTGATGAAGAGCACCGACTTCCGGTTCGCGCTCCACAGCTCGAGCAGCTCGTTCTCCATCAGCTGCCGGGTCTGGATGTCGAGCGCGGAAAACGGCTCGTCCATCAGCAGGATCTGCGGATCGAGGATCAGCATCTGTGCCAGCGCCGCGCGCTTGCGCATGCCGCCGGACAGCTGGTGCGGATAGCGATCCTCGAAGCCGGCCAATCCGACGCGGGCGAGCCACTCGCGCGCCCTCGCCTGCGCCTCGCCCTCGGCCACGCCG
>Ga0265327_10002823_pt1 | contig 17539 bp, 15 predicted proteins | sample 41621metaG_FD_202089 | JGI IMG/M metagenome (GOLD analysis project Ga0265327, IMG submission 202089) | Rhizosphere microbial communities from Carex aquatilis grown in University of Washington, Seatle, WA, United States - 4-16-21 metaG | ecosystem: Host-associated > Plants > Roots > Rhizosphere... | reverse complement strand
TGCCGCCCGGGGCCACCAGGCCGGCCTTCTTGGTCACGGCCACCAGGGTGCCGACATTGTCGAACAGGTCGACGAACAGGAAGACGAACAGGATCTCCAGCAGGGCCAGGCCGAAGCCCTTGCCACCGATCCCGAGCGCGGCCGGGATGTCGAGCTTGAAGGCCGTCGCGGTCATCTGGGCCACGCTGTAGGGCTCGGGCGCCCATTGGGCGAGGTGCAGCATCCAGCCGATGATCGAGGTGGCGACGATGCCGATCAGAATGCCGCCGCGGACCTTCCAGACCTCGAGAATGGCGATGATGGCCAGGCCCAGCAGGGCCAGCTGGGCGTTGGGATTATGCAGGTCCCCCAGCCCCACAAGGGTCGCCGGATTGGCGGCCACCAGGCCTGCGCCTCGCAGGCCGATGAAGGCGATGAACAGGCCGATGCCGGCGGCGATGGCGGAGAACAGCGCCCGGGGGATGGCGTTGACGATCAGCTGGCGGACCCCGGCGAAGGTGAGGATCAGGAACAGGCAGCCCGAAATGAACACCAGCCCCAGGGCCGTCTGCCAGGGCACGCCCATGCCCTTCACCACCGTGAAGGTGAAATAGGCGTTGAGCCCCATGCCGGGGGCCAGCGCGATGGGATAATTGGCCAGCAGCCCCATGAGGATGCAGCCCACCCCGGCCGCCAGGCAGGTGGCGGCCGCCACAGCGGGCGCCGGCATGCCGGTCTGGCTGAGGATCGCCGGGTTCACCAGCACGATATAGGCCATGGTCAGGAAGGTGGTGGCGCCCGCCAGCACCTCGGTCCGGACATTGGCGCCGCGGGCCTTGAGGTCAAACGTTCGGTCAAGGAAGCTCATCGCGCGGGCGCTCCAGGCAGGACGGTCTTGTACTTGGGCCAGCCGGCCACCAGGGCCTTCACCACCGGCGCCCCCACCCGGTAGGCGGCCTCGAATCCGGCGAGCGCCCCGCCATCGGCGAACCGCACCATCGGCGGCTCCCCATCGCCCTCGCGGGAATAGTTGCTGGCGGTGCGCAGGACCAGGACGCGTTTCACGTCGACGCGACCGGACTTTGCATAGAGGCTGAGGACGTCCATCACCCCCTGGTCCTCGCAATCGGTCATGGCGAACATGCCCTGGCCGTCGGTCCAGACCTTGACCCAGTCCCGCGCCCAGGCGGTGCGCCGCTCCCCGTGCCAGAAGCGGGTGGTGCCCAGCGCGTCGCCCAGGAACACGTGCGGCGGCTCGAGGGCGGCGGGCTCGCTGGGATAGCGAGCGCGATCCGCCTGCAGCTTGGGGGAGTCGGCCAGAGGCGTGTCACGGGTCAGCCGGAACGCCCAGTCCACCAGGCCGGGGTCGAGCTTCCAGACCATGTCGCTGGCGTTGGAGGCGCGGCCCTTCAGGCCAGGCCGGCCGGTGTCCAGGGCGTAGAGGCCATAGGGCCAGTCGGCCGGCGCCTCGCGGTCGTCGAGCTCGAAATTGGGGTCGGCGTCCACCACCCACCGCGCCCAGGCGGCGCTGCCGATGGAGCCCGCCCTGGGATCGACCCCGGCTATGCCCGCCACCAGCCAGTAGGCGTGGGTGAGGTCGAACCGCGGATCCAGGGCCAGGGCCGCCACGCTCTGCCGCGCCCGGCCCCGGGTGCCGGTGACCACACCGAGGACCCCGTCCTTCGAGAGCCGCACGGGGACTTCGATCCCGGGTACAGTCAGGGTCCCGGCCAGGGGATAACGCTCAACCCAGAACTGGAACTCCCCCGGCCGGTCGCCGGCGACGGCCCCGGACTCGAAGGTGGTCACCACCACCACCTTGATGGGGATCGGGTGCGCCTTGGCCGCCAGCGCCGAGGCCGGCAGGAGCGCGATCAGCAGCGCCGCCAACAGGTATGCCAGTCTGCTCATCATCGCCCCCGCCAGGTCCGATCGCAGTCAGACGGAGCCGGGGAGTCGTGGCAAGGGTTTAGGCGGCCTGCGGCCGCATCAGGCGCCATCCCGGGCATGGGCGAGGCGCCCGGCCAGATAGGTGCGCTCCACCAGCCGATCATCCCCTAGCACGCCGAGCATGTGCAGGGTGTCGGCGAGGCTGTGGGCGGTGGCCGTGCGCCGAGCCAGGAGCGGGGTCGCGGCCAGGTCCAGCACCAGGAAGTCCGCCTCCTTGCCGGGGAGGAGGTTGCCGATCCGGTCCTCGACCTTGAGGGCCCGGGCCCCGGCCAGGGTCGCCAGGTAGAAGGCGTGCAGGGGATCCAGAGTCTCGCCCCGCAGCTGTCCGACCTTGTAGGCCTCGCCCATCATCTGCACCTGCGAGAAGCTGCCGCCCCCGCCCACGTCCGTGGCCAGGGCCACATTGACCCCGCGGGTGCAGGCCCGCTTCAGGCTGAACAGGCCGCTGCCCAGCAGCAGGTTGGAGGAGGGGCAGAAGGCCGCCGACGCGCCGGCCCGGGCCATGCGGCCGAAGGCGTCATCAGCTGTATGGACGCAGTGGGCGAACACCGAGCGGTCCGTCACCAGGCCATGGCGCGCATAGACGTCCAGATAGTCTCGGGCGTCAGGGAACAGCTCGGCGACCCGGGCGATCTCGTCGGGGTTCTCCGACATGTGGGTGTGCAGCAGGACGTCCGGATGGGCTGCCAGGAGCTCGCCCGCCATGGCGAGCTGAGCCTCGGTGGAGGTCACCGCGAACCGCGGCGTGATGGCGTAGCCCAGCCGGCCCTTGCCCCGCCAGGCGGTGATCAGCGCCTCGGTGTCGGCGCGGCCGCTCTCGACGGTGTCCAGCAGGCCCTGGGGCGCGCCGCGGTCCATCAGCACCTTGCCGGCGACGAGCCGCATGTCGCGGGCCAGCGCCGCCTCGAACAGGGCGTCGACCGAGCCTTTGTGGACGGTGCAGAACACCAGGGCGCTGGTGGTTCCGTTACGCAGCAGCTGGTCGAGGAAAACGCCGGCCACCTGGTCGGCGTGGGCCCGGTCGGCGAAGGCCAGCTCGGCCGGGAAGGCGTAGTCGTTCAGCCAGTCCAGCAGCTGGGGACCCCAGGCGCCGATGATGTCGGTCTGCGGATAGTGGATATGGGCGTCGACGAAGCCGGGGGTGATCAGCCTTCCGGGGAACGTGACGATCGGCGTGTCCGGCGGCAGGGTGGGCGCCACCTGGTCATAAGCGCCGAAGGCCGCCACATGGCCGTCCTCCACCACAAGCAGACCGTCTTCGTGATACGCGAACGCATCCGCCGCCGGGACCCGGCTCGGATCGTCCAGCGTGTGGAGCAGGGCGGCGCGATAGGCCTGATGACTCATGGCTGGATCAGGACCTGGTCGGACGGCGCGAGCTCGATCTCGTCGAGATTGTCGCCGGGGCCCGCGCGGTCGATCACCAGGAAGTCGCTGTCCGCCGCCTGGGCCAGCAGGAAGTGGTGCCAGACGCCCTTGCGGTAGTTCACACCCTGGCCGCCCTGGGCGCTGAACACCCGGATCGCCGCGGGATCGAAGGCGCCGGCCGGGGCCACGGCCACCAGATAGGTCTGGCCCTGCAGAGGAACGAAGGCCTGGCTGCCCAGGGGGTGGCGCTCGAAGATCTTCAGCAATGGCGGGGCCAGGGGCTGGCCGCGGAACAGGCTGATGATGGCGCGCCCGCCGCCATCCGCCACATCGATTCCCGCCAGGTCATTGAAGCGGGTGGTGCGGCCGTAATTGATTGGGATGACCTCGGCGCGGTCCGAGGCTTCGATCACATCGCCAAACGGGGCGAACGCCTCGGCGGTGAGGGGTTCCGGGGTGATTTCGCGCATCAGGGGGTCTTCGCCCCGGCCTTGATCCAGGCGCCGAGCCGCGCGCGCTCGGCCTCGGTCATGCCGGTCTCGTTGCCCAGCGGCATGGAGTTCGTGGCCACGGCGCGCTCGTAGATCTTCGGCGCATAGCGATGCAGGCCTTCGGCTGTGTCGAACATGGCGCCATTGGGAGGGGCGGAAATGCCGGCATGGGTGGGGGCAGCCGAATGGCACATGACGCAGTGACGGTCCACCAGGACGCGGACAGCGGCGTAGGTCGGGGCCTGGCCGGCCAGTTCAGGTCTGGCGCGGACCATCTCATTCAGCGCGGCCACGGCGACGAAGACCACGGCGCCCAGGGCCAGGACTTCGTAGCGGACCTGGCCGGCGTTCTTGAGATTGAAGAAATGGCGGATGGTCGCCCCGCAGATCCCCAGGGCCGCCAGCCACAGCCAGTTCAGGGGGGCGGCGAAGATCATCGGATAGTGGTTGCTCATCATGATGAAGAGCACCGGCAGGGTCATGTAGTTGTTGTGGACCGACCGCTGCTTGGACTGCTTGCCGAGGCTGGCGTCCGGCGCTTGCCCGGCCAGGACCTGGGCCACCACCTTCTTTTGGTTGGGGATGATGACCATGAACACATTGGCCGCCATCACCGTGCCGATGATCGCCCCAACATGCATGAAGGCGCCGAGGTCGGAGAAGATCCGGGTCAGGCCCCAGGCGGCGCCGGTCAGGACGGCGAACCAGACTGCGGCGAACAGCTTCATGGTCTTGCCGACCGGCGAGCGGCAGAGGCCGTCATAGATCACCCAGCCAAGGACCAGGCTGCCCAGGCCGATGCCGACGGCCTGCCAGGGGGCGAGCGCCAGCTTGTTTTTGTCGATCAGGTTGAGGTCGGCGCCGACATAGAACATCAGCGACAGCAGCAGGAAGCCGGAGATCCAGGTGGTGTAGGCCTCCCACTTGAACCAGTGCAGCTCCTCCGGCATCCCGGCCGGGGCCACCATGAACTTCATCTGGTGATAAAAGCCGCCGGAATGAACGCTCCAAAGCTCGCCCGCGACGCCCTCGCGCCGTTCTGAAGGCGCTTTCAGATGGCTGTCCAACCACATGAAATAGAACGACGAACCGATCCAGGCTATGCCGGCGGTCAGGTGCAACCAGCGAATGGCCAGGTTCGCCCAGGCCCCCCAATCGAAGCTCACATGGCCTCCGTCAGTTGCAGCAGCTGGGCGGCGAGCGCGATGGCGATCACCGCGGGCGCCTTGTTCGTGAGGCCGGGCAGGCCAAGGGGGCAGACCAGCCTGTCGAGCTGATCATCCGCCACGCCGTCCGCCCGCAAGCGGCGTTCGAACCTCGCCCGCTTGGTGGCCGAGCCGATCAGGCCGAGATAGCGGAACTCGCCGCGCCGCAACAGGGCGCGGGTCAGCCGATAATCGAGATCGTGGCTGTGGGTGAAAATGGCGTGCAGGGCGCTGGCGGGCGCCGCCATCAGCCGGACCTCCAGCTCGTCCTCGCCGACGATCTCGGCCTGGGTTCCGCCGGCTTCGGGGGCCAGGTCCTCGCGGCTTGCCAGCCAGGTGAGGTGGAAGGGCAGGGGGGCGAAAGCGCGGGCCACCGCCTGGCCCACATGGCCAGCGCCGACGATGTAGAGCCTGGCGCAGGCCGGGGCGATCACCTCGTCGATGCGACGGACCTTGGGGATCGGCTGGCGCACGCCTTCGGGCGGCGTCACCGCCGGACCGACCGCGCGACGCATCCCGCCTGCCTGGAACTCGGCGCTCAAGCCGAAGGAGCCGCCCGCCGCGCGGGCCGTTTCCGCCGCCTCCAGCCAGGGGAGGCTGTCGGTATCGATCTGTTCCACCAGCAGCCGCACATGACCCCCGCAGCACTGGCCCAGCAAGGGCCCCAGCGGATAGTCCTGCAGGGCGTGGCTGCGCCCGTCCTGGGCCAGCAGTCGACGGGCCTGGTCCAGGGCCTGGCGCTCCAGTGCGCCGCCGCCGATGGTGCCGGTGAAGCGGTCGGGCCAGACCAGCATGCGGGCGCCCCGCTCGCGCGGGGTGGAGCCCTGCGCCCCCACCACGGTCACCATGGCCAGCCGTTCGCCCCGCGCCGCCGCATCCCGGGCCTGCTTGATCCACTCAGACATGGGTCCGATCCCGGGCCCTTTGGCGCACATCCTCGACGGCGAACAGGATCCGCTCCGGGGTCGCTGGGGCGTCCAGGTTTGGCATGACCTTGTGGCCGCCCACGCTGGCCACGGCGTCGGTGAGGGCGGAGAACACCGAGATGGCCAGCATCAGGGGCGGCTCCCCCACCGCCTTGCTGCGATGAATGGTGGGCTCCCGGTTCGCCCCGTCCCAGAGGCGCAGGTTGAAGATGTCCGGCCGGTCGCCGGCGGTGGGGATCTTGTACGTGGACGGCGCATGGGTCGCGAGGCGGCCCTTGGCGTCGAACACCAGCTCTTCAGTCGTGAGCCAGCCCATGCCTTGGATGAATCCGCCCTCGATCTGGCCGGCGTCGATGGCTGGATTCAGCGAGCGGCCCACATCGTGGAGGATGTCGACCCGGGTGACCTTGTTTTCGCCGGTGAGGGTGTCGACCGCCACCTCCGAGGCCGCTGCGCCATAGGCGTAATAGTAGAAGGGGCGGCCCTTGTGGGCGGCGCGGTCGTAGTGGATCTCCGGCGTGCGGTAGAAGCCGGTGGCGGACAGCGAGACCCGGTCGAGATAGGCCGCTTTCACCAGTTCGGCGAAGCTCATCAGCTGGTCGGCGACCCGCACTCCGGCCGGGGTGAAGGCCACATGGTCGGGCGGAACGGAAAATTCCCTGGCGGCGAACTCCACCAGCCGGGCCTTGAGGGTGCGGGCGGCGTTGGCGGCCGCCATGCCGTTGAGGTCGGTTCCAGAGGACGCGGCGGTGGCCGAGGTGTTGGGCACCTTGTCGGTGCGGGTGGCGCTGATCTTCACCGCTGAGAGCGGGACCTGGAACTCGTCGGCCACCACCTGGGCCACCTTGACCATCAGGCCCTGGCCCATCTCAGTCCCGCCGTGGTTCAGGTGAATGCTGCCATCGGCATAGATGTGGACGAGAGCGCCGGCCTGGTTGAGGTGTTTGGTGGTGAAGGCGATCCCGAACTTCACCGGGGTCAGGGCCAGTCCGCGCTTCAGCCATTGATTGTCGGCGTTCCAGGCGGCGATGGCTGTACGGCGGGCGCGGTAATCGCAGGCCCGCTCCAGGTCCTCCATCAGCTCCAGGGCGATGGCGTCCGTGACGGTCTGGCCATAGGGGGTGAGGTCGCCGGCCACGCCGTAGAGATTGGCCTTGCGGACATCCAGTGGGTCCTTGCCCAGGGACAGGGCGACGGCGTCCAGGGCGCGCTCGATCCCCATCATGCCCTGCGGGCCGCCGAAACCACGGAAGGCGGTGTTGGAGACGGTATGGGTGCGCAGGCGGTGGGAGACGATCTCAGCGGCCGGCAGACAATAGGCGTTGTCGGCGTGGAACATGGCCCGGTCATTGATGGCCATGGAGAGGTCGGCGGAGTGGCCGCAGCGCGAGGCGAGGTCGAAGGCTGCGCCGCGCAGACGGCCCTCATCGTCGAACCCCACCCGCCAGCCGATCTCAAAATCGTGGCGTTTGCCGGTCATCACCATGTCGTCGTCGCGGTCGAGGCGCAGCTTGGCGGGGCGGCCGGTCCTGGACGCCACCAGGGCGGCGATGGCGGCGTAGTGGACCGACTGGGTCTCCTTGCCCCCGAAGCCGCCGCCCATCCGCCGGACCTCGACGGTGACGGCGTGGTCGGGCAGGCCCAGGACCCGGCCGATGATGTGCTGGGTCTCGGTGGGGTGCTGGGTGGATGACCAGACGTGCAGGTCGCCGGCCTCGCCGGGCAGGGCGATGGCGATCTGGCCTTCGAGGTAGAAATGGTCCTGGCCGCCGATCTCCAGGCGGCCTTCCAGGCTGTGGGGCGCGGCGGCGATGGCGCCGGGCGCATCGCCCTGTCGCATGATCTGTGCGGGCTCGATCACCGAGCCGGCGGTGCGGGCCTCAGCGATGGTGGTGAGCGCCGCGAGGTCCTCATATGCGACGACGGCCAGGGCGGCGGCGGCGCGAGCCTTGGGCAGGGTCTCGGCGGCGACGGCGAACAGGGGCTGGCCGACGAAGCGCACCTCGGCTTCCGCGAACATTGGATCGTCCCCGGCGAACGGGCTGATGTCGTTCCTGCCGGGAATGTCGGCGGCGGTGACCACAGCCACCACCCCGGGCGCGGCGCGGACCGCGGCGAGGTCCAGCTGGGTGATGCGGGCGTGGGACCGGGCGGCCTGGCCCACATGGATATGCAGCAGCCCGGCCGGTTCGGGCAGGTCGTCGATATAGAGCGCCTGGCCGGACACATGCCGCTCGGCGCTGTCATGGGCCAGCGGGGCGTGCAGGACCTGGGGCAGGGCGCCGGCGTCAGCCATGGGCCAGGGCCTCGATCCCGCGGACACTGACGGGCTCGTCGATGACGGCGCGCAGCAGGAGGTTCTTCGCCGCTTGAAGGCGATAGCTGGCCGAGGCCCGCATGTCGCTGATGGGCTCGAAGTCCTCGGCCAGGGCCTCGGCGGCCTCGCGAACGGCCTCCAGGGTCCAGGGGCGGCCGGTGAGCGCCGCCTCGCAGGCGTTCGCCCGCTTGGGCGTCGCCGCCATGCCGCCAAAGGCGAGCCGCGCCTCAGCCACCAGGCCATCTGCGAGGCGAATGGAGATCCCTGCGCAGACAGCGGAAATATCCTGCTCGAACCGCTTGGAAAGCTTGAAAATCTTGAAGATCTGCCTAGGCGCCGGTTTCGGCACGATCACCGCCTCGACGAACTCTCCCGGCTGGCGGTCCTGCCGGCCATAGGCGAGGAAATAGTCCTCCAGGGGCAGGGTGCGGCTGGCGTCGCCCCGGCGCAGGACCAGGGTGGCGCCGGCGGCGATCAGGGCCGGGGGCATGTCACCGATCGGAGAACCGTTGGCGATGTTGCCGCAGATCGTGCCGAGATTGCGCACCTGCAGCCCGCCGAGCCGGCGCAGCAGGGCGTCGAACTGAGGATGCAGGTCGGCGAGCGCGCCGTGGACGTCGGCGTAGCGGACCCCGGCCCCGATGCGCAAGGCGTCCCCCACGTCCTCGATCCGGCGAAGCTCGGCGACGTCGTTGAGGGAGATGATGTCGGCCAGGCAGCGGTGCTGCTTGGTCACCCACAGGCCGACATCCGTGCCGCCGGCCAGTACGGTGGCGTCGGGGCGGGCCAGCAGCGCGGCGGCAAGCTCCCCCACGCTGCGGGGGGCGAGGAAGCGCTGGCCCTTGTGGTCGAGGTCGAGGGCGGTGGTTGGCGCGATGGCCTTCAGGGCCTCGGTAAGGGCCGGGACGTCGTGCGCGTCGGGATCGGCGCCCATGGCCTGGCCCGCCGCCAGGATCGGGCCATAGCCAGTGCAGCGGCAGAGATTGCCGGCCAGGGCGTCGACGAGGGCGGCAGGCTCGGCGCCCGCCCGCTGGTGGGCGTAGAGCGACATGACGAAGCCCGGGGTGCAGAAGCCACACTGCGAGGCGTGGCTGGCCACCATGGCCTGCTGGATCGGATGCGGCCCGCCGGCCCTGGCCAGGCTCTCCACCGTGAACAGGGCGCGGCCGTCCAGCATCGGGGCGAACAGAATGCAGGCGTTTACGGCTCGAAAGCGCACCTCGCCGTCTTCCAGCTCCCCCAGCACCGCGGTGCAGGCGCCGCAGTCGCCCTCGGCGCAGCCCTCCTTGGTCCCGGTGCGGCGCAGGTCGTAGCGCAGCAGGTTGAGGACGGTGAGCGTCGGGTCCACATCCGCCAGTTCGCGGACCTCGCCATCCAGCAGGAATCGGATCGGCCGGCCCATCTCAGCTTCCGCGATAGGTGGAATAGCCATAGGGGCTCACCAGCAGCGGCACGTGGTAGTGCGAGGCCGCGTCGGCGATCCCGAACTCCAGGGCGACAATGTCCAGGAAGGCGGGTTCGGCCAGTATGACCCCCAGGCCGCGATAATAGGCGCCCACCTCGAACTCCAGCCGGTACGCGCCCGGCGCCAGGGCTTCGCCGGTCAGGAGGGGCGAATCGCAGCGACCGTCGGCATTGGTGACGGCCCGGGTGAGCACCTCGCCGCCCCGGCAGAGGCGCAGGGCCACGCCCGCGGCCGGGCGGCCGTGCATGGTGTCGAGGACGTGGGTGGTGAGGCCGCTCATGAGGCTCCCGTGATCGCCAGCCGTACAGAATCTTCCGGCCGCCGGGGAATTGCAACTCTGTCGGCGGCTTGCGACGGTGGGCGCCGTGCGAAGCCTGCTAAGCGATCACTGATGAGCCGCGACGACTATCCCCGCGATCTGGTGGGCTACGGCCCGACCCCGCCCCATGCCGACTGGCCGGGGGGCGCGCGGATCGCGATCCAGATGGTGCTCAACTATGAGGAGGGCGGCGAGAACAGCGTCCTGCACGGAGACGCCGGGGCCGAGACCTTTCTGTCCGACATGATCAACCCTGCGCCGGTGATGGGCGCGCGGCACATGAGCATGGAGCAGATCTACGAATATGGCTCCCGGGCCGGGGTCTGGCGGCTGCTCCGGCTCTTCGACCGCTACGCCACGCCGGTGACGGTGTTCGGGGTGGCCATGGCCATGGAGCGCAATCCGGCGGTGGTGGAGGCCTTCCTGCAGGGGGGGCACGAGATCGCCTCCCACGGCTGGCGCTGGATCAACTATCAGGACGCCCCGGAGGCGTTGGAGCGGGAGCATCTCGCCCGGGCCATCGAGGTCCATACCCGGCTGGTGGGGGAGCGGCCGCTCGGCTGGTACACAGGCCGGACCAGCCCCAACACCCGGCGGCTGGTGGCCGAGGAGGGCGGCTTCCTCTATGACGCCGATGACTATTCTGACGACCTGCCGTTCTGGGTCGAGGCGGCGGGCAGGCCGCAGCTGATTGTCCCCTACACCCTGGAAGCCAACGACATGCGGTTCTCCGGAACCGGGCTGAACACCGGCGAGCAGTTCTTCTCCTACCTCAAGGACGCCTTCGACGTGCTCTATGCCGAGGGCGAGGAGCGTCCGAAGATGATGTCGGTGGGCCTGCACTGCCGCATTGTCGGCCGGCCCGGGAAAATGGCCGGGCTAGAGCGGTTCATCCGCTACGCCCTGGGCCACGAAGACGTCTGGTTCTGCCGGCGTATCGACATCGCCCGGCACTGGCGCGCGCGGCATCCGCATGGGGCCTGAGAAGCTCACCAAGGCCGAGTTCCTGGCGCGCTACGGCGGGATCTATGAGGCCTCGCCCTGGGTCGCGGAGGGCGTGTGGCCCCGGGTCGAGGCGGGTCAGCTGGACGATCCGTCGGACCTGGCCCTGGCCATGCGCGAGCGGGTCGATGCGGCGCCCCGGGCGCAGCAGCTCGCTCTCATCCGGGCGCATCCGGAGCTGGCCAGCCGGGCGCGGATGGCGGACGCCTCGGTGCGGGAGCAGTCAGGAGCCGGGCTGGACCAGTGCTCGGCTGAGGAATTTGCGGCCTTCCATCGGCTGAACGCCGCCTATAAGGCGCGGTTCGGCTTTCCCTTTATCGTGGCGGTGAAGGGGATGACCCGGGGAGATATCCTTGCGGCTTTCGAGGCGAGGCTTGGCGCCGAGCCCGAGACGGAATTCCATACGGCGATCGCCCAGATCCACCGGATCGCGGGCTTCCGACTCGAGGACCTTTGATGAGTGACTTCGACGACCTCCGGCGGCGCCATGTGGACCTGGCCCAGCCCCGGCTGGGTTCGGCCGTGGTCTACGCCACCGACGACTTCTTCGCCGACAAGGCGCGGCTGATCTCTGCGGCCGAGCCGGTGTTCATTCCGGGCAAGTACGACGAGAACGGCAAGTGGATGGACGGCTGGGAAAGTCGCCGCAAGCGCATCCCGGGACACGACTGGTGCGTGGTGCGGCTGGGGGTTCCTGGGATCGTCGCCGGATTCGAGATCGATACGCGGCATTTCACCGGCAACTATCCGCCAGAGGCGGAGCTCGAGGTCTGCCAGTCTGCCGCCGAGATCCCACCGGACGAGGCGGCCTGGACCAAGGTCACCCCGCGGCTCGGCCTGAAGGGCGACGACCGGCTCTATGTCCCCATCGATCATGCCGAGCCGGTGACCCATGTGAGGCTGCACATCCTTCCGGACGGCGGGGTTGCGCGGCTGCGGGTCTGGGGCCGGGTGACTCCGGACTGGTCGAACCTGGGGCCCGACGATGTGATCGACCTGCTGGCCGTGGAGAACGGCGGCCGCGGCGTCATCGCCAATGACGAGCACTATGGCCGCGTGGCGAACCTCACTGCCCCGGGTCGCGGGGTCGATATGGGCGATGGCTGGGAGACCCGTCGCCGGCGGGAGCCGGGCCATGACTGGGCGATCCTCGAGCTGGGCACCTTCGGGCGGGTCGAGGAGATCATCGTCGATACGGCCCACTTCAAGGGCAACTATCCCGACCGCTGCTCGCTGCAGGCGTCGCGGCGGGCGCATGGGTCGCCGCAGGAGATCGCGGTCCAGGCGGAGGCCTGGCCGGTGCTGTTGCCCGAGACCAAGCTGCAGGCCGACCATGTGCATGTGTTCAAGGCCGGGATCGCCGATCTCGGGCCGGTGCGGTTCCTGCGCCTGAACATCTTTCCGGACGGCGGGATCAGCCGGTTGCGGATCAGAGGGCGGGTGGTGGGATTCTGAATTCGGCGCGCTGGGTTACTGCCAAGCTTATCGATGCTATTAAGTATTCGTATCATCAACTGATTTTCAATGAATAGTGCATAAGGCCGTTGTTTGATCAACACGGCCATTCGCCACGATTTCGCCATAATTCAAGTCGCAACTGAAGGTCGCACTTCAGCGGGACGCCAGTGAGGCGACCTTCGCCGGAGCGACCTCGACGAACACCCTTTTCAGTATTTCCGGCCGGGCGCCCTTGAGGCGCCGGGATCAAGACCTGCGTGCGCGGCAGCACGCGTCGAGCCCCTCAGGGGCGATAGGGGAGGGCCCGATCATGGCCGACCACACCGAAGACCTGGTTCCTGAACTCACCCGGCAGTCCGCCGCCATGGGGGCGCTGGCCAAGGATCCGCAGCTGTTCCAGGCCGCCGTTGACGCCTTCCGCGCCCAGCAGAACGAGGCCTTCCATGCCGTGTTGGGCAAGGCCGGGATCCTGGTGGATTGCGAGCTGGTCTGCCGGTGGTTGCGGGTCAAGGACTGTGTGATCCGCTGCATCCAGATCTGCGGCCCGCCCATCGCGGACCTGACCGTGAAGGACGTGCCGGCCCTTGCCGCGGCCGTGGCCCGGATCGCAGGGGACCCGAAGCTCGCCCAGCGCCTGGCCGACGCGGTGGAGACCGCCAAGCCCGATGCCTTCCACGCCATCATCAACGAACTGAAGCTGCAGCGGTTCTGCCACTTCATCTGCTACTGGATCTGCCAGATCCACTACCGGCTGGTCTGCGAGGTCGTCTGCTCGCCCATCGTCATCAGGCCCCGGCCGCTGTTTGGCGAACTGCTGCTGGCCGCCCAGGCGGTGACCGAGGCCACCAAGGATCCCAAGCAGCTGGACCTGCTGATCCGGGCCGGGATCGCCCAGGACTGCAAGGTGCTGGAGGGCCTGATCGGCCAGGGCGGACGCTGCCTCTACATCTGCGAATGGATCTGCAGCTGGCACTGCGCGCTCAACTGTCTGACCCTTTGCCGGCCGTTCCCAATTCTGGCCGACGTGTCGGTGGCCGAAATGCAGGCCTTCGCTCAGGCCTGCCAGCGCCTTGGCGCCACGGCGGGCGCGCTGCAGCGGCTCGTGGCGGCCGTGGGGGCGGAGGACGCCAACGGCTTTGCGGGCCTGGTCAAGGAGCTGAAGCTCGAACCGTTCTGCCTGCAGCTCTGCCACTGGATCTGTTTCGAGATCTGCCGGCGGTTCTGCTTCTGCGTCTGCCCCCCGGCGGAGACCCAGCCGCTGTTCACTCACGTCGGCTCTTACCGGGTCGATCCCATCTGGCCGGACTTCAACCCCGACGGCACCACGGCGGCAGGAAATCTGGCCTTCACGTCCACCATCCCGCTGATCGGCATCCTGCCGGACGGCCAGACCGCCACGGCGATGGCCTATCGGTTCCAGACCGAACAACTGACGCCCGTGGCTGGCGCGCTGACTCCGATGACCGCGGCCATGATCGCCCCCACCATCATCGGACAGCTGGAATACTGGGAGTTCGTGGGCGGGATCTGGGTGGTGCATTCGGCGGACTACTGGGTGAACAACCCCAATCCGGCCACCAACACCGTGACCATTCATCAGCCCGGTCCGCCGATCACCCACCTGGTGAACGCCACCGTGGCGGCGGACGGATGGATCAATGTCCCGCGCGAGAACAGCCTGTTCCAGGGCGGGGTTGGCCGGTTCGTGCCCACAGGCGGCCTGGCCAATCTGATGACGACGACTCTCACCAACGAGTCGTTCGACCTGACCGTGGCGGCTGCGCCTCTGCCGCTGAAGGCCGGAGATTCCGTGCCCGCCGCCCAGCAGTCCAAGAAGCCGACCTACCTGATCCGGTTCGAGTCCCGCAACGCCACCACCCTGACGTCCATCGGGCACAATGACCGGCCGGTGATCGCGCTGTCCAACACCAGCTACAAATACAACCGCCACCCGGACTGGGCCGGCAGCCCGCCTGCCCCGCCCACGGTCACAACCTCCGTGGCGTCGCTGGATATTCAGGAGCTGATCACCGGCGGCGGGTGCAACCACCTGCATGGGCACATCCACGCCCTTTTCACCGCTTATCACCCCTATCTCGGCACCTGCCAGGTGTACCTCCAGGGGCCTGGCGTGCCGCCGCCGCCAGCGGTCAATCCGCCGATCTCGGCGCTTGGCCAGGCGGTGTCTCCAGCGGGCGGTCAGGATTTCGACATCTCGGCCCTCAAGCCCTGCGCCTACATCCTGTGGCTCACAACCACGCTCAACCTCACGGTTGGCTATGGCAAGCTGGGCGGAGAGATCGACGACGTGATGGCGTTCTGCACCGAGTGAGCGACGGCTAGGCGGCGGTCTCCACCCTGGTCGGCAGTCCGCCGGCCCCGGCGATGAAGGCCACCACCTCGTCGACGCCCTGCAGGCGGGTGAGGTCGGAGAACACGAAAGGCCGCTCCCCCCGGGCCCGGGCGGCGTCGGCGTCCATAATCGCCAGGTCGGCGCCCACATGCGGGGCGAGGTCGGTCTTGTTGATGATCAGCAAGTCGGATCGGGTGATGGCCGGGCCGCCTTTGCGCGGCACCTTCTCCCCCTGGCAGACGCTGATCACATAGAGGGTGAGATCGGCCAGGTCAGGGGAGAAGGTGGCCGCCAGGTTGTCGCCGCCGCTCTCGATGAAGATCACGTCGAGGTCCGGGTGGCGGCGGTTCATCTCGGCGATGGCGGCGAGATTGATAGAAGCGTCCTCACGGATGGCGGTGTGCGGGCAGCCGCCGGTCTCGACCCCCAGGATGCGGTCCTCCGGCAGGGCCTGGAGGCGGGAGAGGATCAGGGCGTCCTCCTGGGTGTAGATGTCATTGGTGACCACAGCGACGCTCCAGCGGTCGCGCATGGCCTTGCACAGCTTCTCGATCAGGGTGGTCTTGCCGGAGCCCACCGGGCCGCCAACGCCCACCCGCAGAGGGCCGTGCTTGCTGCCGCTCATGAGATGAAGAGCCTCCCATCCAGGGTTTCGTGCCGCATGGCGGCGATGTCGGAACAGATGGCCGCCGAGCCGAGGTCGTCCAGAGACGATGCCGCCGCCCGGGCCGCCGTGGCCAGGATGACCGGCTCGAGCCCGGCGATCACCGACACGCCGGCCACCTGGCCCAGGGGCACGATACGGACGGCGACACTCACCAGATTGGCGGCGAAGGCGTGGAGCCAGGCGGCGAGGGCGGGTTCGAGTGGGACGGCCTGGGCGCCGCAGGTCGCGCCGAAGGCGACCGGATAGGCGGTGGCCCCCTCTACAGGGCTAGGCCCCCAGGCCTGGACGGCGTGGAGGAAGGCTTCCCCCTGGCCGAGAGTCTCGCGCCGGCGTTCCAGGGAGACGGGGAGGGCGGCGGACAGCTCGATGAGATCGGCGAGCGCCGGGGCGTCGCCGGCGGCGGCCGCGGTCCAGGCGGCCTTGAACAGCACCGCGTCTGTCCAGCCGCCGCCATGTTCGATGAGACCGCAGATCCAGGCGGTGAGGGTGTCGGCGTCGCGCACGGTCCCGGCGCGGATCACGGTCTCCAGGCCATGGGAATAGCTGAACGCCCCCACCGGAAAGGCCGGGGAGAGCCAGGTGAGCAGGCGCAGGAGGCGGGCCTCGGCAGGCGCGGTGGGCGGTGGCCTATTTCGGTGACAGTCCACTTAATTCACCCCCTGGGTCATATCGTCAGACCAGCTGGCCAACAGGCGAATTAAGTGGACTGTCACCGAAATAGAGCTCGGCGCGGCGGCGATCGCCCAAGTCACAGCAGCCCCGTCAGTGGGCATGGTCGTCATAGGCGCCGCCCTCGGGATCGAAGGGCGCCTCCACCTCGCGGACCTGGGCGCCCAGGTGTTCGAGCATGTGGGCGATGACATGGTCACGGCGGATCAGGATGGTCTCGGCGGTGACGGCGGCGGCCAGGTGGCGGTTGCCGATGTGCCAGGCGAGCCGGATCAGGGCCGCGGGATCTGCGGCCCGGACCTCGGTGAGGGGCTCCGGCCTGGCGATGACCCGCACGAGGCCGCCCTCGGCCGGCTTCAGGGCGTCGCCATCCCGCAGATGCACGGCCTCGGGCAGGTCGAGCATATATTCCATGCCGGTCGCGCCGATCATCACGATCCGTCGCCGATGGCGGCCGTCATAGTCCAGGGTGACCTGGTCGGCCGGTTCGCCGGTCCAGCTGCCTGCCGGCAGGACTTGGGTGATGGGGGTCATGGCCGGACGTCCTCAGAACAGGAAATAGCGCTGGGCCATGGGCAGGACCTCGGCGGGCTCGCAGGTGAGCAGCTCGCCGTCGGCATGCACCTCATAGGTCTCGGGGTCGACCTCGATCACCGGCGTCGCCGAATTATGGATCATCGAGGCCTTGGAGAGCCCGCCGCGGACGTTCTCCACGGCGATCTGCATTTTGTCCAAGCCGAGCCGGTCCTTGAGGTCGTTCTCAACCGCCAGCTTCGAGACGAAGATCACCGAGGAACGGGTCACCGATATGCCGTAGGCGGCGAACATCGGCCGGTAATGCACCGGCTGCGGGGTGGGGATCGAGGCGTTGGGATCCCCCATGGGGGCGGCGACAATGGAGCCCCCCAGCAGCACCAGGTCGGGCTTCACCCCGAAGAAGGCCGGATTCCACAGGACGAGGTCGGCGCGCTTGCCCACCTCCACGCTGCCGATATGGGCGCTCATGCCCTGGGCGATGGCGGGATTGATCGTGTACTTGGCGATGTAGCGCTTCACCCGGGCATTGTCGGCGGCGCCGTCCCCGGGCAGCGAACCCCGTTGCTTCTTCATCTTGTCGGCGGTCTGCCAGGTGCGGATCAGCACCTCCCCCACCCGGCCCATGGCCTGGCTGTCGGAGGAGATGATCGAGAAGGCCCCCAGATCATGCAGGATGTCCTCGGCGGCGATGGTCTCCCGGCGGATGCGGCTCTCGGCGAAGGCCACGTCCTCGGGGATCGACGGGTCCAGGTGATGGCAGACCATCAGCATGTCGAGATGCTCGGCGAGCGTATTGCGGGTGTAGGGGCGGGTGGGATTGGTGGAGGAGGGGA